>OLQV01002289.1_pt1 | contig 12786 bp, 2 predicted proteins | sample 1672371 | NCBI WGS metagenome assembly OLQV01 (sample SAMEA3136676, study PRJEB25190) | human gut metagenome
TCACCCGATACCACACGGTATATGCTCCGGCATCGGTGCCGGTAGGGATGTCCTGGCTGTATGTGCCGTTCTCGGTCAGGCTGTACTGCATGGTGCCATGGTCCGTCATGCCCGCAGTAATCAGCGCCTGCTCCTGTCCGGTATAGGTCAGATTTTCCTGCGCCGTGGGAGCGGTGAAGGTGGGGGTAGCCTTGTTCACCTTGACGGTCACAGTTCCGGTCACAGTCGCGTATTTCTCGTAGCCCGCAGCCGGGGTGAACGTCCACGAAGCCGTATAGTCGCCAGCTGCGCCGGGTTTGGCTTCAGGGTTCGTCCACGCGAACGTGCCCTTGACCTCTTCTCCGGTGCCGGGGTGTTTCATCGTGCCGGTGGCCGTAAGCTTACTTTTGTTCAGCATCTGGCCGTAGGTGATATCCGACGCGCTGACGGTGACGCCCGATGCATTGAGGGGGATCCTTTCGCTAATGTAGACCTTGATGGTAAACTCGAACTTCTGATAGTTCGTGGTCACAACCGGGACGGTTATCGTACCGATTTGGTCGCCAACCTTTGCCGTGCTTGCGGCCACGGTGCTCAGGGTCAGAACGCCTTCCTTTGACACGGATACAGCGTCGTTGCCGTCGAGGTAGGCATTATCCGTAAAATTGTAATTGTGCCCTTGATACTGGATACTGCCGTACGCGCAGCCCTCAGACAGCTTCGGCAGGAGCTTGGCCAGATCGATCGTGTAGGTCTTTGCCAGATCGTTGAAAACAGGCTGCGTGATCTCACCCGGTGAGGTCACAGTGGCTTGCTTGATGGTAAAGGTCGCGCCGCCGGATTGTGTGATTACCTTCGATGTTGAAGGAGTGTCCTCACCATAGGTCTGAAGCACATAGTTGTCGTCGTTGAGTGTTATTTTGAAGGAGATTCCGTACTTATCACCGGCATCCGGCGAATGGATGGTTTCTTCACCGCTCTTCTCAACAAAGTACGCATCCGAAATGGTGTAGGCTTCACTCGGAACATCGACGACGCCAGAAGCAGAAAGCGTTTTGAATGTCAGAACCTTTGCCCATTCTTCCGCAGTCTTAGTGACTGTCGCCGTGCCGTCATAGGTCTTGGAAATGCCAGAGGAAACCATGACGCTGTCGATCTTCATCGGCTCGATCTTCCACTCCACGTCTTTGATCTCGCCGGAATAGTTGCCCCCACCCTTGATGGTCAACTTGTAGCTGCCCGCGTTGGTCTGCTTCGTGACCTGCACGGTGTAGTCGTTATCTCTACTCAGCGTTTCATCACCGAACTTGACCGTGACCGTCGGCTCCTGTAGGTTGCCGTTGTAGGTCAGGTTACTGACTGTGACCGTCGCGCCCACAAGGCTGATTGGCGTAACGGTGATGGTGATCTCGGCGCTCTTGGAATAGTAGTCGCTGGTGAAGGTGACGCGGTAGGTGTACGTCCCGGCAGGAAGATCGGCGGGTAACTTATAACTCGTGCCAGCCGCCCCTTCCAGCGGGGGGATCGCCGTATCGTCCGTAAGTTTATACCACGCGCAGCTGAGGTTTTCTCCGCTCGTTTCGCTCAGTTTGCAGCTTGAGACCAGTGTTACCTCTCCCGTCGCACCATATGCTATGGTCAAGATTTTCTGATTGTTCTTGTCCTTTGCGTACACATTGACGCTCTGGATAGGAGCCTTCTCAACGGTGACAAACGACCCCTCTGTTGTTTGGAGGTAACTGTCATTCGCCCAGTAACCGTTTCCGTACTTGAAGGCGTAGCCCTCCTCCAGCAGGCCGCCGAGGGTCAGACCGGGCACCTCAGTATCGGAAACCGTCACCTTACCGATTCTGCCCTTCGTCGTACCGGAGTCCTTGATCGTCGCTCTGGCGTCCACGCTCAGCGCATCGACGTTGTGACCGTTCAGATCGAAGAGGAACGGATTGTTGATCATCACCGTAGTTCCGGTCACGTCCGCCAGCAGCTTCAGTGTGCAGCCGTTGTTTTTGGTCGCGTAAACGAGCGCATCGGTGAAGCTCGGGAAATACTTTGCGTCCGAACCGGTGATATCGACCTGTGCTGCGGCTTTCATCCCACAGGTGGGGCAGGGATCCTTCGTCATGGATTTTCCATCCGCCGAGCCGTGATCGCAGACCTTCTGGCAGACGGTACACTTGCCGTTTTCCCAGTTGTGCTCGCACGGGCGCACGGTCACTTCGTCTGCCGTTTGGGTCTCGCTGCTCAGATCGAGCACTGTGTCACCATTCCAGAACAGGCTTTCGTCCAGATAGTCGGAAAGATGCTTGCCGCTATCCTCTGTTTTGATGCTGTAGTTGTTAGTGCCCTTCCGGAACGTGCCGCTTTTCAGCACGGCGTTGCCATCTGTTTTTAACAGCACACCGCCGGTGTACGTGCCGCCGTCAAACTCCACCGTGCCATAGGTCACATATGCCAGCAAGACGGACCGTTGACCATTCAAGGTATCCGGTACAGTTCCGCTCTTTGCGGTCACATTTTCCAGTGTCAGCTTCGGGCCGCTATTGGAGGAGATGTAAAGAACACCATCATAGCTCGTGCATCTGCTGCCATCCAGCGTGCCGTTTTTCAGCGTCAGCTGGCTTCCGTTGTGCAGCATGATCAGGCAGGCACCGTCGGCACTCAGGGTATGGTTGTCCAAATCAATGGTGAAGTTCTTTTGGGAAGAACCTACCTGTAGCACCGCGCCGTTGCCCAGATCAAGATCATCCAGCAGCGTGATGGTCCCGCCGTTCTGGACGGCATCAATCGCCTTCGACAGAGAAGCGTATTCCACATTTCCAATCTTTGCAACCGGCGCATCTATGGCCGTACCCTGCTGAACGGTCACGACCGTGTTGAAGCCGCCGCCGGTGCGCACCTGTGTTCTGTTCTCATCCACATAGACACAGCCATCTCCCAGAAGTTCCATGCAGTCGCGGCTGGTGGCGTCGGTGGTCTCGTTCACCTTCCAGAAAATGCTTTTGACATTCTCGTTTGTTGTGGTATCCATGTAGGGGCGGAACGTACCGCCTTCCAGTGTGACTTGACTTTTTGCACCTACGTACAGTCCCTGATAGTCGCCGCTTTTGATGACAGCAGAGCCGAAGTCGCCCACTGTCACACTGCTTTTATTGCTCGTTACTGTGGCGGTCACGTTTTCCAGCGTCATGCTCGCACCGGATCTGTACGCGCGGATGGCGCAGCTGCCGCTTCCTGTGGCTTTTACTGTACCGTTCTTCACCGTTACGGTGGCATCTTTGACCACCAGAACGCCGTAAGATAACCACGCTTTGGAGCTGGACAGCGTTTTGTCGCCCAGGTCGAAGGTGATGCTCTTGTCGATGGTCACGTATGTCTCGCCCAGGTCTACGTCGCTTAGCAGTGTGACGGTATCGCCGTCCTGCGCCGCGTCCAGCGCCGCAGGGAGGGTTTTGTATGTACCGCTAACCGTGCCGTCTGCTTTTGTTACCGAAGCGGCCTCAACGACAGCCTCGTTGACTGTGAGTTCCGCAGTTGCTGACCGTTCCTCTTCGTAGTTCTTTGTCTCGCCGGTCTTGGCGTAGACGTAATATGTGCCGGGTTTGCTGATTGCAGTGTTTTCGTCAATCTTGGGCATGGCTTCGCTGCCCTCTACGTCAGAAGAGCCCGCCCAGCTTTTTAACGCGGAAGCCAGATAATAATATGTCACCTCGGCGTCTTTCGGAGCACCCTCGACAGACAGCAGCGGCAGAAGCTTTTCGCCCGCCGTGCAGGTCGTCTGGGAAAGAGACACGGTCAGCTTGGGATAGGCCTTGTTGATGTTGCCGCCGATCGTAAACGTTTCTTCGCCCGCCTTGAGCTTGTACTTTACCGCGGCTTCGCCGATTAGCGCGATTTCCACAGTGACGGTATGCCATCCCGCGTCCGCGGAATCAAACGTCTTCTTGGCGGTAAAGCCCGTTCCTTCTTTGAGTTTGATTTCATTTGTGCCGTCTGTAAACGTCAAGTCGATTGGAATCGTGCCGCCGTCCGTCGTGCCGTCATAGCTGCGGCCAATGGAATCGGGCTTGCTGACGCACCAAATCTCCGTCCGCGTGTCTTCTCCGGAGATATACGTGCCGCCGCCCCCTTCTGTCGGGCTTCCGGGGGCTACATAGATCCCACCGCCTGCGGCGTTCTGCCCCGCATCGTTAAGGGCGGGGAGTTCGTTTTTCCCCTCCATAGTCGGCTCATTCTGCACGGCTTGTTTGCCGTTTCCTTCGTCTGCGGTATTTTTTTCGGCAGCCGCAGGTGCATTCTCTGTCGGGTTTTCTTCGGGGTTCGCGGGCGGGGCATTCTCACCCGCGCCGGTTTGTGCTTCCTGTGTTACACTAACCGTCTGTTCCGGCGGCTGTCCCTCTGCTGCCAGCGCCCCGGTGGGGGTCAGGGTCAGGCAGAGGGTGATCGCCAGAAACAGGCTCAATACACGTTTTTTCATCAGGTTTTCCTCCGTTTGACATCAGTGGTTGGAAATAAGCCACAGCTTTTTGGCTGCGGTTTTGGCTTCGCTGCGCCGCTTTACACCCAGTTTTTCTAAAATATGGCTCACATGGGTCTTTACCGTGGGCAGCTTCACGTCCATGATCTGCGCGATCTCGGCATTGCTTTTGTCCGCGCAAATCAAGTGTAGTATCTGTAATTCCGTAGGGGTAAGCTCCTCCGCCGCCCTCATGCGCGGGGCAAGAAAGCGCGGATAATAGGTCGCCTGTGTCCGCACGGCGGCCATAAGGCGCTTATACCATTTTGTATCATCGTTCCGGTTCAGCTTTTCCAAAAGGGGGCAGCACGGCGGCGCTGTACACGCTGACGGGCGTGATAAAGCTGCATTCTGCCGCCGTATCCAGCGCGGCCGTAAGCCGCGCCCGCCATGCGTTGTCCTTTTTCCGATACAGGGCAAGGGCGCACAGAATGTTCAGGTGGATGCCGTCAATATGCCGCCCGCAGCCCTGTATGTAGCGTTCCAGCGGCGAAAGCGTCAGCAGGGCGGCGTCCGGGCGGTTCTGCTCAATTTCAACCATGGCTTGCGTCAGGTATTGATACCGCTTCATTACATTTAGGTGCATGGGGTCGCGGGGCGCTTTTGTGCGGTACCACTCGTCGGCACTGTCCTGATCGTCACAGTGCAGTGCCATCTGGCAGAGCATCGCGTCCATATTCGGCAAAAAGCGGGTCAGACCCTGCGCTTCAAACCGGGCACGCAGCGTTTCAATCGTGCGGCGGGCATCTGCCGCCTGCCCCTTGGCCAGCTGGCAGCGCGCCAGCAGCCCGTTCACGGCAAACTCTATATCCGGCGTTCCCTTTTGCTGAATCTCACTCACCTGCGGGATCAGCGCAAGCATACGCTCGGTGATGTTTTCTCCCTTTTCAAATTTGCTTTCGGCAACGGCACAGTCCGCCAGCCCCACGCCGTCTTTTTTCAGCACGGCTTCTACCGGGGTGCGAAGCGTCCGATACAAAAGATCGTCCTTTTTGCTCCACTCTGAAAAATCCTTGCCGCCGTTCATAATGCTGGGCAAGGTACTGGTCACGGAAAAAGACGGCAGCGTTATTTCTTTATCGGTCAGCAGCCGGAACGCGGCCGGGATCGTTTTTATCAGCCCCTCCACACCGCGCTGCGGCAGGGAAATATCCAGCCATGCAAGGCGGCTGCGAGCCTGCCTGGCGGCAGGGTCCTGTTTTTTGCGGCAGTCGGCAAAGTCTTTTAGCGCCCCGTACCACCGTTCCGAGCCTTCATAGTCCATTGCCAGGGCGCAAAGCATACTCATTCCCTGCATCAGGGAAGGCGAAGCCAAGATCTCGCTTTCCGGCAGAGCGCGGTAATACGTTTCCATCTCGCTGTAATGCCCCATGCCGGGGTGCTGCTCGGAATTGCGGATCAGCAGCTCGGATATTTTGGCGTGATCCCCGCTTTTGGTGTAACATTCCAGCGCGTGGGCATAATCCTCTTTCAGCTCGTAGTAAAGCGCCCCGCGGCTGAAAACGGCACGGCGCTTTTCCTCGCTGCATTCTTTTTCCATCTCCCAGAGAAGGAAGGCGCGGAACTGCGGCCAGAAGTGGAAGTGCCGCACATCGTCATAACGCAGCATCGTTGTGTTGTGCAGAAGCCAGTCCAGCAGATTCCCGGTGCGGGGGTCGCCGCTGACCATCCGCGCCATTTCCAAATCAAAGCGCTCAAAGGGGGCAAGATCCAGCAAAAAATGCCGCACCGGAAGGTCGAACCGGCGATAGATGGCATCCTCGAAGTAGTTGAACACCTCCCGGTAAGCCTGCGCTACGATTTCCGGGGCAAACGGCTTGCCGCCGGACATACACCGCGCCGTAACGGCGACGCCCAGCGGGTAGCCGATGGATTCTTTCAGGATGCCGTTGATTTCGCTTTCCGTCACGGCTGCCTTGCGGGCAGCAAAAAAGCCGCGTATATCCTCGCGGTCAAAAAGAAGGTCGTCCGGCTCCAGCGTGGTCATAAGACCCGTGTACTGGAAGGCCGTCAAGTACGACGGCGGCACCCCGCGGGAGAGGAACACAAACCTCCGCGTCGGGTTGGCACGGATCAGCTCACAGAGCGTCTGCGAGGTTTCCTGCTCCTGCAAAAGCTGAAAGTCGTCGATCAAAAGGACATCCCAGTTTTCCGGCAGTGTGCGCAGCGTAAAATCCGGTGCATCGGCACACAGCCGCAGCGTCCGATGCCCGCGCAGCAGCGCATTGGCCAGCGCCGTTTTGCCAAAGCCGCAGGGCGCACTGAAAAAAAGGATGCGACCGCTTTGCATAACGCTGTCAAATTTTTGCTGCACAGATGGCTTTATCAGAATATTTCCGGTCAATTTTAACTCCTTTTGGGTGAAGAACGGGGAAAATGCCACACTATAATAGTTAAATTATATCATCCGAAGGGGAAAAGTAAATCATTCCAAAGTATGAGATTTGGCCCTTTTGAAGGGGTCGTGCAGTGCGCTTATCTTCGGTTTTACGATATATTTTCCCCAAAAAAGCACTTGACAATTCGAGCATTTCACCCCATAATTTAAATAATCATTGTGGTGCTGTCAGCGGACAGCAAAGAGCGAAGGAGACAAGATGAAAAAGCAAACCGTAAGCACCCTGCTTGCCCTGTGTATGCTGCTGTGCCTTATGCCAACAGCGGCTTTTGCGGAGGACAGTGCGGAAGAACCGCCTGTTTGCAGCTGTGAAACGGCCTGCACGGCGGAAAGCATGAATACGGATTGCCCCGTCTGCGGCGCGGAGGGTGCTTTGCCGGAGAACTGTGCAAAGTGCGCCCAGCCCGCAGACGATGCGGCAGTGCAGCCGGAGGGGGAAGTGTCCGACCCCCAGCCGGAGACAGCCTTGACGTCGTTAATTGGCGGGAGCGAGACGGCAAAAGATGTCAGCACCGCGGAAGAACTGACTGCAGCTATTGCTGATGTTAATTTCGACACCGTCAGGCTGGCATCGGATATTAACATTGACACCACGCTGACGGTCAACCGTACTGTGACGCTGGACCTGAACGGTCATGTGCTCAAATACGGGAGCGCAAACAATGGCAGCGTGATTGTGGTCGAGGGCAGCGGCAATCTGACGCTGACCGACAGCAACACCGCCGCCGAGCACAAATTCATGCCGAATGGCAAACTGTGGGTGCTGGACGAGGCAAGCGGCACAGAGACCGTCACCGGCGGCGTCATCACCGGCGGTACGGGCTATCCGTTTACGCTCAGCAGCGGCACAGTAGTATATTATGGCGGCGGTGTGTATATCGCACCCGGCGGGCAGTTGACCATGACCGGCGGCAATATTATCGGCTGCTCCGCGGAGTCCGGCGGCGGTGTATGTATTGATGGTGAACCGGGTCAGTTCTCTATGTCCGGCGGCAGCATCGCCGGATGTGTCGCCTCCGAAATCGGCGGCGGTGTTTGTGTTTCCGGCACGTTCAAAATGTCAGGTCAGGCGGTCATTCGCAGCTGCGCCGTCGAAAGCGCGGACAATTTTGTTCTCGGCGGAGGCGTATTTGTCGACGGTAGCTTTGAAATGTCTGGTGAGGCAACAATCAAAGGCTGTCAGGCAATCTCCGATTTTGCCAACGGCGGAGGCGTATTTGTCAACAGCAGCCGTAGCTTTGTGATGTCTAATGAGGCAAAAATCGAAAACTGTCAGGCAATCTCCAATTCTTCCAGGGGCAGGGGCGAGGGCGGGGGCGTCTATCTCGCAAACAATACGAAGTTCACCCTGTCGGGCAGCGCCGTGATTCAAAATTGCACGGCAACAAATTCCGCCAACCACGGCGAAGCCTATGGCGGCGGCGTAAGCGCCGATTGTGTGAAGGAGATCACCTTGGCGGACAGTGCGCGCATCGTTGGCTGTGCTGCGGCAAACGGAAGCGGACTATACATCACCGGCTCTCACCAACCTGGCTATGGGAAACTTTTCGCCAACGGCGGCTCGGTTGAAGGCGACGTCGTGCTGGGAGATTACGAAAACTATCCCTGTACCATTACAGGCACTGGCGGGACTGTGTTCAAAGGCAAGGTGACCGTCGCCCCCGGCAGCACCATCAAAAGCGGCACATTCAACGGTGAGGTGACCAACAACGGAACCATCACCGGCGGTACATTTAGCGGCGAGGTCATCAACAACGGAACCATCACCGGCGGTACATTTAGCGGCGGGATTACCGGCAAGCCTGCTCTCATCACCGGCAGCGGCACGGAGACAGTCCCCTATCAAATCAGCACCGCCGACCAGTTAAAGCTGTTCCGAGATATTGTCAATGGCTCCAACGGCCAGACGCAGAACCGTGGCGCGTATGCTGTGCTGACTGCGGACATTGATTTGAATAACGAACCGTGGACGCCCATCGGTCCGGACAGAGACAGTGCCTATACCGGTACCTTTGACGGGCAGGGACACACCGTCAAGAATCTGAGTGTAACCGTCAATGTCCAGCCCGGTCGCGCCGGTCTGTTCGGTTGCGTAAAAGACGGCACCATCCGGAAACTGACGGTGGCAGGCTCGGTGTCATGTACTGCTAACCAGGGGTGGTGTGGCGGCATTGCGGGCTACGCTATGGACGAAACCATCGAAAACTGCGCCAGCCTCTGCACGGTCTCCTGCACAGGCATAGATGCCAGAGTCGGTGGAATTGTCGGATTGGTCGACTATAATAGTCGTACGCTAATAATCCGCGATTGCTATAACATCGGAAAAATCACCGGCAGAAGCGACAACGGCAGTGGCGACGCCGGAGGTATCTGCGGATTTTATATGAACGGAAAGATTTCCAACTGCTATAATGTCGGCGAAATCACTGGTAGCGGATATGTTAGTAAAATCGCAGTCTCCGCCTATAATGATAGCAGACCCACCAACTGCTACTATCTGAGCGACACGGACACAGATCTCAATGGAACCGCCAAAACCGCCGCGGAATTTGCCAACGGTGACGTGCTGGAGGAGCTTAAGGCTGGCCAACGCGACAACAATGCTGACCCGTGGGCAGACGAATGCAAGTATCTGGCCGCAGCTGGCAAGACCCTGCCCGTGTTCAAGGGACAGGGCGATGCTCATGAGCACAACGGTAACTGGACATCGAACGGCAACGGCACCCACAGCCGCCACTGCACCTGCAACGCCGTGGAAACACAAAACTGCTCTGGCGGCACGGCGACCTGCACCCAAAGAGCAACATGCACAGTTTGCGGTGCGGAATATGGCGATGCTCTGGGACATGATTTTACCACCAGTTGGACATATGATGATAACGAGCACTGGAAGCAGTGTTCCCGTTGCGATAAAAAGGATGACGTAGGCCCTCATACTTTGGACAACGGTACGATAACAACAGCGCCTACCTGCACAAAAGCGGGTGAAAGGACATATACCTGCACCGAATGCGGCGCGACAAAGACGGAGCCAATCGACGCCACCGGCCACAGCTGGAAGTCCGATTGGACGTCTGATGCAACGCATCACTGGCATGAGTGTGCCAACGATAATTGCGATGTGACGGATAATTCGGGGAAAGACAGCTATGCGGAGCACTCCGGCGGCACTGCCACCTGCACCGAAAAAGCCGTTTGCACCCATTGCGGCCAGTCTTACGGCGAAACCGACCCCGCCAATCATACCGGCACGGAACAGTGGACACAGACCGCCACTACCCACGAGAAAAAATGGAACTGCTGCAATACCGTAAGCGTACCGAATGAAAATCACGAATGGACAGACGGCGTGTGCAGTGAGTGCGGATATGTGTGCCAACATGAAGATGCAGATAAAAACCATATCTGCGATATTTGCGGCAAGACCATTTCCGAACACAAGGATGCAGATAACAATCACATCTGCGACTACTGCAACAAGAAAATCAGCGACCACTCCGGCGGCACGGCGACCTGCATAGCTAAGGCGGTCTGTGAGATTTGCAAAGAAAGCTACGGCAGCCTTGACCCAAACAACCACGCCGACCTGAAACACATTGACGCAAAGGCCGCTACCGCTGCAGAGGAAGGCAACATTGAGTATTGGTACTGCGAAGGCTGCAAGAAGTATTTCTCCGATGCTGCAGCAAAAACGGAAATCGCCAAGGCTGACACCGTAACGGCAAAGCTGCCCCCGAAAATCACAGCCGGGGATGGTGCAGCGGTCACGCAGGGCGAGAAAAAGGAACTGACCTTCACTTCTGATGCATCCTTTGCCGATTTTCTTCGTGTAGAGCTTGATGGCGCTACGCTGGAAGAAAAGAACTATACGAAGAGAGAGGGCAGCACCATCATCACGCTGAACCGTGATTTTGTTGCCGCGCTTTCCGTGGGGGAGCATACGCTTGCGATTGTTTCTCAACACGGTACGGCAACGGCTAAGTTCACCGTCAACGCAAAGCCGGTTGAAACGGCAACCCCGCAGCCCACTGTGACCCCGCAGCCTACAGCACAGCCGACGCAGACGGCGCAGCCCCAGCCGACGGTGCAGCCTGTTTCCCCGATTCCGAGCACCGGCGACACCGCCAACCCCGCATTGTGGTTTGCGCTGCTGATTGTCAGCGGCTCCGCGCTGGCGGCAATTTTCGTACTGCGCAGGAAAGCTAATCGCAAGTAAACAAAATGGGTATCGGCCTATATCAGCGCACGGAAACCATGTCCATAGGATTTACACGCACGCCATTCTGCATCACCTCAAAATGCAGGTGGTTGCCTGTGCTGTCGCCGGTATTGCCTACATAACCTATAACCTGCCCTGCCGTTACCGCTTCACCTGCGGTAACGGCAGTTTGCGTCATGTGGGCGTACCGCGTTGAAAGAGCCGCGCTGTTATCCAGCAGCACCTGATTGCCGTAGCTGTCGTTCCAGCCGCTGACCAGCACCGCGCCGCTGTGGGCAGCCAAGATGGGTGTGCCCTCCGGTGCGGGAATATCCGTGCTGCGATGCCCGGCATTGCCAAAAGCGTCCACTTCCCCGAAGTGGCAGGATATATAGGTGTGACTCGGCAGCGGCCAGCACAATTCACCGTCCGCAACAGCAATCCCGCCGCACAGGGCAAGCAGGCTGGGGCGCATTTCCTCGGATAGCAGCTGGTGCAAAATGTCCCGCTGATCTTGCGTAAAGCGGTACAAATCCGCCAGCGCATCCACCGATTTGCTGCTGACCGTGATGTGCAGAATGTACTCCGTGACCGGCTCCGGGTCGGGTTCGTCCTCGGTCGGTTCTGGTGTGGTGGTTACTTCCTCCACCTCGGCGCTTATTTCGTGCATCGCCCAAAAGGTGTCCTGAATCAACTGCTTCTTTCCTTCGTCAATGACGACCACATCGCCGTCGTTGTTCAGGTTGTTCTGTACAGCAAAGACGGCCAGCACTTCGGGCCAGTAGCTCGCCCAAGTGTGACCGTCCTCGTAGTCGTATTCCATCGTAGTTTCGCTGCATTCCGGATGCGCCGACACAATGTCGTTAATGACCGTGCCGAAGTCGGCATTGGTTTCGGCAACAATTTCGGCAATGCGGATGCTGTTCGGGTCGCCGGATTCATCGGCAAACAAGATGCCCATCGTGGAGCCGATCACCGCCGCAGCCGCGCCTATGACCATCGCCAGCAACAGCACCACGCCGCCCGCGCCAAGCAGCGCCAGCAGCGAACCGGCTGCGCGGCGTATCGTGCGCGTCAGTATCGCTTTCAGCCGCAGCCACGCAGCTTGCAACACCATGCGAACTCTGCCCAGCGCGGCTTGTCGGATGCCGTCACCGGAAAAGACGGGGACGGTATCGGGCAGTCTGATGCCGCTGCCAAGCACCGTGCCGCCCGCCTGCTTTTGCAGATGGCGGCGCACCGTTTCGCGCGTGAGGTGTTGGCGTTTCAGCGCCTGCATTTTGTCACGGTAGGAATCGGGCATTTTGATCTCCCGCTTATCCAGCGCCCTTTGCCGAAAGCGCTGGCGCTTGCTGATTTCTCGCCGGTTGGCGCTCTGCGCCAAAGGGACATTCTCTGTTTCAGCGGGCTGGGCAACGTGTGTGGTTGGCACACGCTGGCGCTTTTCCTGTAAAATCCGAAATTGACGGTAGCTGATTCGTCCTGTGTCCAGCGCCTTGCTTTGCAGGTTCTCCGCCGTCTGTGCGGTTTTTTCGGAAACAACCGTCTGGGCGTATTCTTCCGGCGTCTGCTGCTCGGTATCTGCTGCAGATTCCGCCTGCCGCACTGTCTGCTTTCGCTTGGCTTCAGCTTTTTGCCATGCCGCGCGTATCAGCCGCTTGCGCTTATACTCCATAGTCAGCGCTCCCCACGGTTGGC
>OLQV01002291.1_pt1 | contig 12781 bp, 7 predicted proteins | sample 1672371 | NCBI WGS metagenome assembly OLQV01 (sample SAMEA3136676, study PRJEB25190) | human gut metagenome
AACCACCGATGATCCAGTTGTATGCGTTGGGTCGCTCCCTTCGCGGGAGCGTGGATTGAAATCGTGTCATTCCGTCAAGGGTTGCCCTACGGCGTCTGTCGCTCCCTTCGCGGGAGCGTGGATTGAAATAGCGCACGCCAATCAACGTTGCAAAGCGCTCGTGTCGCTCCCTTCGCGGGAGCGTGGATTGAAATAGCACCTCCCACTCGTCCGCGTCTCGTAACTCGCGCGTCGCTCCCTTCGCGGGAGCGTGGATTGAAATATCCGAACGGATACTTTGAGGTAGTCGAAATATGTCGCTCCCTTCGCGGGAGCGTGGATTGAAATGATCTGAACGATAAACGCGTCATTATTCATGGCGGTCGCTCCCTTCGCGGGAGCGTGGATTGAAATAGGAAAGATGGCAAGGTGTACGGCAGCATTGAGTCGTCGCTCCCTTCGCGGGAGCGTGGATTGAAATTGCTGTTCAGCAGATTGTTAACGACCTGCTGAAGATGTCGCTCCCTTCGCGGGAGCGTGGATTGAAATCGCCGTCAGCCGCTCGAGATTGCATCGACCGACGTCGCTCCCTTCGCGGGAGCGTGGATTGAAATTGTTGTTCAGGACGCGCGTCCTGCTGGGTGCCGAGGTCGCTCCCTTCGCGGGAGCGTGGATTGAAATATGAATGTGCTGCATATCAGCCCAGGCCACAGCCGTCGCTCCCTTCGCGGGAGCGTGGATTGAAATATGCCGGGATTGTATTTGTCAGATGCCTGGTGTGTCGCTCCCTTCGCGGGAGCGTGGATTGAAATGATCTGACGCAGATGGCAGGCGTACCGGCCATGCGTCGCTCCCTTCGCGGGAGCGTGGATTGAAATAGCCGAGAGGTGCAGCAGCCAGATGGTAAGCACGCGTCGCTCCCTTCGCGGGAGCGTGGATTGAAATGGCGCACGCAAGCTGATTCTCGATGACCTGATCAAGTCGCTCCCTTCGCGGGAGCGTGGATTGAAATGATATTGTGGAGGGTGGTATTCAGGATGGAGCGGTCGCTCCCTTCGCGGGAGCGTGGATTGAAATAGATTCTGTTCATGCGCCGGACGTACCCGGAGTTGTCGCTCCCTTCGCGGGAGCGTGGATTGAAATTCAGGGCAGGAAGGGCGGGGTTGCCGCCCTGTGCCGTCGCTCCCTTCACGGGAGCGTGGATTGAAATGCCAGTGACATGACGCTGACGGACGACCTTGACACGGTCGCTCCCTTCGCGGGAGCGTGGATTGAAATGCCCACATTCTGCGTGATGCCGGTCATGTAACCGGGTCGCTCCCTTCACGGGAGCGTGGATTGAAATTTCTCCGTCCCGAACGAGGACGGCGGCCGACACACGTCGCTCCCTCCACAGGAGCGTGGATTGAAATGCAACTCGGATAACGGCAAGACCTTTACCCTGACGTCGCTCCCTTCACGGGAGCGTGGATTGAAATTACGCTGACCGGCGTAAAAACAGCCTGATCTCCGTCGCTCCCTTCGCGGGAGCGTGGATTGAAATACAATCGTTACAACCTCTGCGCGGGTAATCTGGCGTCGCTCCCTTCGCGGAGCGACGCAGATAGCTGCATCCCCATCCTCCCGTCCAACATCGCAGTCTCCATCCCTTCACGATCTTTCCCCAACCCAACCAAAACATTTGCACATGTCATGACACATGTGCTATAATAACTCCAATACCGCTATTGACAGCGCCGCACAGATTGCTGCGGCGTTTTGCCGGGAAGGAGAAAAATCAAATGAAAGCATACTTTGACAACATCGAAAAGGAGGTTCCGGAGCAATTACAGCAGGTTTTCCTTAAGCGCCGCGATACGGCTGTCATTACGATTGACATGCACGATGGACACCTGTCAACCGACCCGGACTGTCCATGTCCGTCTCCGCGAGGACGCGAGATCATCGAACCGCTCAATCATTTCATGAACGAAGCACGCGCGCTCGGTCTGCCGATCATCCATGTCCGCTCAACGCTGCGTAAGGGCGGCGCAGACGAAAAACTGTTTCCGTCTGCGTGGCGCATGGTGTTTCCGGTTACGGTCGGTAAGATTCCCAACATCGCAGAGCACGCCATCGAAGGCACACGCTGGAACAGAATGTCCATCGATGTACACGACGAGGACTACATGGTGACGACCAAAAAGCGCCTGAGCGCGTTCTATCCGACCGATCTGGAGCTGCTGCTGCGCAACCTTGGCATCCGCCGCGTGGTGCTCACCGGCTGCATGACCGACTGCTGCGTTATCAACACTGCATTCGATGCCGCAAACCGCGATTTCCGCGTCGTCGTGCCGCGCGACCTGACCCGCGGCTCCGAGCACCTCGAAGAGCCTGCGCTGCGCATGATCTCGCTGCATCTGGGACTTGTCGTGGATTCGGATGCGCTGCTTGACGAGTGGCGCTCTCAGGACTAAATGCATACCTGAAATTACATATAAACAAGAAAACAAGGTGACACAAAATGAAAATCGGCAGAACAGAGAAAATCTGGCTGGCGTCTGTGCTGTTCTTCTGGGTATTCTATAATTTCCCGGGCTTCCCGCCCTACGGCAGCGAGACCGCCTGCATCGTACACGGCCTGATCAGCTTTGTCGGCACGGTGTTGTCCGTGTATATCGGCTGCAAGCTGACCGAAAAGGAATATCCTCTGATTGAGGATGAGGAACAGGACGAAACGGCTGAGGATAATACGCCTGCCGCTTCCGAAACGCAAAAAGAATCGGACAAATAAAGGATAACAGAGAAAATGACAACACAGGGTTTACTTTCAGGCAAAACGGTATGGATCGTTTTTGCGGTATATTTTCTATTTTTGATCGCTATCGCACGCTACACCACATGGAAGGAAAAACGTGACGCAGGCAAGGTCGATCTGCAGGGCGGCCGGTTCAAGTGGCCGGTCATGGTCATGACCTATATCGCCTCCTGCATGAGCGTCTGGGTATTTTTCGCAGGTCCGGGCGCGTATTACCGCTACGGACTGGGCTACTTCTTCTCGGAGATGTGCATCTACTCCATGTTCCCGATCATCTGCTACTTCACGATGACCAAGGTATGGCTGGTCAACCAGCAGAAGCACTTCACCACCCCGGCGGATTTCTTCTTCTGCCGCTACAAGTCCAAGGCGCTGACCGTTATCATCGACCTTGTTTACATTATCTGCGCCGTGCCGTTTATCTCGGCGGTACTGGTAGCCGGCGGACGTGCAGCTGAGGTAGCCACCGGCGGTGCGGTATCCTCGCAGACGTTTACGCTCATTTGCGGCATTATCATGACGGTATTCGTCATGCTCGGCGGCGTAAAATCCACCGCACTGGCGGATGCTGTACAGGGCTGGTTCTTTATTCTGGCGCTGTGGGCAATTATTTTCGTAACACTCAAGATCGTATTCAACGGCTCGATTATCGAGGCATTCCAGACCGTCCGCGTGCAGACACCGGACTGGTTCTCCTATCCGGGTCCGATCGGCATATGCACCTATCCGTCGCGCGTCAGCTATCCGCTTGCGTGTGCATTCGGCTACACGCTGCTGCTGCCGCAGGTGTTCGTGCGCTCTGGCTATTACAGCGCGGGTCTGAAGGACCAGCGTCAGATGGCGTTCCTTGCACCGTTCCTGCAGATCATCGTCTGGGGCGGCACGATGCTCATCGGTCTGGTCGCGCTGGCTGCCATGCCTGACCTTACCAGCTCGGAAACCGAACTGGTTATCCCGTATATGTGCAACATCATCGCGGGTACGCACGGTCTGCTCGCGCAGATTCTGATGATCGTGTTCCTCATCGGCGTACTGGCGGTCGGTCTGTCCACCGCAAATGCGTTGCTGATGGTCATGTCCTCTATCATCTACAAGGACCTGCTGGTCGGTATCGGTCACTGCAAATTCAAGACATCCGAAACCTCGGTTATCCGCGTGGTAATTCTGCTGTTCGGTGCCGTAACGGTTGCCGTATCGCTCATGCACTGGGAATACGTCTACAATCTGATGATTTTCGCGGATTCCCTGGTCGAATCGCTGTTCCCGGCGCTGGTATTCGGCATTTACTGCAAGTGGGCAACCCGAAAAGCCGCTATCACCTCGATTTCGGTCGGTGCGATCATTATCTGCCTGACCTTCTTCGTCTGGGATCTCGGCTATGTGTGGTACGGCACGATCGGTCTGGCGACCGCGTTCGTGCTGATGTATGTGGTCTCTAAGCTGACAAAGGACGACCCGAAGGACAGCGAGGACTTTTACGAGGCGCTTGACTCCGGTCACAGACGCTTCATGCGCATCAAAGCAAAAATCAAGTAACGGCAGGAGGGCGAAATCCCATGCTACGATTTACGCTCAATGGCACACAAATTGAAATAGAAGACGGCGAAAACCGCACATTGCTCGAATATCTCCGCAATGTAAAGTGCATGAATGGCACAAAAGAAGCCTGCAGCACCGGTCACTGCGGCGCGTGCAGCGTGCTGGTGGACGGCAGGCTGACGCGCTCATGCGTGACGCTCGTGCGCCGACTGGACGGCAAAGCCGTCGAAACCATCGAAAACGCACCGAACGACACCATGCTGCAGGTGATTCAGCACTCGTTTCTCGATGTCGGCGCTGTGCAGTGCGGCTTCTGCACACCGGGCATGGTGATGGCGACAAAGGCTCTGCTGCTGCACCATCCGGCCCCGACCGAGCCGGAAATCTGCGACGGGCTGAAAAACAACTACTGCCGCTGCACCGGCTATGTCAAAATTATCGAGGCGGTCAAGCTGGCAGCGGCGCGGCTGCGCGGGGAAGATCCGGATATCGACAGCTTCCGCAGCCACGAAAGCACGGTTATTGTGGTCGGGGAAAATCAGGTCGTGCCCGAAATCACCGGTTCCGCAGTCGGCAAGTCGGTCTGGGATGTGGACGGCATGGACAAGACCGGCGGCAAACTGAAATTCTGCGACGACCTCACCGCTGAGGACATCGGCGCGGATACCCTGCTGCACGGTGCATTTGTCTGGGCGCCGGCGCCGCACGCAAAGATCAACGCGGTGGACTACTCCGCCGCCGAACAGGCGGAAGGTGTGGTGCGCATCGTAACGGCGGCTGACGTGCCCGGTATGAACAAGGTCGGCACATGGACGCCGGAGCAGCCGGTCTTTTGCACGGATGAGGTGCGGTTTCTCGGCGACCATCTCGCGCTGGTTGTCGCGGATACGGCGGCGCACGCGAGAGCGGCCGTCAAGCTGGTCAAAATCGACTATGAAGAACTGCCCGGTATCTACACCATGGCGGACGGCTACCGCAAAAACAGCTTCATCGTGCACACCGGCCGCGTCAGCGGCGATGTGGAGCAGGCAAAGCAGCGGACGGACATTGTCAAGCTCAACGTCTCCAAGGATATTGAGCCGCAGGAGCACGCCTGCATGGAGCCGGTTTCGGCTATCGGCATGGTGCAGGACGGCAAAACGATCCTCTATTCCTGCACACAGGCACCGTTTGAAATCCGCAGTATGCTGGCAAAGATTCTGGACAAGCCGGAGGAGGATATCCGCGTTATCGTGACGCCGCTCGGAGGCGGCTTCGGTAAAAAATGCGACTCATTTCTTGAAGCACCGGCGGTTGTTGCCGCTCATGCCTGCGGCAAGCCGGTCAAGATTACGCTGACGCGCAAGGAGGATTTGATCCTCACCACCAAACGCCACGGCTACCATACGGATTACGAGATTGGCTTTACGCCGGACGGCAAGTTCCAGTATCTGGACTGCCGCATGTTCTCGGACGGCGGACCGTACGAGTGCGAAAGCTACGGCACGCTGATGACCGGCGCGCTGATGAGCGGCGGGCCGTACATCATTCCCAATGTCAAGGTAGAAGGCTCAGCGATTCGCAATAATAACTTGCAGGGCGGCGCGTTCCGCGGCTACGGTATCAATCAGGCGGCGATCTCGATTGAGACCGCGATGGATATGATGGCGGAAAAGCTGAATATCGACCCGTTCGAGCTGCGCCGGCGCAATGCCGTCTATCCGGGTGCGACCTCGGTCGGCGGTGAGGTGCTCCAATACAGCATGGGCATGATGGATACCATCAACCAGTGCGAAAAAAGTTTGCGAAAAGCACTCAAAGAGTACGAAGGACAGTATCCCAAAGGCAGCAAAGTGCTCGGCTGGGGCATGGCCTCGGGATTCAAGAATGTAGGCGTCGGCAAGGGTATCTTCACCGATGACGGTGCGTGCAGGCTGATTCTGCAGGGCGACGGCCGCCTGCACATGATCGTTTCCGGCACGGATATGGGACAGGGCTTCCGTACAGCCATGACGCAGATTGCGGCGGAAACGCTCGGCATGGATATCGCGGATATTTACATCACCAACGGCGACACCGAGCTGACCATCCCGACCGGCGAATCGGTTTCCGAGCGGCAGACACTGTGCGGCGGCCGGGCGGTGTATGAGGCGTGCGTCAAACTCAAGCAGGATTTAGACAGCCGTCCGTGGCGGCCGGGCGAGGAACGCCGCGCGGAATACTATTATGCATCCGACCCGTGCTTTGCCATCGGTGATTTTGAGGGTGCAAAGCAGCGCGGTGCAAAATACCGCAATTTTCCTGCGTATGCGTATGCCACGCAGGCCGCCATTGTCGAGGTGAACAAAGAAACCGGCGAGGTTCGGCTGCTCAAGATCATCGCGGCGCACGATGTCGGCCGCGCCATCAATCCGCATATCATCGAGGGTCAGATGCACGGCTCGTGCTCGATGGGACAGGGCTACGCACTGACCGAGGGATATCCGACGAAAAACGGCTATCCGGTCAAGACGCTGTACCGTCAGCTGGGTCTGCCGCGTGCCGAGGATACGCCGGATTACGAGATTATTTTAATCGAGGACCCGGAGCCGCAGGGCCCGTTCGGCGCGAAAGGCATTTCCGAGGTTGCGACCGTGCCCGTCACACCGGCGATTCTCAACGCCGTGTCGCGTGCCATCGGCGTGCGCATCAATAAGGTACCCGCCACGCCCGAGGTCGTGCTTGAGGCCATCCGCACCGGCAAGTGTGAGGTGCCGACCATGGAGCAGCAGCTTCAGTCGCTCGAAAAGGATTGCGAATATCACCGTCCGTCAGACGGTGTGCAGTGAAATTTCTTGTCGTTGTTTACAATGACAGTCGAAACAGCATCACCACCTATAGCGCAAAGACCCGGAATCTTTTTTCGGAAGATTCCGGGTCTTTGCTGTTTTCACTTATTTTCCGTCTGTTTTTTTACCGCCTCTGCGATTTTGCGATACTCCGGCACATCCACGCCGTACTGCTCCGCCAGACGCACAACCTGATAAATCAAACCATCCACCTCGGACTGCTTGCCGGCTTCCATATCGCGCTGCATAGAGGTAGACGCGGTCGGTGCAAGCGCATCCAGAATGCGCAGGTTGCGCTCGACCAGCTCCCCCGGCCTGCTCTCCAGCGGAATACCCATCTTGTCCGCCAGCGCAACGACCTCTTTTATCAGGCGTACAAAGCTGTCGCGCACCTCGCCCGGATGCTGCATTTCCGCAGCTTTCGCGTGATAATACTGTCCGCAGGCCGCATTCGGCGACACATACGCAAATTTGAGCAGCGTGTCGCGCTCGACATACGGAGAATAAACCGGGGCGATTCCGGCATTTTTGAGGTCGGTCTCGACCTGCTGCAGCACCGGATGATCGGTCTTGTGGCTCGGCAGTCCGTACACGATACGGCAGATCGCACCGTGCTTCTGAATGACGCCCGGCGCAATCCTGTTGGCCGAAATGTAGATGCAGCCGTCCGTGACGAGCAGCTCAGGCAGCTCCGCCTGCAGGGCACGGCCCGTGCCGTAGATGTTGAGCACCGGAATAACTACCGTGTCCCTGCCTGCTGCCTTGCGGATGAACGGCACGGTATCCGCGAGAGAGTATCCCTTGACACACACGAAAATCACATCCGGCGCGGGAGCGCCCTGCTCCTGCGCGGCAAGAAAGCCGTCCATGTCGATCGCCTTGACCGGAATGCTCTCGCGCTCATTTTCTCCGGATACAAGCGTCAAGCCGTGCTCCTGCAGGACCGCAAGATGCTTTCCGCGTGCAATAAGCGTGGTATCCGCACCGGATTTGCTCAAATACGCGCCTACCGGTCCGCCAACGCCACCGGCACCGATAATCATATAACGCAGCTTCATCCTCTGTTCCTCCGATTGCTTTTTCTGCATTATAGCACAAAATCGGCAATGTATCCACAAGTCTGTGGATATCTCTGTGAAGCGCGTGATTCTCCGCTTCTGTCATTGCATTTGTTCCCTTTTCACGATATAATGATTTTCATATATAACTTTCTCACCTGTCTAATTTGTTCGACAAAATTCGACAGCCTGCAAGGAGGTCATTGCACATGGCTGGCAACACCAAAAAGAAAAGCACCGGCATCGTCAACGCCGCCATTGGCGCGCTGGCAGTCGTGCTGGCTATATTGATTGTCTGGATGATGAACCTCGTTTCCGGTATTCAGGGCACCGCGCGTATCATCAACTACGCCGGACTCGTGCGCGGCAAGACCCAGCGTATCGTCAAGCTGGAAATCTCTGGTCAGCCACAGGACGGCATGATCGCAGATATTGACGCGTTTATCGACGGACTGCGCTTCGGCAGCGACGAGCTCAGCCTCGTGCGGCTGAACGATGATGCCTTCCAAAGCAAAATGCAGGAGCTGGATGACTATTTTCAAGCACTCAAGCAGGAGATAGGCCGCGTGCGCGCAGTCGGCTCAAATAACACGGACATCATTCCCATCAGCGAAACCTTTTTCGGCATCTGCGACGACGCGACCGGTCTGGCGGAGGCGTACTCGCAGCGCAAGGCAACCTCGCTTTCCGCTCTGGAGAAGTACATCACAGCGGATATCGTCGTGCTCATGCTGCTGATCGGCTACCAGCTGTTTCAGGCGCTGCGCACGGCTGCGATGAACCGCGCTCTGCAGCATAAGGTCTATCTGGATGCCGCGACCGGCCTGCCCAACAAGAACAAGTGCGAGGAGCTGCTCGACGATCCGACGCCGCCTGCGCCAGAAACCGGCGTGTGCAGCTTTGACCTGAATAATCTGCGCCGCATCAATAACAGCATGGGCCATGAGGCCGGTGACGCATACATCCGGCGATTTGCGGTCGCGCTGCGTGCGGCCATGCCCGAGGAGCATTTTGTCGGCCGTACAGGCGGCGATGAGTTCCTCGCGATAACGCACGGACCGGATGCCGATGCGCTGCAGAAATTGCTCTCCCATGTCCGTAAGCAGCTTGCCGAGGAGTCCCGACAGCATCCGGATACACCGCTCAGCTATGCGGCCGGCTTTGCGCTTGCATCGGACAATCCGGACAGCAATATGCGCGATCTGTTTGACCTTGCGGACAAAAACATGTACATCAACAAAAACCACGTCAAGCGCGAGGAAGCCGCCGCCGAAAAGCGGCTGGATTTTCAGCTGCTGAAGCAGATCAACCGCCTGCACCGCAGCTTTTCCGACTGCCTGTACTGCGATGCGCGTCTGGACACCTACCGTACCATCCGCGCGTGCGAGAGCTTTTTTCTGGCATCGGACGGCAGCTACACCGGCGCCGTCGAGCAGATTGCCGAGGAACAGGCTGCTAAAAGCGAGCGCAGCCGCGTCCGTTCTGCGCTGCAGCTTGACGTACTGCAGCGCAGCCTGCACAGCGCAGAGGATACCCTCGAACTGCAGTACAACGCGGCCGAGGAAAGCCGCTACAGCCGTTTGACCGTTCTTCCGATTGACTGGGATGAAGCCGGTGTGCTGCACCACTTTATCCTCGCGTTCGAGACCATCCGGCTGAACGCCGACCAAGCCATCGACCCGAAGGAGCAGCTGACGCTGTACTACGAGCAGCTAAAGCAGTCTATCCTTGAGAACGACAGCTATGTGGACGCGCTGCTCGATATGGCGGGCACAATCTACACGGTAAACCTCACGCGCGACACCCTCGAGCGCAACATTTCACCTGCGGGAAAGAGTGATTCGGACCGGGCGCTGTTCCTCGACTACCCGCTTCCCTGCTCCTACCGCGACTACTGCGACGAGTACCGCAAGCGCGTCACACCGGCAACACTCGGCAGCTACCGCACGGCAGATACCAGTGCCCGTCTGCTCAAGCGCTTTGCCGCCGGTGAAAAACACATCACGGTGGAGTACTGCGTGCAGGAGGACGACGGCGCTATCCGCTGGGTACAGAAAACCGTGCTGATGACGCAGACCACCATGTTTGATCCGGAAATCAATGCCGAAATGCCGATGGTCACGGCGATTATCCTGCTGCAGGATACCTCGCAGATGCACGCCCGCGACGAGCAAGAGAACGCCCGTCTGCAGGCCGCCTTCGATGAAATGCGTATTGCGAACCGCACCAAAACCGAATTTCTCTCGCGCATGAGTCACGATATCCGCACACCGCTCAACGGCATTATCGGTCTGCTGCAGGTGGACGAAACCCACTTTGATGACAAGGCGCTGCTGCTGGAAAATCACAAAAAAATGCAGATTTCCGCCAATCACTTGCTGTCGCTCATCAACGATGTGCTGCAGATGAGCAAGCTGGAGGAGGGCACGACCGTCCTCACGCACGAGCGCATCAGTCTGGTGGAGCTGACCCGCGATATCATCACCATTATCATCGGCCGCGCCGAAGAAGCCGGCATTGAGTGGGAGTACGAAAAGGATAAATCCATCATTCCGTACCCGTATATTTACGGCAGTCCGCTGCATCTGCGGCAGATTTTCCTCAATATTTACAGCAACTGCATCAAATACAACCGTCCCGGCGGTAAAATCACCACCCATACGGACTCGCTCGGTGAACAGGACGGCAAATGCACCTATCGTTGGACGATTTCGGATACGGGTATCGGCATGAGTCCGGACTTTGTTGACCATATTTTTGAACCGTTCACGCAGGAAAAGCAGGACGCGCGCAGCTATTATCACGGCACCGGTCTCGGCATGACCATCACCAAGGAGCTTGTTGACCGGATGGGCGGCTCGATTGCGGTCACGAGTCAGCTTGGTGTCGGCTCCACCTTTGTAATCACTTTGCCGTTTGAAATTGCACCGTCTCCCGAGCAGGCACCGGACGCACATGCCGCGCCGGATATCAGCATTGCAGGCTGCAGGCTGCTGCTCGTCGAGGACAATGCGCTCAACGCCGAAATCGCACAGATTCTGCTGACTGACGAAGGAGCGACCGTAACCGTCGTCACGGATGGCAAACAGGCTGTGGAAATCGTGCAGAACAATCCACCGGACACATTCGACGCGGTTCTCATGGATGTGATGATGCCTGTGATGAACGGCATTGACGCTGCAAAGACCATTCGCTCGCTCAACCGACCGGACGCGAAAACGCTGCCCATCATCGCCATGACCGCAAACGCCTTTTACGAGGATGCACAGAAGTGCCTCGCCGCAGGCATGAATGCCCATCTGGCAAAGCCGCTGCAGATAAAGAAGGTCAAGCAGACGATCGCCGAATGGGTGAAAAATAACCGAACTGCAAAAAAGGACGCGTAAAGCGTCCTTTTTCATTCTACAGATAACGCATCCTCGCTGATTACCGCCCGAATCCCCCATGACGGCACCTTATCCGGATAAGCTTCGCCTTCAAGCATGACAAACGCCGCATCGTACTTCGGACGTTTTTTCGGGTAGATGCCGAGTCCGTCCGTGAAGTACAGCAGGCCGCGCAGATGGCGGAACGCGCCTTCGGCGTTTAAGCGGTCAACGTGCTCGAAAACCGGACGAAAATCGGTCGCAGACTGACCGATCAGTTCAAAATGCTCCATATATTCCGCGAGTTCCCGCGCATTTGTCACCTTTTTGTCCGAGCGCAGCTGATCGTCGCACTGCAGAATACGCAGGTTGAAATGCCGGAAAAAGCTGGTGTTCTCCTGCAAAAGCTCATAGGTGCGGCTGAGGAACGCGCGCACGAGTTCACCGGAGGTGGACATCGAGGTATCAATGGCAATGACGAAATCCTCTATTTTCCGCACCTCCCGCGTTTCTAACGGCTCGATAAGCGGCATATTGCCGAAATGACGCAGTCCGTAGGCGTAGTAGCCGTAGTCGAACGAATCCGCATCCACCGAGACCTCCTCCCGCAGAGCGGCAAACCGGCGCAGGAACGCGCGGAAATCAGTCGTTTTGCGGGTGGAAACGGCAAGCTGCTCCCGCACAGCCTGACCGCCTTCCGCCTTGTTCGCGAAAACCGTCTCCATCGCGGTCTGCGTCCGCTCGGCCTGCTGCTGCCAGCGGCGCTCCTGCTGATCGTCGTCCTCCTTGTACCACAGCGTGTGCTCGTCTGTCGCAAACACGCGCGTGAGCGTGGCACAGTCATACGAATTCAGCCGCGTGCGGCGAAAGTGGCGATAGACCGCCTCAGCCGTCAGGACCGGCAGCTCGTCCTTGAGCTCGCGGTAGATATTCTGCCGCCGAACTGACACCTTTTCCGCCTGCAGGCAGCGGTAATCCAGCGAATCCAGCATGCTTTCGACCGCAATATCGCACGACAGATCCCACAGATCGGCATCGCGTCCGCGTGTCTTTCCGGGATGGCGCAGCAGACAGTGGAACAGCGTGTGCAGATAGGCGCGGTTGACGTTCGCGCGGGAGCGCTCGTACTGCTGCGCCAGCCATGCACCGCTGAAAAACAGCACGCGCGTGTCGGTAGCGAGCGTGGGTGTATCGTAACCGTCTGCCGCAGGCAGCGCCGCTAGCGCGGAATCGAGG
>OLQV01002320.1_pt1 | contig 12681 bp, 14 predicted proteins | sample 1672371 | NCBI WGS metagenome assembly OLQV01 (sample SAMEA3136676, study PRJEB25190) | human gut metagenome
GAGGTTAGTGTTTCTTCTTCTTTGATTTATGATGATTTTGTTAAGAGACTTGTTGAGATCGGTTATAATAGGTGTTCTGTTGTGTCACAGATGGGTGAGTTTGCGGTTAGATGTTTTGTTTTGGATATTTTTCCTATCAATTGTGATAATCCTATTAGGATAGAGTTTTTTGGTGATGATATTGAGTCTATTAGGTATTTTGATGTTGTTTCACAAAAGTCTATTTCTGATATTTCTAGTATTTCTATTATTCCTTTTTCTGAAAGGTTTGGTAATGGTGATTGTTCTTTGTATGATTATTTAGATTCTCCGATTGTTGTTTTTAAAGATTATGAACAGATTAAGTTTTCTTATGATAAGATGGTTTTAGATGACTATGAGTTTGGTCTTGATACTGGGGTTAATTATTTTGATATAAGGAATGTTAGTGTTTTAGATTGTATGTATTATTTTGATTTTGATAGTCCTGTTAATTTGGATTATGTGTCTTCGATTATTAGTTTTGATGTGTCTTCTGTTCCGATATTTGGGGAGAATTTTGTTTCTGTAAATAAGTATATTTCTGATGCTATTGATAGTGGTAAGACTGTTGTTTTGTGTGTTACTACTAGTAGGATAAATGAATTTCTTGAGTTTCTAGATTGTTCTTATGTTTTTACTGATTTTGATAATATTGTTTTGGGAAAGGTTAATGTGGTTAGAAAGAGGCTTGCTTATGGTTTTGATGGATGTGGTTATGTTTTTTTGACTGATTATGAGCTTTTTGGTAGGAAGAGTGTTAAGTACAAGAGAACTAGGTTTAGAAATGCTTCAAGGATTCGTGATTTGTCTAAGATTAGTATTGGTGATTACGTTGTTCATAGTGCTCATGGTGTTGGTGTTTATAATGGTATTAAGGTTCTTAATAAGGCTGGTGTAACGTCGGATTATTTAGAAGTTTTGTATGCTAAGGGTGATAAGCTTTATATTCCTGCTTCGAAGATTGAACTTATTAGTAAATATAATGGTAAGGATGGTTATGTTCCTCGTATTAATGCTCTTGATAGTACTAGTTGGGCTAAGACTAAGCAAAGAATTCGTGAGAAGATTAGATATGAGGCTTCTCGTCTTATTAAGGTTCAGGCTGAGAGAGAGGTTAAAAAGGGTTTTGCTTTTAGTAAGGATGCTCCGATTCAGAGGTTGTTTGAGGAAGAATTTATGTATGAGGCTACTTCTGATCAAATTAAGGCTATTTCGGAGATTAAGGCTGATATGGAGAGTTCTGTTCCTATGGATAGGATTTTATGTGGTGATGTTGGTTATGGTAAGACTGAGGTTGCTTTTAGGGCTATGTTTAAGGCTGTTTTGGATAGTAAACAGGTGCTTTATTTGTGTCCTACTACTTTGTTATGTCATCAGCAGTATGAGGCTGCTTTGGAACGTTTTAGAAACTTTCCTGTTAATATTGCAGTTCTTAATAGGTTTGTGTCTACTAAGGACGTTAATAAGACTTTGAAGGGTATTTTTGATGGTTCTATTGATATTGTTTTTTGTACTCATCGTGGTCTTAGTGATGATGTTGTTTTTTCTGATTTAGGTTTGCTTGTTATTGATGAGGAACAGCGTTTTGGGGTAGCCCATAAGGAAAAGATTAAAGAGATGAAGTCTAGTGTTGATGTTTTAACTCTTACTGCTACTCCTATTCCTAGAACTTTACAGATGGCTGTTTTAGGAATTAAGAGTATGTCTTTGATTGAAACTCCTCCGAAGAATAGGAAATCTGTCGCTACTTATGTTGTTCCTTTTGATAAGAAGCTTGTTAGGGAGGTTATTTATAAGGAAGTCTGTCGTGGTGGTCAGGTTTTTGTACTTTATAATAGGGTTGAAGATATTGAGATGAAACTTGCTAGTTTGAGGGCTCTTGCTCCGGATGTTTCTTTTGGTATTGCTCATGGTAAGATGAATAAGGATACTTTTGAACAGGTTATGAATGATTTTGTTGATGGTAAGTTTGATGTTCTTATTTGTACTACTATTATTGAAACTGGTGTTGATATTCCTAATGTTAATAGTTTGATTGTTCTTAATGCTGATAGATTTGGTCTTAGCCAACTTTATCAAATTCGTGGTAGGGTTGGTCGTAGTGATAGGCTTGCTTATGCTTATTTAATGTATGAAAAGGGTAAGGTTCTTACTGAGCAGGCTATGAAGCGTCTTAAGGTTATTAAGGATTTTACGGAACTTGGTAGTGGTTTTGCTATTGCTACTAGGGATTTGTCTATTAGAGGTGCTGGGGATATTCTTGGTAGTGATCAGGCTGGTTTTATTGATACTGTTGGTATGGATATGTATCTTAAGATGCTTAACGAGGAGGTTTTACGTCTTAAGGGTGAAGATGTTATTGAAAATGAAGATGATGATTCTATAAATATTAATGTTTCTTCTCATATCAAGGATAGTTATGTTTCTGATGAGGATGTTAAGATTGAAATTCATAAAAAGATTAATTCCATTGATTCTGTTGCTAGTCTTAATGAGGTTAAAAAGGAACTTGAGGATAGGTTTGGTCCTATTGATAATGATTTGTTTGTGTATATGAATGAACAATTGTTTGAAAATTATGCTAATAGGGTAGGAATTATTAGAGTTTTTGATAATAATATATATAGAGAGGTATATTTTAATAGAAAGTCTTCTGAGAATATTAATTATGAAGATTTGTTTGTTAAGGGGATTGAGGTTAATAATAATTTTCGTTTTTCTTATAAAAATGATATGTTAGGAATAAGACTTATGTATAAGGATTCTTCTTCTCATGTAGTGTTTGATTTTAATGAATTGTTAAAGGAGCTGGTATAAGTTCCTTTTTTTATGGGATTTTTTAACGCAATAATTGGTAAAAATTACCAGGCAATTTGTATGCTTATAAATATTATAATAGTAGTAGAACTTATTTTTTGAAAAATAGAATATTTTTTTAGTTTTTGTAAAAAATAATTATAGTGAAAGTGAGGTTTCTGAATGAAGACTACTGGGGTTATTCGTAGGATTGATGATTTAGGTAGAATTGTTATTCCTAAGGAAATAAGAAAGACGCTTAGAATAAAGGATGGGGAATCGGTTGAGATATTTTTGAATAGTGATAATATAGTTTTGAAAAAGTATTCTCCTTTGGAGGGGTTACCTGATTTTTATAAGGATTATGTTGATTCTATTTATTCTGAAATTGGTGATAGTGTACTTATTGTTGATAGGGATAGAATAGTTGCTGTTTCTAGTGATGTTAGAAAGAAATATCTTGGTAGGTCTATTTCTTCTAAGCTTGATGAGATTATACAGGGTAGGACTGTTGTTAGTTCTTCTAGGAGTGCTAGAATTTCTATTGTTGATGGTGTTTTTGAGAATGCTGGTTATGTTATTGCTCCAATTATAAGTAATGGTGATGCTGAGGGAGCTGTTATTATTTTTTCTGTTTCTGAGGATTTAGATAGTTTTTCTTTGAGGACTGGGGTTATTGCTGCTAAGTTTTTGGGAAAATATATTGAATAGTGTTTTGTTTTATGTTATAATTTTTGTTATGTAAATGTGATGAAGGAAAGTTTGAATAGTATTTATGTTTTAGAGAGTCTATGTTGGTGCGAGTAGATACTTGATATTGTTCTTTGTATGATTTCTGGAGCTGGATTTCCCGGTTTTTACCGTTATTTATATGAGTTGCTTTTGAATTAAGGTGGTACCGCGGAGATATTTCGTCCTTAGAAATATTTCTTTTTTTTGTCATATTTTTTATATAAGGAGGATGTTTATGGAAAAATTTTATATTAGTACACCAATTTATTATCCCAGTGCTAATTTTCATATTGGGCATTGTTATACTACGATAATTGCTGATGCTATTGCTAGATATAAGAGGCTTGCTGGATATGATGTTTATTTTCAAACTGGTACGGATGAACATGGTGAAAAGATTGAGAAGAAGGCTAATGAAGCGGGGGTAACTCCAAAGGAATATGTTGATGGAATTATTGCTGATGCTAAGGATTTGTGGAGTTCTTTGGGAATTAGTTATGATTATTTTATTAGGACTACTGATGAGGATCATGTAAGACGTGTTCAAATGATTTTTGAGAAGTTGTATGAGCAAGGGGATATTTACAAAGGTGAGTATTCTGGTCTTTATTGTACTCCTTGTGAGTCTTTTTGGACTGAATCTCAACTTATTGATGGAAAGTGTCCTGATTGTGGACGTGATGTTTATTTGGTTAAGGAGGAGGCATATTTCTTTAAACTTAGTAAGTATGCTGACAGATTGCTTGAGTTTTATGATGCTAATCCTAATTTTTTGCTTCCTATTTCTAGAAAAAATGAGATGATTAATAATTTTATCAAACCTGGTCTTCAAGATTTATGTGTTTCTAGGACTAGTTTTGATTGGGGAATTCCTGTTCCTTTTGATAAGAAACATGTTGTTTATGTTTGGCTTGATGCTCTTACTAATTATATTACTTCGCTTGGTTATCCTGAGTCATTTGATAAGTTTAATAGGTATTGGCCTTGTGATTTGCATTTGGTTGGTAAGGAAATTGTGAGGTTTCATGCGATTATTTGGCCTTGTATTTTGATGGCTCTTGATTTACCTCTTCCTAAGCAGGTGTTTGGACATGGCTGGCTTGTTATTAATGGTGGTAAGATTTCTAAGTCTTTAGGAAATTATAAGGATCCTAGGGAATATATTACTAAGTATGGAGTGGATGCTGTTAGGTATTTTGCTCTTAGAGAGGTTCCTTTTGGTAGTGATGGTAATTTTTCTGAGGAAGCTCTTGTTACTAGGACTAATAGTGATCTTGCTAATGTTCTTGGTAATTTGGTTAATCGTTCTATTGCTATGACTAATAAGTATTTTGATGGTTTTGTTAGTGATAAGAATGATTATGAAGAGGATTCTGAGTTTATTTCTAGTGTTAAATCGCTTAGATCTAAGGTTGATGAGAAGATGAGTAATTATGAGGTTAATGAGGTGTTAGCACTTATTTTTGAAGTTTTACGAAGAAGCAATAAGTATGTTGATGAGACTACTCCTTGGATTTTATATAAGAATGGTGATATTGATAGACTTGAAAAGGTTTTATATAATTTACTTGAGTCTATTAGAATTTGTGCTATTTTGCTTCAACCATTTATTCCTTCGACTTGTGAAAATATTTTTAAGCAACTTGGTGTTTCTAATGTTAGTTTTAGTGATATTGATGTTAAGTGTGATTTTAAGGTTAATAAGCAAGAGGTTTTATTTGAACGAATTACTATTGATGAGTAAAAAATTGTGTAAACTGTTATGTTTATGCTCTTTTTTTATTGTATTTTGATGTTTTTTGCTTTTATAATGGAGGTGCAGTTAAAAATAATAAGAAGGGAGCTTAAAAGATGTTAACTGATGGTAAGGCAGTTATTGGTGTTTTAGGAGCAGTATTGTTTTTAACTATGATAGTGTTTGATTTAACTATGTGGAATGTTTTATATAGTTTGATACTATTTGGTTATATTTTTAGGATTAAGATGTCTTAGATACTTTTGTATCTTTTTTAATTTATTGTTTTAGGAGGCTATATTATGCTTATTGATACGCATTTACATTTGTTTAATGAGAATTATAATATTGATGAGGTTATAAGTAGGGCAAAGGATGCTGGGGTTAAGTATTTAATTGTTAGTGGTAGTGATTTGGTTGATAATAGGTTTAATAAAGAACTTCTTGATACTTATGATAATGTTTTTTTAAGTGTTGGTTATCATCCTAGTTGTGCTTTAGATGTTAGTGATGAGGATTTGAATTATTTGGAAGATTTAATTAAGTTTGATAGGGTGGTTGCAATTGGGGAGATTGGTCTTGATTATCATTATGGTAAGGATGATAGGGATAAGCAGATTGAACTTTTTAGATTTCAACTTGATCTTGCTGTTAGATATAATCTTCCTGTTGTTATTCATACACGTGATGCTTTTCTTGATACATATAATATTTTAAAGGAATATAATCTTAAGGGTGTTATTCATTGTTTTTCTGGTAGTGTTGAAGTTGCTAAAAAGTATTTGTCTTTGGGGTATTATTTGGGTATTGGTGGTGTTGTTACTTTTAAGAATAGTAAACTTAAGGATGTTGTTAAGGAACTTGGTCTTAGTAAGATTGTTTTAGAAACTGATTCTCCTTATTTATCTCCTTATAGAGGCGAGGTTAATGAGCCTTGTAATGTGAGGTATATTTGTGATTTTATTTCTGAATATTTGGAGATTAGTTCTGATGAGGTTTCATTGGTAACTACTGGTAATGCTTGTCGTTTGTTTGACTTAGATGTTTATTTGTGATAAAATTTTAATTACTTGGAGGTGGCCAGTTTGGCAAAGAAGAGTAAATTAAGACGTAATATTATACCTAAGTTGTTATCAGGTGTTTTATATGTCTTTGGTATTGTTTTTATTTGTGCTGGGGTAGTAGGAATTATGAGTTTGGATAATCAAACTTTTAAAGATACTAAGGCATTAAATAATAATTTGGATAAGACTGTTTCTACTAAGGAACTTGTGGATTCTTTTCAAAAGTTAGATAAAAAGACTTTGTCTCCGGTTATGTATAGTAGTTTTGAGGATGCTGTTTATAATTCTAAGTATTATCCTACTAGTTTTGTGGGTAAGCTTGTGCATTATGGTCCGGATTGTCCAGAATGTGGAGGTCATTTAGGATGTAATGGTCAAGATGCTAGGAATGGTAATATTTATTATAATGATAGTGAATATGGTAAACTTAGGATTGTTGCGATGAGTTCTACTATACCTTGTGGTAGTGTTATTAGAATTAATGTTAGTGCTTATGATCCTGATGGAATGTATGCGATTGTTCTTGATAGAGGTGTTGATGGCAATATGGTTGATCTTTTAAAAACTAGTGCTAGAGCGAGTTCTCCTGTGTCAAGTGTAAACAATGTTACATTTGATATTGTAAGATATGGTTATTAAAACGCGTAAGAAACGCGTTTTTTTGTTTTTTTGTGATAAAATTATGAAAAAATTCCAAAAAAAATATTGATTTTTATGTTTTGATATTGTACTATTGTTATAGTAAAGGAGGAAAGTTATGGAAATGAAAGAAAATAGTCAAAAGAAAGTACTACTATCAGTTCTTGGTGTTGCAATTCTTGTAGTTGCTGTAATCGGTATATCATTTGCTGCTTATTCTACTACATTTAAGAGTGATACTAACTCAATTTCTACTGGTACTATTATGGTTAGTTATACTGAATCTAACAATGTAATTAATATACCAGATGCAATGCCTACTAGTGATGCTGTTGGTTCTGCATTAAGTGGTGCTGGAAAAACTTTTGATTTTACAGTTTCTACTAAGGCTACTAATGCTTTAACTGTACCTTATACAATTACTTTAACACCAGATGCTACTAATACTCTTAAAAATGATGAAGTTAAAGTATATTTAACAAAAGGTGGAGTTGCAGTTAGTGAAACACCTGCTACTGCTGCTAAGACTGTATCTGCTTTAGCTGCTAGTGCTGATCGTACTGGTTCATTTGTATTACATACTGATTCAGATGTGTATAAAGCAGCTGGAGAAGAAGCTAAAACTAGTAGTTATGTTCTTAGAATGTGGGTTGCTGAAAGTGTTGCTGTAGATAATGCAACTTCAAAAACTTATAAGGCAAAAGTTAATGTTGACTCTGCCGTAACTCCAATTGCTTAATAATAATTGGAAGTATATTTTAAAATTATGAAAGGAGACATTTATGGAAAATAACAATAAAAAGACTCTAATTTTATCAATTGTTGGTATATTAGTTTTAGTTATTGCTGTTGTTGGAGTTTCGTTTGCAATGTATTCATTTACTGGTACTGGTACTAAGGATAATGTAATTACTACTGGTACTGTTACAATGAACTTCAAAGAAGGTGCTAATAACTTTACAGTTTCTAATAAATATCCAATGAGTGATGCTAAGGGTGTTGCACAAACTGATGCTAAGGCTGATTTTGGTGTAACTGCTACTTGGGGTACTGCTCAAATGAATATCAAATATGATTTAGCTGTATCTGATATTACTGCAGGTGCTACTTTAACTGAAGATTATGTTAAAATTGCACTTTTAGATGGTACTGGTAAAGTTATAGTTGGTAATACTAAAGAAGGAGCTGCTACTTTAGCTTCTGGTGTTACTATTGGTTCACTTAAGGCTACTGCTGCTCCTAATGGTTTATTAACTAAATATGGTTTAACTGGTGGTACTCTTACTACAAGTGGTCAAACTGATAATTATAAAGTATTAGCTTATGTAGCTGATAATTATAAATTACCTACAGCTACTGATACTACTGGAGAAAATGCTACTACTGATGCTTCTAAAGGTACTACTCAAACTAAGACAACTGGCTCTGAAACATTCAGTTTCAAAATTACTGTTAAAGCTGTTCAAGCTTAATTGTGAGATAAAGACTTCTTCGGAAGTTTTTTTTTGTCAATTATGATTTTCTTTTTGTTTTTTTCTTTTAAATTCATTTTATTTGTGGTAGTATAATAGTATAAGTATAATAGTAGGTGATTCTAATGAAAGAAGATAAGGATAAGTTTCCTTTTGAGGAGAGGAAAGTTGCTGATAATGTTGCGGATGAGATTTTAACTGTTAACAAGGATGATGAGTCTAGAAAGTATTTTTGGTTAATTTTGTTGTTTTTGATTTGTTTAATATTTTTAGTAGCGTCTATTTCTTTTGCTGTCTTTGATACTTATTATGATGGTGGTAAGAAGAATTTGATTGATGTTGGTGTGGATGTTGTTATTGATGATAATGGTGATAATGATAATCCTTCTGATAATAAAAAGCCTAGTAATGGGGATAATAATACTAATAATAAAAAACCTAGTGATGGTACACCTTCTAATAATAATCCTACTCCTGTTAGACCTATTGATCCTACTATTGGGTCTGTATTGTTCTCTTTTAATGAAGGTTCTAACTATATAAATATGAATAATGTTTTACCTACTAGTGATGCTGTTGGTAAAAAACTTACTGGTGATAAGGAATATTTTGATTTTAATGTTTCTGCTAAAATTAAGGAAAAAAAGGGTAGTATTGTTTATGAAATATCTCTTGTTCCTATTGCAGGTAATACTATAAAGCAAAGTGACGTTAGAGTTAATCTTACTGAAAATGGTAAAGAAGTTTCTGTTTTAGATAGTAAGGTTAATAATTTTAGTAGTTTACCTAATAGTTCTTATCGTAAAGGTGCTAAGGTTATTTATAAGAATGTTGTTAATTCTAATTTTAGTGGAGATTATGTGTTTAGAATGTGGCTTTCTTCTAAGGCTAATATTGGTAGTAAGCCTTTAAGTTTTGCTTGTAAGGTTGTTGTTGATGCTTATTATAGATAGTCTAGAAAGGGTTGGTTTATGTGAAGAATGTTATTAATAGAATTTTAAAGATTATATCTTCTGCTGTATTTGTTGTTTTAGTTTTATTAATTGCTCTGATAGTTATATATATTGTTAGAGTTAATTTTCTTGCTAGTAATGACAAATTAGGAGATGTTAAGATTAACTTTTATACTATTCTTACTCAAAGTATGTATCCTACTATTAAGGCTGGGGATATAGTTATTACTTATAAAGAGGATAATGATAAGTATAATGTTGGAGATGTTATTACTTTTATTTCTGATAAGAATGGTGGTATAACTGTTACTCACCGTGTTCAAGAGATTTTTAATGTTAATAATTCTTATTCTTATAGGACTAAGGGTGATAATAATAATACTGCTGATAGTGAGGTTATTGGTGGTGATAATGTTTTAGGAAAGGTTTTGATTAAGATTCCTAAGGCTGGTTATATTCAACAATTTTTAGTTAGTAAGACTGGTTGGATTGCTGTTGTTATTTTACCATGTTTGGGTGTTGTTATTTATGATATTCTTAAACTTATTAGAAATGTTGCTTCTAGGGGTAAGAATTTAGTTAAGAAAGATGATAGAACTGAGGAAGCGAGAAAGAAATTAAAAGAGGTGGTAGAGGATGATGAGGAATGATTTTGATACTAGAACATCTGATATGACTTTTCAGGAGGAAGTTCCTGAAAATGAACTTCATAGTAAGCTTGGGACATCTGATATTATTTATGTTGATAATGGTGTTAGGATTAGGCGAACTAGGTTTTTGATAGTACTTGCTATTATTCTTATTTTACTTTCTGTTATATCGGCGTTTTTTGGCTTTGCTTATTTAGATAAGGATGCTAATAATAATTCTGGTATTGTTACTAAGTATGATTTGTTTGTTACGCATTCTAATAGTGATTATGGAGGCTCGATTAAGTCTTTTACGAAATATAATAGTCTTGATAATGCTTTTGCTTATGATTTTTCTGTTAGTAATAATAATCCAGTTAGTTTAAGTATTCTGTTGATATTGAAAATACTAATTTTAATGCTGTTAATGATATTTCTTTAATTAATTATGCTTTGTATAGAAATGATAATGTTGTTTCTGAGGGTAATTTGAAGAATTTGGTTGTTAATAATGTTTATAGTACTAGTATTGGGACTAATGGTTCTGACAAGTATGTTCTTAAGATTTGGAGTTCTAAACTTGGTGATACTTTAAAATTTGGATTTAAAGTTAATATAGAGGTTTAAGGAGGTTATATTTATGAAAGAATTTTTTACTGATTTTTTGACTATTCTTGCTAATAGTATTATGGTTATTTGTTTTGCTTTTATGTCTTTTTTACTTCTTGCTAATTTCTTTCATTATAAGGAAGTAAATTATAGTTATACTACTGATTTGAAGGATAATGTTAAGTATCAGGAATATAATAAGATTTTAAAAAATGTTGATAAGAAGATGAATTCTGTGGATTACAAGGATCCTAGTTATAGTACTACTGCTAAACCTATTCATGCTTATTATGAAGCTTGTGTTAGTTCTTTGAAGAAGGGTACTTTTACTAAACTTGCTGATAAAAGTGGTGTAACTGCTTTGGATGTATATAATGCTAATAATGAGATTCTTAAGGATTATAATAGTTCATGTATTTTTACTATTCCATATAATATAAGTAATATTTATGGTTTGAAGACCGTTAATAAGACTTTTGTTCCTGTTAAAAAGATTACTGATCAAAAGGCTGATATTATCATTGATAATGCTGAATATTTAACTGATTCTGGGCTTGGAAATAGTTCTTATAACTTTGTTACTGATGTTACTAGATCTACTATTTATAATAAAGTTAGTAATGAACTTGATCTTACTATCGATAATTATAGAATGATTGCTTATCTTCTTGATGATGTTGCTAATTGGTATGTTAGTGAATATGGAGGTAATAGTTAATGAAAGATATATTATGTAAGTTTTTTGGATTTTTTAAGTATATTTTACTTGTTGTTGCTTTTGGTTTAGTCTTTTATTGTATAAATGTTACTTATGCAAGACTTGAAAAGCCTTTGAGTGATGCAATTAATGTGTTTATTCCTTTTGGTTTTGTACTTCTTATGTTTATAATTACTTTAATTGTTAAAAGTAAATCTGTGGGTAAAAATTTATTATTTAATTTTGTATCTGTATTTGTGTTTTTGATAACTATTGTTGTTTGTCTTAGATCAATATTTGATACTAATATGATTTTATATTATCGTTATGGTATTAATTTTAATCCAGCATATTTTTCTGATAATTTGTCAATGATAGAGTCTATGCTTTATATGATTGGTGGTGCTAATGTTTTATTATTAATATGTGATATTTTTAATAAAAAAACTAAGTCTAAAAAGGTTGTTAGTGAAGATATTGATAAAGTAGAAAAAGATAATGAGAAAAAGAATGATAAAAAAGATAGTGAAAAGTCTGTTAAAAAGAGTGTATCTAAAGATGATGAGAAGAATGAAGAGTAATTGCTTTATTCTTTTTTTCTTGGTAAAATATTGTTGGTGAGTTTATGTTTAAAAATAAGAGAATGCTTTGTTTGTTTATTGTTAATTTAGTTGTAATTCTTTTTTTAGTGTTTTGTTATTTCTATATTTTTACTTCTGTTGGTACTTCGCAAAATTTATTAAATGAAAAACAAAAAAATAGTTTAAAGAAGGAGTTACTTAGTTGTGATAATATGTATAATTTACCTTATTTTTGTGCTAATGATTTGGATATTTTTGGTATGACAAAGAGTGGTGATTTTATTGATATATTTGGAGTATATTCTGATGCATATGTTGTCAAATTTAAAGGTTATGCTTATACTATGTCTGGTGGTTATGGTTATATTTATTTACAAGTTTCTGTTAATGGTGATAGTGTAAAAGTAATAAAAAGAGAAAATGTTTCTGAGGGATATACATTATCTTATTTTCCTTTCAGGTATAAGTTGAAGGCAAAGTTTTATGATTTGGATGATGTATGGGATACTTTTGAAAATAAATTGGAAAAACGTTTTAATGTTATTTTTGATGATGACTGGAATTTGTCTATTGAGGGAAATAATTATACTCTTTCTACTTTTAAAGATAATAAGATTGTTTATAAGGAAAAAGGAATTCTTAAGTAATTGTTTGCTTTATTCTTTTTTTGTTGATAAAATATTGTTGGTGAGTTTATGAGTGATTTTAATTTTAAGAAAAAATATGGGCAAAATTTTTTAGTTGATGTTAATA
>OLQV01002326.1_pt1 | contig 12672 bp, 9 predicted proteins | sample 1672371 | NCBI WGS metagenome assembly OLQV01 (sample SAMEA3136676, study PRJEB25190) | human gut metagenome
AAGCAGCAACCCGTTTAAAAGAAAACCACACAGACTAGAGGGCCGGGCATGCCCGGCCCCTACCGAGATATATACAATAAAAAGGAGATAATTTATGGCACTTACCAGCAAACAGCGCGCGGCTCTGCGCAGCGCGGCGAACACGATGGACCCCGTTTACCAGATCGGCAAGGGCGAGATCGACGACACCCTCAAGCAGGGCATCGCCGACTGCATCGCCGCACGCGAGCTTATCAAAGTAAAGGTGCTGGAAAACAGCGAATATTCCGCCCGCGAGGCCGCCGACATCCTGTGCGAGGCGCTGGACTGCGAGTGCGTGCAGGTCATTGGCCGCAAATTTGTGCTGTTCAAGCAGAAGAAAAAGGAAAGCGCCTACACCGCCGTGCTGGCAAAATGAAAACACTGCTCTACGGCGGGACGTTCGACCCGCCCCACAACGGCCACATGAACAACCTGCGCGCCGCGCTGGCACTGGTACAGCCGGACCGCGCCCTCGTTATGCCCGCGGGCACGCCGCCCCACAAGCACGCCAGCGCCACCCCGGCAGAGCTGCGCCTGCAGATGTGTGCCTGCTTTACAGCGCTGTCCCCGGCGGTGCAGGTCAGCGATTGGGAGATACGCCAGGGCGGGCGCAGCTACACCGTGCACACGCTGGAATGGCTGCGCGGCCAAGACCCGGACGGCGCGCTGTACCTCTGCGTCGGCAGCGACATGCTGCTGACGTTTCAGGAATGGTACCGCTGGCAGGATATGCTGAAAATGGCTGCCCTCGTCGTCGAGAGCCGCACCGGCACCGATGAGGCCGCCCTGCACGCCGCCGCCGCAGAACTGAAAAAGGCCGGGGGCCGCGTCCTTTTTGCCCGCGCCGAGAGCTACCCCTGCGCGTCGAGCGACATCCGCAGCGGGAAGATCCCGCGGGAGCAGTGGCCGGAGGTGCTGCCGCCGGAGGTGTTGGCAGTGATAAAGGAGCATCGGCTGTACGGGAGCCTGTAGGGCGGCCTGCCCCCAGGCCGCCGCGGCGGGGTGAGGGCACCCCGCCCTACGCATGACCCGAAAAGGGGCGATAAAGCCGCCCCTGCGAACCTTCCGGCAGATTGTAGGGGACGCATATATGCGTCCCGCGGAGCATTGCGGCAGCCGCACAATTGCCCGGAGCGGTCAAGACCGCTCCCTACAAGCCTGCCATAAATGTTGCTCTGTAGGGAGGGGTCTTGACCCCTCCGCGGACGCTGCCGCCATCACAATGCAAAAATTGTAAAAGAGAGGGGAAGGACTGCCGTGGATTACTCCGAAGCCAAGAAGTTGGTCAAGGCCCGCCTGAGCGAAAAGCGCTGGACGCACACGAAAAATGTAAAAAAAATGGCTGTAAAACTTGCCAGGCGCTGGGGCACAGACCCGGAAAAGGCCGCTATGGCGGCAATTTTGCACGATTCCGCCAAGGAACTGCCCAAGCAGGAGTTGTTGCAGATTTTTGCCGATAATGCTATAATAGCAGAAAATGCCCCCGCGCGTCCGTCGCCGGTCTGGCACGGCATCGCCGCCGCCATCCTGGCCGAAACGCAATGGGGCATCACCGACCCGGAAATTTTGTCTGCCATCCGCTGCCATACTACCGGCAAGCCGGGAATGTCCAAGCTCGATAAGATCATCTATTTGGCCGATATGACCAGCGCCGAGCGCGACTGGCCCGGCGTAGACGACCTGCGCGCGCTGGAAATGCAGGATCTGGACCGGGCTCTTTGCGACGCACTCAAGCGCAGCATTGATTTTGTGGAAGAAAAGGGCGGCTCGCTGGACCCTGAAAGCGTCGCCGCTTATGAGTATGCAAAAGCACACCTTGAATAAAAACACTCCACAGAGCAGGGAGGAAATGTAATGAGCGAACCGCGTAAGCTGTATACCGGCAGTGCATCGGGCGGGCTGGATCAGGAGCAGTATGAGGCTGCCCGCCGCCGCGCCCAACAGCTGGCCGAACAGAATGCCCGCCGCCGCACCGTGCAGCAGCCCATGCGCACGGCCCAGGGACGGCATATCAGCCAGCGCCCCGTTGTGACCGAGCAGCCGGCCCCCGCACCCGAGCCGCCGGTACAGGAGCGTGCCCAGCAGGCTGCGCCCGCACCGGAAAAGCCCCGTGAGCTGACCTACGCCCAGCGGCAGGCCATGGCCTACCGCGCCGCTGCCGAGCGCAGATACGGCGATACCTTGCAGTTTCAGGTGCAGCGCCCCCGCCGCACCGTGAACCGCCCGCCGGAGCCGGAGCAGCGCACCCGGCAGGCTGCCGCCCAGCTGTATGAGCAGCCCGCGGCCCCGCGGCAGGTACAGCAGCCCGCCCCGCGCCCCCAGGCGCAGGCCCCTGTGCAGCAGGCGGCCCCCGTCGGCGGCATCCGGCTGGAGGAGGCTGCCGCGCAGCCCCGCCGCGCAAAGCATGCGGATGCCCCGCAGCCCGCAGCCCATAAGCCCCGCACCGCCGCAGGCGGCAATGGCGGCAGCCGCAAGCCCCCGCGCGATGACGACGACGCCCCGCGCAAGGCAAAGGGCGGAAAGTCCGGCAAAAAGGGCGGCAGCGGCAAGGGCGGAAACGGGAAAAAGAAGAAAAAGATCCGCTGGTGGCAGATCCTGCTGATCACGCTGCTGGTCATCGCGCTGATCTTCGGCGGTGCGTTCGCGCTCATCATGGGGGCCATCACCCCGGCGGGCGGCAACATCAAGCTGAACCAGCTCATCAACACGCCCAAGGAATTCCAGGGCAAGGAGTTCAACATCCTTGTCACCGGCGTTGACCGTTCGTCCACCGGCGATCTGTCCGCAGGTGCGGCCAATGACTCCAACGTCAACGACGGCATGACCGATATGATTTTGTACGTCCATTTCAACAATGAGACGGGCGAGATGAAGATGCTGCAGATCCCGCGTGATACAATGGTCACGACGGACGCGAGCGTCTCCGGCAACTACCGCATCAACGGCGTGGCCAAGACCCAGGGCAGCGACGGCAACAACAATATGGCCGCCCTGTGTGAGCTGGTCGCAGACCAGTACAAGCTGCCTATCGACGGCTTTGTCACGATCCGTCTGGAAATGCTGACCGAGCTGGTAGACCTGTTCGGCGGCGTGGAGATCAACGTCCCCGTGGATGTAGACTATGCCGCGCTGGGGCTGGGAGACAGCGTCATCCACGCCGGCTACCAGACGTTGAACGGTGCGTCGATGGAGTTCCTGCTGCGTGCGCGTAAAATTTACCCCGACGGCGACATTGGCCGCCTGAACATGCAGCGCCAGTTCTACGCGGCGCTGTTCCGCAAGCTCAAGAGCATCGGCAACATCTGGGACGTCGCCAAGCTGACCCCCGCCGTGCTGAACTATATGGAGACGAACCTCAGCGCGTCCGACCTCATCAGCTTTGCCATCAGTATGCTGAAAATTGATTCCAGCAAGATCATGATCTGCCAGATGCCGGTCATCAGCGGCCCGCAGTACAACGGCCAGTCGCTTTTGTACCCCGCGCGGCAGGCGGATGCGGACCTGCTGAACCAGTACTTCCGCGAGAACACCGGTCCCGTCGATGCCAGCCAGCTGAACCTGTGCGACAATGTCATTGACCTGTCCGGCTACACGGCCACCGACCCGAAGATCCAGCAGATGGGCGGCCTGATGGCCGAGGCGGACGACGCGCAGAAGAACGAGAACCTCGACGGCTCCAACCAGGTCACCGACATCATGGCGTCCGAGTCCACGGCGGAGAGCGAGAGCACCGACACGGATTCCACCGATACCGAGAGCCAGCCGGCAGCGTAATACAGAAAAACTTCGGGTAAAGGCGAAGCTCTCTCCCTCAGCCGCCTGCGGGCGGCAGCTCCCTCGCAGAGGGAGCCGAGAGCCCCTTGGCCCCTCTGCGAGGGGGCTCCCGCCGCAGCGGGTGGGGGAGAGAACCTCCCGCAGCCCGAAACCTACCCCTTTAAGGAGAACATCTATGGAAAGCAAAGAACTTGCCATTCGTCTGGCGCGTGCGCTGGACGCAAAGAAGGCCGTCAACGTCCACATTCTGGCCGTGGAGGACCTGACCACCGTCACCGAATATTTCGTCATTGCCACAGGTATGTCCACCACCCATGTGGGCGCACTGGCCGATGAGGCCGAGTTCCAGCTGGACCGCGAGGGCGTCAAGGTGCTGCGCACCGAGGGCCACGACGGCAAGCGCTGGGTGCTGCTGGACTACGGCAGCGTCATCGTCCACGTCTTTACCCAGGAGGCCCACGACTACTACGACCTCGAGCACCTCTGGGCCGACGCCACGGTGGTTCCGGCATCCGAGTGGATGCCGGAGCAGCCCGAGGACGAGCAGTAAAAATGCGGAATGGCTTCCCCCTCGGGGGAAGCTGTCAGCGGCCCCGACCGCTGACTGATGAGGGCAGACTTTCCCGCGGCAGCCTATAAACGGGCAGCGGCGGCACACGCGCCCCTCATCCGGCCCTGCGGGGCCACCTTCCCCCCAAGGGGAAGGCTTTAACGCTACCCATCTAAAATTCATCTGTGGGGAGAAGAATCATGAAATACGACTTTAAAACAGTTGAGGCCAAATGGCAGAAGGTCTGGGAGGACGAGGATACCTTCCATGCCGAGATCGACCATTCCAAGCCGAAATTCTACGCGCTGGTCGAGTTCCCGTACCCGTCCGCCGCGGGCCTGCACGTCGGCCATCCGCGCAGCTACACCGCGCTGGACATCGTCGCGCGCAAAAAGCGTCAGTGCGGCTATAACGTCCTGTACCCCATGGGCTGGGACGCCTTCGGCCTGCCTACCGAGAACTACGCCCTGAAAAACCACATCAACCCCGAGATCGTCACCGCCCAGAATGTGGCCCGCTTCAAGAGCCAGCTCAAGGCGCTGGGCCTGTCCTTTGACTGGGACCGCGAGATCAACACCACCGACCCCGAGTACTACAAGTGGACGCAGTGGATCTTCATCCAGCTGTTCAAGAAGGGCCTTGCCTACAAGAAGGAGACCACCGTCAACTACTGCACCGGCTGCAAGGTCGTTCTGGCCAACGAGGAGGTCGTCAACGGCGTCTGTGAGCGCTGCGGCAGCCCCGTTGTCCAGAAGAACAAGAGCCAGTGGATGCTGAAGATCACGGCCTACGCAGACCGCCTGATCAACGACCTGGACGACGTCGATTACATCGACCGCGTCAAGACCCAGCAGCGCAACTGGATCGGCCGCAGCCACGGCGCCGAGATCAACTTCGACACCACCGCGGGCGACACCCTGACGGTCTACACCACCCGCGCGGACACGCTGTTCGGCGCGACCTACATGGTCATCAGCCCCGAGCACGCCTTCATCAAAAAGTGGGTCGACGCGGGCCTTATCCGGAACGCCGACGCCGTCGCCGCCTATCAGGAGGAGGCCGCCCGCAAGTCTGACTTCGAGCGCACCGAGCTGAACAAGGAAAAGACCGGCGTTGTCGTCGAGGGCGTCAAGGGCATCAACCCCGTCAACGGCAAGGAGATCCCCATCTTTATCTCCGACTACGTTCTGGCAACCTACGGCACCGGCGCCATCATGGCCGTGCCCGCCCACGACACCCGCGACTGGGAGTTTGCCAAAAAGTTCGGCCTGCCCATCATCGAGGTCGTCAAGGGCACTGTGCCCAGCGACCTCGACAAGGAGGCCTTCACCGACGTGGCCACCGGCACGCTCGTCAACTCTGACTTCCTGAACGGTCTGTCCGTTGAGGATGCCAAGAACAAGATGTACGCCTGGCTCGAGGAGAACGGCAAGGGCCACAAGCAGGTCAACTTCAAGCTGCGCGACTGGGTGTTCAGCCGCCAGCGCTACTGGGGTGAGCCTATCCCCATGGTCTATTGCGACAAGTGCGGCTGGGTGCCCCTGCCCGAGAGTGAGCTGCCCCTGCGCCTGCCCGAGATCAAGGACTTTGAGCCGGGCGAGAACGGCGAAAGCCCGCTGGCGCGCCATACCGAGTGGGTCAGCACGACCTGCCCCTGCTGCGGTGCCCCCGCCAAGCGCGAGACCGACACCATGCCCCAGTGGGCCGGTTCGAGCTGGTACTTCCTGCGCTACTGCGACCCGAAGAACCACGACGCCATCGCCAGCAAGGAGGCGCTCGAGTATTGGAGCCCCGTGGACTGGTACAACGGCGGCATGGAGCACACCACCCTGCACCTGCTGTACAGCCGTTTCTGGCACAAGTTCCTGTATGACATCGGCGTTGTGCCCACCAAGGAGCCGTACCAGAAGCGTACCTCCCACGGCATGATCCTGGGCCTGAACCCCCATGCGTTTGAGAACCAGCCCGATGCCGAGCGCAAGCGCCTGCTGGCCGAGTACGGCGACGAGAAGGGCGCGCGCAAGGCCCTTGTCGAGAAGTACGGCGAGATGGCCGAGCACCCCATCGTCAAGATGTCCAAGTCCCTCGGCAACGTCGTCAACCCCGACGATGTGGTCAACGAGTACGGCGCTGACACGCTGCGCCTGTATGAGATGTTCATCGGCGACTTTGAGAAGGCCGCCCCGTGGAACACCTCCTCCATCAAGGGCTGCAAGCGCTTCCTCGATAAGATCTGGTCGATGAGCGAGAAGCTCGTTCCCGGCGAGGGCGTCCGCCCCGAGCTGGAGGCCGTTGCCAACCGCACCATCAAGAAGGTCGGCGAGGACATTGACGCGCTGAAGGCCAACACCGCCATTGCCCAGCTGATGATCTACGTCAACGCGCTGAGCGATCAGGGGGGTGCGACCAAGGCCGAGTACGAGCTGCTGCTGCAGCTGCTGAACCCGTTTGCCCCCCACATGACCGAGGAGCTGTGGCAGCAGCTGGGCCACACCGAGCAGCTGGCCTACCACGCCTGGCCGACCTACGACGAGGCCAAGTGCGTCGAGCAGACGATTGAGATCGCCGTGCAGGTCAACGGCAAGGTCAAGGCCCGCATCAAGGTGCCCGCCGCCATCGAGAACGCGGACGCCATCGCCGCCGCCAAGGCCGAGCCCGCCGTAGCCGAAGCCATCGCCGGCAAGACCATTGCCAAGGAGATCTACGTCAAGGGCAAGCTGGTCAATATCGCGGTGAAGGGCTGATATTTTACAGCACTTTTAAGGCAGAGCGAAAGCTCTGCCTTTTTTGGTGGGCGGCTGCCGCAAAGCTCCCCGGAGCGGTCAAGACCGCTCCCTACAAACCACCCGTGAACGCGGTACTGTAGGGAGGGGTCTTGACCCCTCCGATGACGCTGCCGTTATTGCGATGCAAATATTTCGCCGCCCCTAACAAAGCGCATGTGGTTCAATAGTCTCTGTTTACAAACTTCGTCAACTACGGTATAATAAAAGATACTAAATTACTTGACGAAAGCAGGTCCTACCATGCTCATCAGTCTGATCGTACCCTGTTACAATGAAGAAGAAGCGATGCCGCTTTTTTATAAAGAAGCCTCCCGCGTGGCGGCGGAGATGAAAGCCAGCCACGGCGCGGAGTTTGAGTTTATCTTTGTGGACGACGGCTCCCGCGACGGCACGCTGCGCGTCGCACGTGAGCTGCACGCGCAGGACCCCCGCGTGCGGTATGTCTCGTTCAGCCGCAACTTCGGCAAGGAGGCCGGTATCTACGCGGGTTTACAGGCCGCCAAGGGCGATTACGTCGCCACGATGGACGCCGATCTGCAGGACCCGCCCGCGCTGCTGCCGCAGATGCTGGACACGCTGCTGACCGGCGAGTACGACTGCGCCGCCACCCGCCGCACGACCCGCAAGGGCGAGCCGCCGCTGCGCAGCTGGTTTGCCCGCAAGTTCTACCAGATCATCAACAAGATGTCCGATACGGAAATTGTCGACGGTGCGCGGGATTTCCGCCTGATGAGCCGCAAAATGACCGACGCTGTGCTCAGCATGGCCGAGTACAACCGCTTCAGCAAGGGCATTTTCAGCTGGGTCGGCTTCAAGACCAAGTGGTTCGACTATGAGAACATCGAGCGCGTCGCCGGTACGACCAAGTGGAATTTCTGGGGCCTGTTCAAGTACTCCATCGAGGGCATCGTCGGCTTCTCGACCACACCGCTGCTGATCGCGGCGGGGGCGGGCGTGCTGTTCTGCATCCTCGCGTTCATCGGCATCCTCTTTGTCGTCGTCCGCGCGCTGATGTTCGGCGACCCGACCTCCGGCTGGCCCAGCATGGTCTGCATCATTCTGCTGTGCAGCGGCGTCCAGCTGTTCTGCACCGGCATTGTGGGCGAGTACCTCGCCAAGACCTACCTGGAGGTCAAGCACCGTCCCATCTACATCGTCGCCGAGACCGAAGAGGATAAAAAGTAAATCATGCGCGATATGACCAAGGGTGCCCCGCTGGGGCACCTCTTTCTGTATGCGGTGCCGCTGCTGCTGGGAAACTGGCTGCAGCTGGCGTACAATGCGGTGGATTCCATCATCGCGGGGCGGTTCATCGGGCAGGACGCGCTGGCCGCCGAGGGCGTGGCCGGGCCGGTCATGAATCTGGTGATTTTGGCCATCAGTGGCCTGTGCATCGGCGCGGGCGTACTGATGAGTGAGGCGTTCGGCGCAAAGCGGACCGCCCGCTTAAAAGAGACGTTGGCAACGACGCTGCTGTTCGGCGCGGCGCTCTGCTGTGCCGCCGCGGCGCTGGGCTGTGCGCTGACGCCGTGGATCCTGCGCGCGTTGGCCGTGCCGGACTCGATTTTTGGCATCACCGGCATCTACCTGCGCATCACGTTCCTGGGCGCGCCGTTCACGTTTTTCTATAACGCGCTGGCGGCGGGCCTGAAAAGTGTCGGCGACAGCAAAACGCCGCTGAAATTCCTGGCGTTCTCCGCCGTGCTCAACGCGGTGCTGGATCTCATTTTAATTGGCGGGCTGGGCTTCGGTATTGTGTGCAGCGCCGTGACCACTGTCGTGGCCGAGGCGGCCAGCGCACTGCTGGCCGCCGTCTACATGGCACGCCGCGTGCCGGAGCTCTGCCCCGGGCAGGGGCAGTGGCGCATCCGCCGCGACCTGCTGGGGCCGATTTTGCGCTACGGCGCGGTGACGGCGGTGCAGCAGGCCGTGCAGCCGATCTGCAAGGTGCTCATTCAGGGGCAGGTCAACGCGCTGGGTGTCGGGGCTATCGCGGCGTTCAACGCGGTCACGCGGGTGGACGATTTTGCCTTCACGCCGGAGCAGAGCATTGCCACGGCCATTACGACCTACATTGCCCAGAACCGCGGTGCCGGGCAGACCGCCCGCATCCGCCGCGGCTTTGCGGTGGGCCTGCGGCTGGAGCTGGGCTATTGGCTGCTGATGGGCAGCCTGACGCTGCTGCTGCACCGGGGCATCCTGTCCCTGTTTGTGGCAGGGGAGGGGGCCGCCGACGTCATTGCACTGGGCAGCACGTATCTGGGCTGGATGGCGGTGTTTTATGCCCTGCCCGCGCTGACGAACGGTTTCCAGGGCTTTTACCGCGGCATGGGCAAGATGACGACGACGCTGATCGGCACCTGCTTACAGGCGGGGCTGCGCGCTGCCGCTGCTGCGGTGCTGGCCCCGCGGGTGGGCCTGCCCGGCATCGCCTTTGCCTGTGCCTTCGGCTGGTGCGTCATGCTGGCGTTTGAGGTGCCGTATTATTTTTGGACGTGCAGGGAGTTATAAGGCTTCCCCCGAGGGGGAAGGCAAAGAACGGCGGTCAGGGAGCTGGCCGCCGCTTTTTTATTCTGTAAAATTTCCCCAATATCCCGCGTTTCCGATTGTAATTTCTTCGACAAAATGCTACACTAATACTATCTATCCACAGCATAAAATCTGCCCAAGAGAGGTAACGCACCGTGCCAGAAGAACGCAAAGTCTACCGCCGCCCTGCCCGGACGGCTGCGCCCGCCCCGCAGGGCGGGCAAACGGCCCCGCGCCCCGACGCGCCCCCGCCGCCGAAGAAAAAGAAACGTCCCGGCGCCAAACGCCGCCGCAGCCGCCTTGTGCTGGGGCTGTGTTTGCTCTGCCTGCTGGTCGTGGTCGTCGTGGCGGCGGGGCTGGTGCGCTGCTCGGCAGAGGAGGCAGGCCCCGCCGAGGCGGACTTCGGCACGCCCGCCGCGGCCTGGCAGAAGAACGATCTTGGCTACTACTTCAACACAAGCGGCCGGGCCATGCCCGCCGCGGTGCTCAAAGGCATGGACGTATCCAAGTTCCAGGGCGAGATCGACTGGGAAAAGGCCAAGGCTGCCGGCATCGACTTTGCCATCATCCGCTGCGGCTTCGGCGGCGAGTGGGACGGCCAGGAGGAAAACTGGGCGCAGGATGACCCCCAGTGGCGGCGCAACGCCGACGAATGCACCCGGCTGGGCATCCCGTTCGGCGCGTACCTTTATTCCTACGCCACGACGGTGGAGGAGGCCCGCAGCGAGGCCGACCACGTCGCGCGGCTGCTGGGCCTGACCGCCCCGCCGCAGGAGGGGCTGGACGACTACACCGCCGCGCCCTACCGGCTGAGCTACCCGGTCTACTACGACCTCGAGGATAAGTACATCAGCGGCGTTTTCCCCTCCGAGATGGCCGAGATCACGCAGGCGTTCTTTGACCGCCTGACCGAGTACGGCTACACCGGTGCGCAGGGGCTGTATGCCTCCCGCAACTGGGTACGCGCCCGCATGACGGATCCTGCCTTTGACAAATGGCGCGACAACCTCTGGATCGCGCGGTTCTCCGACGATTTGGACTACGCGGGCACCTACGATATGTGGCAGTGCACCTTCAGCGCCCCGGGCGCGGACTACGGTGTCCAGAGCGAGACGGTGGATCTGGATTTTGTCATGAAACCGTTTAAATTTACCGGTGTGTCCGCCTGCAACGGCAAGACCGCCGCGCCGGTGCTCCTGAACGATACCTACACCGACGAGCTGCACATGGACGGCAAGGACGCCTACGCCACGCTGGCAACGAACGAGCCGGGCGAGAAGGACGGCGGACGCAGGGTCTACTGGACGACGAGCGACAAGACCGTCGCCACCGTGGACAAAAACGGCACGGTCCGCGCCCGCACCGACAGCGGGGAATGCACGATCACGGCCACGCTGGCCGACGGCACCGAGAGCCTGACCTGCCGCGTGCGGGTCGGGGACATCACGGTCCCGATCTTTGCCACAGCGGGCCTGCGCGGGGACCGCGCTACGCTGGCGGACGCCGCCGCGCTCAAGGGCGCGACCCCGGATTCCATCCTGCTGGACGCGGGCGACAGCCTGCACGGCACCGAGAGCGCCAGCCTGACCGGCGGTATGGATATGCTGTCGGCGTTCTCGGCGGCGGGGTACGACCTGCACGCCATGGCGCTGACCGACTTAGCCTACGGTACGACCCGCCTGGTCAGCGACGCCAACATGGGCAGCGGCCCGTCGCTGGCGTCCAATCTGCTGAACAACGAGGGCACCGCCGTGTTCTACCGCTCCACAAGCTGGAGCCGCAACCGCGTGACCAATGGCCGGTACACTGTCGTGGAGCGCGCGGGGTATAAAATCGGCTTCTTTGTGCTGAACGACCCGGCGCAGGCCGCGGTCATCTCGGCGTCCAACGGGGAGTTCATCACGGCCCGCGACTGGACCGACACCGCCGCCGAGCAGATCACCGCCCTGCAGAACGCCGGGTGCGATGCCATCCTTGCGATTGTCTCCACCGCCCCGGCGGGCGACTGGCAGAAGGCCCTGCTGAGCCAGGGCGTGACGGCTATTATTGACGGCACAACGGCGGAAAACGGCACGAACGTGCTGGGCGCGGATCTGGGTCTGACCGGCGTAGCGCAGCTGGACCTGGTCTTTACCCAGGGCGGCGGCTGCCGCGTCGAAGTCCGGCAGCCTGTGGCGGCTGCCGAGATGGAGAGCCGCCGCGCCACCTGGCTGGCGATGAGCACCGCCGACGCCGCGCAGGCCGACACCGCCGCCGATGCCGCCGACCCCGGCAAGGACACCGAGGCCGTGGGCGGCAGTGACACCACCGCCCCCACCGAGACGGCAGACGCGGCCCAGCAGGCCGGTGCGGATGCCTATACCAGCGCCGCGGCGGAGATCGCCACGCTGGACGCCGACGACCAGAGTATCCTCTACACGCCGCTGTTCACCTACGCGGCCAACCCCGACGCCAACAAAACCATCAGCTTCGGCAACTATCTGGCGGCGCTCTACGCCGAGATCGTCACAAATGATCCGGCTACGGGGCTGCCGGAGGGGGCGTCCGTCGAGGCGTTCGCGGGCGGTGTGACCGAGCCGGAATACGGCGAGATCACCCGCGGGGATTTGATGGCCGCCCTGCCCGCGACAGCGCGCATTCAGCTGGTCAGCACCACCGCAGAAGCCGCTCGGGCGCTGGCCGACGGCGGCACGGTCAGCCGCGTCTACCAGAACAGTCTGACCGAGTACGCCCCCGAGGGGGATGTAGTCTACATCGTCACCGACACGGCGACTCTGGCCGGTCTGGGTGCGGAGTACACGGTCCTGCGCGATTACGGCGATGTCTTTTGGAGTGTTCGGATGAACATCAACGACCTGACCGCCAACTTTACCACAGAGTTTGTGCTGCCGGAGGCCCCGCAGTACGGGGTCGGGAGACGCGGCTAAAGGATTAACGGCTGCCTCCCGGGAGGTTGTTCTTTCTTTTGGCAGCAAAAGAAAGAACCAAAGAAAACTGCCGCTGTTTCGACGC
>OLQV01002334.1_pt1 | contig 12660 bp, 10 predicted proteins | sample 1672371 | NCBI WGS metagenome assembly OLQV01 (sample SAMEA3136676, study PRJEB25190) | human gut metagenome
CTTGACGATCTTACGAAGAAATACAATATCATCGCCTTTTTCTTTAACCGCGATACAATAATTATTGACTCCCGGAATCTTACCTTCCAGTTCTGTAAGTTCATGATAATGTGTGGCAAATAAAGTCTTTGCACCACAGAGTTTCGTATTACTGATATGTTCGATCACGGACCATGCAATTGCAAGTCCGTCAAAGGTACTTGTGCCTCGTCCAATCTCATCCAGAATCAACAGGCTCCTGGATGTGGCATTTCGAAGGATATTTGCTACTTCTGTCATTTCCACCATGAAAGTACTCTGTCCGCTTGCAAGGTCATCGGATGCACCGACACGTGTAAAGATTCGATCTACAATGCCAATATTTGCTTTCTCTGCCGGAACAAAACTTCCGATCTGCGCCATCAGAACGATCAGTGCTGTCTGACGCATATAAGTGGATTTACCAGCCATATTCGGACCAGTGATAATGGAAACTCTTTTTTTCTGATTGTCCAGATATGTATCATTTGCAATAAACATATCATTTTCAATCATCTGCTCTACAACCGGATGACGACCATTTTTGATATCCAGAACACCATTTTCATTGATCTTCGGTCTTACAAAATTGTTTCGTTCTGCCACAAGCGCAAGAGAGGCAAACACATCCAGTGCTGCAATCGCCTTGGCAGTTTTCTGGATACGTACGACTTCTTTGCCAACTTTGTCACGGACATCTGCAAACAATTCATATTCCAGCGCATACAGACGATCTTCAGCTCCAAGGATCAGATCCTCAAGATCCTTCAGCTCCTGTGTAATATAACGTTCGGCATTGGTCAGTGTCTGTTTGCGAACATAATTATCCGGAACCTGATCTTTGAAAGAATTCGTCACTTCCAGTGCATAACCAAATACACGACTGTATTTGATCTTCAGTGTCTTAATGCCGGTACGTTCTTTTTCTCTTGCTTCCAGTTCAGCAAGCCACTTTTTGCCATCAGTTCTTGAATGACGATATTTATCGACATCTGCGTTGTAACCTTCGCGGATGATTCCGCCGTCTTTCTGTGCAAGTGGCGGCTCATCTGTGATCGCACGTTTGATTAGATCCGTCACATCTTCCAGCGGATCCATATCCTCAAAAATCTGTTTCAGGATCGGTGCTTCAAATTCCTGAAGGATCTGTCGGATATATGGAATCATCTCCAGTGAAGATGCAAATGCAACCATATCCCTCGGATTCGCTGACTGATAGCTGATGCGGCTGATCAGACGTTCCAGGTCATAGATGGGATTCAGATACTCTCGGATCTCATCACGAAGCATCGGCTTCTGAGTCAGTTCTTCTACAGCTTCCAGTCTGCAATTGATCTCTTTTGCATCAATCAGGGGCTGTTCCACATAACCTCGAAGTGTACGTGCACCCATTGCTGTCTTTGTCTTATCCAATACCCAGAGAAGAGAACCTCGTTTCTGTTTTTCACGGAGTGTTTCGACCAGTTCCAGATTACGACGACTGGAACTGTCAATCAACATAAATTTATCTGCTGTGTAGGGATGAATCGTTGCCATATGAGACAAAGCTGTTTTCTGAGTTTCATTCAAATATTGAAAAAGTGCTCCTGCTGCGATCACTCCACTGTCATAGTCCTGAAGTCCAAGACCTTCCAATGTATTTACATGAAAATGTTCCTTCAAAGTGCGCTGGCAGAGACTGTCATCAAAATACCAGTTATCTAATGGAAAAATGCATATCCGCAAACGGTCCTTCAAATCTTCTGTATCAACTCCGCTCATAAAAAAAGCGTCATTACAGATAATTTCCGCAGGGACAAATTTATTGATCTCATCCAGAAGTTTCTGAGGTTTATCTACTTCTGTAAGAAAACAGTCACCTGTGGTGATATCTGCAATGGCACATCCAAAATGATCCTCCAGAGAAACAATCGACATCAGATAATTGTTTCTGGATTCATCCAAAGATGTGGCATCCAGAGTTGTTCCCGGTGTAACTACACGGATAACTTCTCTCTTAACAAGACCTTTTGCTTTCTTAGGGTCTTCCACCTGCTCACAGATTGCCACTTTGTGGCCTTTCTCGATCAGTCGTTTGATATATGTCTCGGCTGCATGAAATGGAATTCCGCACATCGGAGCACGTTCTTCCAATCCGCAGTCCTTACCGGTAAGCGTCAGTTCCAGTTCTTTGGATACAAGGATTGCATCATCAAAAAACATCTCATAAAAGTCGCCAAGTCGATAGAACAGGATGCAGTCCTTGTAATTTTCTTTTGTTTTACAATATTCCCTCATCATTGGTGACATTGCCATCGTTTTATAATTCTCCTCTACTGTTCACTCTATTATCAGTCATAGTCAATTAACTATAATAGCATGTTTAAAGTTTTGATGCAAGACGACGTATTCCGAGATTTTGAGAAAATTCCTCCTCTGGTAGAATTTTCTTTACAAAAAAGTCGAAACTCATGCTATACTTATAAAAAATGATCACAACACATAAAAGAGGTAATTTCTATGAAATACAGAGACGAAATTCATATCGCACTCATGGCACTTGTCTTTTCCTGTGCCATGTTTGCAGTCTATGCAGTTGTCCCAAAAGATGCTGCTGTTGCTGCCAAGGCAAAGGCTACCGTTAAAGAGGCACCAGAGACAGCTGCAGAAGCAGAGGCTCTTCGTTCCAGCCAGGATGAAGATGCCGGATTTAACATCTATACAGAAGACAACAACTATGACGATAGTTCCGATTCTTCCGACAGCTCCGATTCCTCCGACAGCTCCGATTCCTCCGATCAGGCTACTTATAATCCTGGAACTGATTATTCCGGTGACACCGGCAACGGTGACGTTGCAGATGAAGGCTCTTCCGATCAGGGCGGTTATGATTCTTCAGATCAGATCGATTATCCATCTGATGACGGATCTGAAGACACCTCAACTGATAACAGTTATGATGATTCCTCGCAGGATAGTGGGGATTCTTCTACCGATACCAGCAGCAGCGATACTTCTGACACCACAGACAGTGCCCCTTTTGATATTGCCACTGAAGACAGCAATTATTAAAAAGTAAAAAGAAAGGCAATGAGTACATGAACAAAATACTCAAAGCCTTTCTTTTTTATAGAATTTCTGTTTTTTATAATCAAAGTGATTCCATTTACTTACTCTGTGTTCCTGTAAATCTGCAATTTGCAAACAGTTCATTTACTGCACTCTCATATACCACACATCTCTCGCTTTTTTTAATCTTTTTGGCATATTTCTTACTGTCCGCAAACATTGGTGCCAGATAAAACCAGATTTCTTTCATTTTGAAAAGAACATTTCTATCCCCGGACACTTCCTCACGGTATGTATGATACAGAAGATCGTGAAATCTACGGATATCCGACTGATCTGCTGCCTTTCCGCCCCTGATTTCACGGGCAAGTGAAGGATCTGCGAGAATACCTCTTCCCATCATAAAGCATTCTACATTCGGAAATTGAGCATGGATTCTTTTAAAATCATCTGCCGAAAAAATATCTCCATTATAACATACAGAGTTTTTACTGATGGCAAGTGCTTCACCAAATGTCTCCAGATTCGGAGTATTTTTGTAAAAATCCTTCTGTACTCTCGGATGAATGATCAGTTCTTCCATGGGAAAACGATTGTAAATTTCCATCAGCCTTGGAAATTCCTCTGCATTCTCCATCCCCAAACGAGTCTTCACCGAGATCTTCATATCTGTTTTGCTGAAAATCCTATCCAGAAACTGTTCCAGTTCCTCCGGTCTGGCCAAAAATCCTGCTCCGCAGCCCTTTGTCACTACTGTTTTGGATGGACACCCAAGATTCAGATTCACTTCCTGATATCCATACTCTTTCAGTTGATTCGCTGTACGTAGAAAATCATCTGCATTTCGGCTCAGTATCTGAGGAACTGCATACATCCCGGAATTATTTTCCGGAGAAATGTCTTTCTTTTCTCTCCCGCTGAAATTCAGGTTCTGTTTTGCTCTGATAAATGGAATAAAATATTTATCAAATCCATCAAAACACTGATACAGTGCTTTTCGATAAATATAACTGGTGACTCCTTCCAGCGGTGCAAGGTATAATTTCATGGATTATAAGTTACCAAGATCTACTTTATATTCGTCAGAACCTTCCTGATTTACTGTATAATATGCAGCTCTTCTTTCTGCATTGATATAAATACAGATATCACCTGTCAGTCCTTTTTCTGCAACATCTTTCTTAACTGCTTTCTCTACATCTTTCAGAGATACATTCGTTTCGAAAATTTCAAGAGATACTTCTTTTACTCTTGCACCAGCAGCTTTACGTACTGCTTTTGTTGCAGTCTTGGTTGCAGTTTTTACAGTTTTCTCTGCCTTCTGAACTGCTTCCGGAGCTTTGTTAACTACTTCTTTCACAACTTCTGCTGTTTTTTCAGCCGGTGCAGACTCCTCTACCTTTTTTGCTGCTGCTTTTACAGTTTCTTTTACTTTTGCTGCTGTCCCTGTGATTGCTTCTGTTGATTTAGCTGTTGTTTTTACACTCTTTTTTCTCATAATATTTTCCTCCTGTAAACAATTACAACTACTGTTTGTTGTACCACTTCTTCGTAACAGTACCACAAAACATTACAACCTGTCAAATTTATCCATTTTTACGGTTTCTCCGTTGCCATATCCACAATCCGTCATATCGATTATTCTTCCACCAGAGATCCCATGTAATAAAATCCATGGCATTCATCCAGACTTACTTTTACATATTTTCCAAGAAGATCTGCTGTTCCCGGGAAATGTACAAGAAGATTATATTCCGTTCTTCCTGTAAATATTCCTTTTTCCCTGCTCTCTTCTTCTACCAGAACTTCCTGCACAGAACCTTCAAATCTGGAAGAACGAATACGTCCCTCCTGCTGTACCAGCGCAAGCAGGCGGTTAAAACGTTCCTTTGCAACATCCTGCGGTATCTGTTCCATTTCGGCAGCAGGTGTTCCGCTTCTTCTGGAATATAAAAATGTAAATGCCGTGTCATAGCCACATTTAGATACAACATCCAGAGTTTCTTCAAAATCCTCTTCGGTTTCGCCCGGGAAGCCTACAATAACATCTGTCGTCAGAGCCGGGTGATCGAATTTTTCTCTTAAAAGCACACATTTTTCATAATATTCCTCCGCTGTATAACGGCGGTTCATCCGTTTCAGAGTTGCATCGCAGCCGCTCTGCAGAGAAAGATGAAAATGAGGGCAGACTTTTGACATAGAAGACAGCTCTTTTGCAAATTCTTCTGTGACGATTCCCGGTTCCAGGGAGCCAAGGCGGATTCTCTGAATTCCTTCCACTTCATTTACTGCCTGAATAAGAGAAAGCAAAGTTTCTTTTTTGTCCTCAGGAAAATCCACTCCATAGGAACTGAGAGGAATTCCTGTAAGCACCACTTCTTTGTAGCCAGCTTTGGCCAGCTTGTGCACTTCGTTTAAAATATTCTCTTTTTCCCTGCTTCGCACGCGGCCTCTTGCGTAGGGAATGATACAATAAGTGCAAAACTGGTTGCAGCCATCCTGCACCTTAATATAAGCACGTACATGCTCAGCTGTACGGCTGATTTCCAGTTCTTCATATTCCTTTGTCTGGTTAATCTTAATAATATGAGCCTGACGCTGGTGTTCTTTTTCAAATTCAGCCAGAACTTCCACAATATTTTTTTTCTGGTTATTTCCAAGTACCAGATCTACTGCTTCGTCCGTTTCCAGTTTTCCCTCGTCAGTCTGTACATAACATCCTGTTGCTACTACCACCGCATCCGGGTTCATCTTTTTCGCCTTGTGAAGCATCTGACGGGACTTACGGTCTGCAATATTTGTTACCGTACAGGTATTTATTACGTAAACATCAGCACCTGGTTCAAAAGGTACGATTTCATACCCTGCCTGTTCCAGAAGCTGCTGCATAGCTTCCAGCTCATAAGAGTTTACTTTACATCCGAGATTGTGTAATGCAACCTTTTTTTTCATTCTTTCCTCCAAAACTAGTACCGTCCATACCATGCAGGATAACCCCTCCGCGATGCACCGAATTCATGCAAATGCGTGATTTCGTACCACACTTCCCGGATTTTCTGTAAATTTCATTCACGAAAAGCATCTCGCGGAATATTACCAGTACACAGTAATGTTGTAAATTTTTTATACATTTTCACTAATTCTACTGCCATTTTTTCTCTTTTTTCACCTTGACTTTTATCCTGCCTACAGGTAATATGAGTACTGTAAAGCAAACTACTAACAATCCAAGGGAGGTTATATCACAATGAAAACAGCAAAAATCTCACTTAACTCTATTGATAAAGTGAAAGCATTTGTAAACGAGATCAGCAAATTTGACTGCGACTTCGACCTGGTATCCGGAAGATATGTGATTGACGCTAAATCTATCATGGGTATCTTCAGCCTGGATTTATCCAAACCGATCGACCTCAATATCCATGCTGACGGAGCTGCTCTTGACAGCGTTATGGAAATCATCGACAAATATACAGTTGAATAATTAATATTCGATTGTCAGAGGAACTGTTCACAGTTCCTCTTTTTGTTTTTTCGATGATTTCATGCAGTCTCTGAGTTCTTTTCCACTTTTTTACTGGATCTCAATCACTTCTGCAGTGCTAAGCGCCGCTTCCATCAGTTCATCAATTTTCTCAGCCAGTTTCTCCTCTGACTTGCGGATCACATTCAGATTCGGCTTTGTAACCGGATGCTTTGCGACGAAAATAGTACAGCAATCTTCATATGGAAGAACAGAAGTGTCATAAGTTCCAATCTCCCAGGAACGCTCTACAATTTCCTGTTTATCAAACCCAATCACCGGACGATATACCGGTAATGTACACACTTCATTCGTTGCTGCAAGACTCTGCAGGGTCTGGCTTGCAACCTGTCCAATGCTTTCACCGGTAATAAGTCCAAGACAGTTATCCTTCTTTGCAAAATGCTCTGCAATTCTCATCATATAACGACGCATAATGATAGTAAGCTCATCATGTGGGCACTGATCGTAAATGTACAGCTGAATGTCTGTGAAATTTACTACATGAAGCCTGATCGGTCCACTGTATTTTGCCACCAGCTTCGCCAGGTCCACAACCTTCTGTTTCGCACGCTCGCTGGTATACGGCGGAGCATGGAAATAAACGGCTTCAATCTTAACTCCTCGCTTTGCGATCATATATCCTGCCACCGGGCTGTCAATCCCGCCGGAAAGAAGCAGCATTGCCTTTCCATTGGTTCCAACCGGCATTCCGCCAGGTCCCTTGATGCTCTTGGAATATACATAAATTTTCTCACGGATCTCAACAGAAACGGTAAGTTCAGGCTGATGTACATCCACCTTTGCCTCCGGAAAAGCATCCAGAATGCTTTTACCGATCCTTGCACTTACTTCCATGGAATTTACCGGATAGGACTTCTTTGCACGTCTTGTATATACCTTGAAGGTGCCGTGATAATCCGGATGTACATTCTTCATGTACTCCACAACGTCAGAGCGCATCTGCTCAAATCCTTTGTCTTCGTAAATCACAACCGGACAGATGTAAACAATACCGAATACTGTTTTTAATGCAGCTACAGCCTCCTCAAAATCGTATTCCTCCGGACAGAATACATAAACACGGCCCTGCTCCTTCACAACGCGGTAATCGCCCTCTATCTTAGAAAGAGCAATATTCATCTGCTTCACAAGGGCATCTTCAAACAGATATCGATTTTTGCCCTTGATAGCTATTTCTGCGTATTTTATTAAAAATGCGTGAAATATCATTTGATTTCCTCCTGTTTCTTTATTTTATGCGGCTGCCGGACTTTCCCCGGCGCTGCATTTCATTCTTCTTTTCCTCGCTGCATCAGTGTCTGGAATATCTCCGAAGCATAGGCAGTACCTGCCCGATCACTTCCAATGCATAATCCACTTCTTCAAATGTATTTTCCTCTGAAAAACTGAATCTCAGCGTACTTTCTCTTTGGGCTGCTTCCATTCCCATTGCACTTAAGGTTCCGGCAGCTTTTCTTTTGTGGCTGGAGCAGGCGCTTCCGGCTGAAACATAAATACCTTTTTCTTCCAGAGTATGAAGCAGCACTTCGCTTCTCACGCCGAGAAAGCTGGCGCTTAAGATCTGAGGTGCACCTTCTCTTATCTCCATTCCGTTAAGACGAACATCAGGAAGTTTCAAGAAACCTTCTGCAAGGCGTTCCTTCAGCTGATACATATGCTCAATTTTCTCATCAAAATCCGTGTAGACCATCTTTGCAGCAACACCCAGTCCTGCAATTCCAGGTACATTATCTGTACCAGACCGCATACCAGCCTGCTGGCCGCCGCCTAAGATCTGAGGCTGAATCCTGGCTTTCTCATTGATATATAAAAATCCTACACCTTTAGGTCCGTGAATCTTATGGCTGCTCACAGAGAGCATATCAATTCCTGCCTTTTTGGGATAAATGCGGTATTTTCCAAATGCCTGGATCGCATCTACATGATACAGAGCCTTCGGGCTTTTCTCATGAACCAGTTTTGCAATCTCTTCTACTGGCATCACGGCACCAACCTCATTGTTTACATACATAGTAGATACCAGAATCGTATCTGGGCGCAAAGCTTTCTCTAATGCCTCCAGCTGAACTACACCCCGGTGATCTACAGGGACTATCGTCACCTCGTATCCCATCTGTTCCAAGCGCTCTGCAGGCTGTCCTACAGCTGCATGCTCCACTGATGTGGTGATAATATGGTTTCCGCTTCTTTTATTTGCATCCGCTCCGCCAAACAAGGCCAGATTATTTGACTCTGTTCCGCCAGAGGTAAAAATGATCTCTTTTTCATTTACCTTGAGAATTTTGGCAAGTGTCTGTGCAGCTTCACGGACATACTTTTCCGCTTCCACACCTTTTAAATGCATTGCAGAAGGGTTTCCAAAATCCTCTGTCATTGTTTTTACTACAATCTCTGCCACCTCAGGATAACATCTTGTGGTAGCAGAGTTATCAAAATATGCTTCCATTTCTTACTTTTCCTCTTTTTTCCAGAGCATGTTAAAAAAAGGCTTTCTGCAAGATGTGCATCACAATTTGCGGAAGCCTTTACCCGGATAAGGGCGCAGCAGCGAGCTGCGGCAGCCGAATTCAGGTGAAGCATACCGCAAAGTGGGGCGTGCAGATTGCGGAAATGATTTTTCAAACAGGCTCTGGCACGTCTTGCAGATTGCTAAAATATTTTTAAACAGACTCAAGCGTATACATCAGAATAGACAGCATGGTCATACCTGCTGTCTCTGTGCGCAGGATTCTTTTTCCCAGGGTCACCGGTTTCCCTCCGGCTTCCATGGCATCTCTCACTTCTTCCTCCTCAAAGCCGCCTTCTGGGCCAATAAAAATCCCCACAGACTGTCCAGGCTGAATTGCTGCCAGGATTTCCCGGGTCTCTTTCATACCTTGGGCAAGCTCATAAGGAATCAGGATCACATCCAGTCCTTTTGCAAAGGCAAGTGCTTCTTTCCAGTTCATTACATTTTTCACTTCCGGGATCAGCATACGCTTAGACTGCTTAGCTGCGCTCTCGGAAATCTGCTGCCATCTGGTAACCTTCTTCTGCGCTTTCTTTGCGTCCAGCTTCACCACACATCTCCTTGTTTCAACTGGAACAACAGCGTAAGCGCCAAGCTCCACAGCCTTCTGAATGATCAGTTCCATTTTATCCCCTTTAGGAAGTCCCTGGAACAAATAAATCCGGCTTGGGAGCTCATACTGGGATTCCTGGGCATAAAGGATATGAAGAACTGCGCTGTCCTCCTGAAATTCTTCTATGGTACAGTGATATTCCTTCTCACTGCCATCGCTGATCCAAACGTCCTCACCAATGCGCATGCGAAGAACATTTTTCATATGGTTCAGATCCGGACCTGTAAGGGTAATCCTGTGTTCTTCCTCAAGGACCTGATAAGGCTCCACAAAAAAGCGCTGCATAATTATTCCTTTCTGGCTGTGACAGATACCCATTCTCCCTGATGGGTTACCTCAACCAGCTGAAGCCCGGCGTCTTTCACTGCCTTTACCACTACTTCTTCTTTCACATCCAGGATTCCAGAGGTGATATAGTAAGCACCCTTTTTCATCTGATTTACGATAACCGGTGTCAGAGGCACCAGTACATCTGCCAGGATATTAGCCGTTACAATGTCATATTTCTCATATCCAACCGTGTCTTGAACTTCTTTATCATCAATGATGTTTCCAATGAGCATGTCAAAAGTCTCATCCTTAATATCGTTAGCCTCTTTATTGTCTGCCACTGCCGGAATTGCACAAGGATCAAGGTCAGTTCCCACAACATGAGCAGCGCCCAGCTTCAAAGCTACAATTCCAAGAATACCGCTTCCGGTTCCAACATCCAGCATCTGGGTGTCTTTTGTCACAAATTTCTTCAGCTGACGAATTACCAGCTGGGTTGTCTCGTGCATACCAGTTCCAAAAGCTGTACCTGGATCAATGTGAAGGATCATCTTATCTTTATCTTCTTCCTTCACTTCTTCCCAGGATGGAACAATAAGAATGTCATCTACATAGAACTGATGGAAATATTCCTTCCAGTTATTGATCCAGTCTTTGTCCTCTGTCTGGGATTCTGTGATGGTGCCTTCGCCGATATCCATGTATCCGCGTACTTCTTCAAGGACAGCACGTACTTTCTCGAGAACAGGCGCAGTTTCTGTGTCCTCTTCCAGATAAAAATTCAGATAGGCGATTCCATCATCCGCTGGACCTTCCGGCATAATATCCACAAACATCTGCTCTTTATCTGTCTCGGTAAGGGGCTGTTTGTCCTGAATCTCTACGCCCTCAACTCCAACGTCTGCAAGGGCAGAGATGATAACGTCTTCTGCTTCTGTTTTTGTTTTGATGGTAAAGCGATTCCACTTCATACTATTTCTCCAATCTTTTTATTGAAAGCTGTTTCTTCATAATCACAATATGGTATTTTTTAACATCTTTCGAAACGGTTGTTATCTGTTACTTTATTCTGATTTTTCAATTCACCTGACCAATTACTGGTTTTTTATGTCCATGTTACTTCTTTTTATGTGCAAAAACATGCACAACCCACTTATGTCGCTGCCCTTTCTGATAAAATCTCCAGAAAAACTCCACCAGAAGCAACGCCGCTGCTGCATCCACAATGTAATGCTGCTTCAGCACCTGGGTAGAGATAATGATCAGAATTGCAAATACCAGAGAAAATCTCTGATACCATTTCGGCACCTTCTCTGAGCCTTCCACACCTTTCCAGCACATCCAGCTCACATAGCAGTGGATAGAGGGAAACAAATTAGAAGGACTGTTCCCGCCATCCAGGGAATATACCAGAGCGAGAATCTTTTCCGAAAGGGTATTTCCTGGGATCTCCGGTCTTATATTGGTGGTCGGTATTAAAATAAAGCAGATAAAGCAAATAAAATGTATGGTCAGATCTGTGGCAACAAACCGGTAAAACATATCCTTACCACGCCTTGCCGCCAGCAAATACCCCACCGCCCAGAATGGAAATGCCAGAATATAAAACCACACAAATACAGGCAGTAAAGGAACTTCCCTGTCAAATGCCATCGTAAAATCAAAGTGATACCTGCCAGCTGTAAGCGCACTGCTTCCCCAGTAAATCAGACAATTCACTGCCATGATGGTCACAAGAGGTACAATAGACCACAGGGGGATATATCGGTTTAACAAATCTCTTTTCTTTGTTTTCAAGGCAAAACTCCTTTCCGGACTCTTGCGATGTTACTGTCCGTGCTGCTCACTTCCTGACCAGCAGCACGGACAGTAACGTTGCGGCTACCCTTTAATATACAATAAGTAACAAAAAAAGAAAAGAGGATATCTCCCCTTTTCTTTATTCTTTTATGGAAAAACTGATTTTTTACTCTTCAAAGGTCTCTTTTAATTTGTCCATGAAGCTTTTTTTCTTCTTTTCGGACTTTTCTGTGCTATCGCCGGCACTGCCTGCCGGACGATTGCCGCATGCCTCGTCAAATTTGCGGAGAGCCTCTTTCGCATCCTCATTCAGGTTGGTTGGTACCTGAACAACCAGAGTTACGTAGTGATCACCGCGGACATTCTTGTTTCGAAGGGACGGAACACCTTTTCCCTTCAGACGGATTCTGGTATCTGTCTGAGTTCCTGGTTTCACTTCATAGAGAACTTCTCCATCTACTGTATTCAGTTTGACTTCGCCGCCAAGCGCTGCCTGTGCATAAGTAATCGGTGCAGTAGAGTAAATATTCATATCCTGTCTCTGGAAAATCGGATGGCGTGCTACATTTACTTCTACCAGCAGATCGCCTCTCGGACCTCCATTTGTGCCAGGTTCACCTTTATCACGGATACGGATACTCTGTCCATTGTCAATACCTGCTGGTACTGTGACTTCAATTGTCTTACGGTTGCTTATATAACCTGTTCCATGGCAATCTGGACACTTATCCCGAATGATCTTACCTGACCCATGACAATCTGGGCATGTCTGAACATTCTGAACAGTTCCGAACATGGACTGCTGTGTAAATACGACCTGACCACGTCCCTGACATTTTGGACATGTTTCTGGAT
>OLQV01002342.1_pt1 | contig 12632 bp, 7 predicted proteins | sample 1672371 | NCBI WGS metagenome assembly OLQV01 (sample SAMEA3136676, study PRJEB25190) | human gut metagenome
TCTTAGGTGTAGCTGTCTTAACTGCTGTACATACACCTCTCTTCTGTGGTGCAGATGTGTCTGTAGCTCTTTTCTTCAAAGAATTGTATCCTTTCTGGAGAGCCGGTGCAGTAGATTTCTTTACAGCTGTCTGACGACCTTTTCTTACTAACTGGTTAAATGTTGGCATCTCTTTCACCTCCTATGAAGTAATAATTGGTTACGATTTTAAACAAGTTCTGTTTAAAATGCGCAGAAAAACAGTGCATCGTTTTTCGCACGCTTGTTTATTGTAGTATATTGCAAAAAAAAAGTCAAGGTATTCTGAAAAATATTTTCCAAATCATACCTTGACTTTTTCTTCATTTTTATTCTGTACTTACGGATCCTTCGATTATTTCTCCGTCTTTTACTTTTTTGATCAATCCAATGATCTCAGCCACTGAATTTTCATCCGGATACGTTACATAAAGCTCTTCATCTCCTGAAGAATAGCAGATATCTGTTCCCCCGGTTCCATCCGCTGCCACGGAATAAATATTCCATTTTGCATTGGTTCTGAGCTGAGTCTTGATCAGCGACTGGATCTGGCTGGAAGTAAAGTTCGTATCCACACCATCGCTGACGCTTTCAATAATATCGCTTGCCCCACGGAGCATTGCCGGTGACATCATCTTTTTAATGATTGCAGTGATAACTGCCTGCTGATGGACTCCTCTTCCGTTGTCCCCGTCTGGCAGTGCCTGACGTTCACGGCAAAAAGCAAGTGCACTAATACCATCAAAATGATTCATTCCTTCATTTACATGAATCTCTGCACCCGACTCCCATCCTGTATCAAATTCGAGATCTGATTCAACATCCAGTCCGCCAAGTGCATCAACCACACTGGTCATAGATGTAAAATTAACTCTTCCGAAAAATTCGATATCTGTATCATAAAGTTCTTCCAGCGTCTGCATAGACACATCCACACCATAGATTCCTGCATGTGTCAGTTTGTCGTCCTGTCCTCCGGATACTCCCGGGATTGGTACATAATAATCTCTAGGGGTCGTAATCAGTAATACCTGATGGCTCGTCGGATTGACAACCGCTACGATATTGACATCGCTTCGTCCTTGTTCTGTGATATCACCATTTGTATCAATACCACTCAAATAAACCGCAAATGGCTTTGTAACGCTTTCATCAGATGTATCGCTTTCAATTTCAACAACAATATTGTGCTTATAAATAACCTTTGTATCCTTTGTAAAGGTTGAATACTGTTCCTTGATAATATTACTGTAAGCTGAGTTGTAGATAATCGCATCTACTTCTCCGTCATATAATGCCTGTGCTTCTTCTCCCAGATTACTGTATTCCTGAAGAGAAATGTTCTGTCCCAGTTCCTTTTCAATCTGTTTGACTGCCGACTTCGTCTGGTCTCCACCAGTCGCATACTGAACACCAAATGTATATCCGGCTGCTGCTGATAAAGTATCTGCATTATCATCCGCCTTTACCGCAACTACCATGGAACTTGTTTTCTTATTGCTTCCGGTAATCTTCTGGAATGCATTATTTACTTTTCCTATATAGAAAGAACCCACTCCCAGAATGATGCAGATCAGTATACAGAATATCTTTCCGCCAATTCCTTTTCCTTTTGCCGCTATCTGTGTCAGCAAGGTAATTCCAAGCAGGATCAGCAGCACTCCGATCAGTACCAGGAAATAAGTAGAAGTAAGTACATTGAACAGCATCACATTCACTGCAAGTACTACAGACAGGATAAACTGGATAATTGCAAGTATAATTCCAATCGTTCTGCTTACCCGATTTTTCTTTCTTCCTCTGCGCCGTTTATTTTTACGATTCTTATTATTCTCCGGGTCAGACATCTTTCTTATATTCTGATAGTCTTCTTCCGGTCTTCTTTTCTTCTTATCATTCGAAGATGATTTCTTTTTCGGTCGTTCTCTGTAGTAATCTTCCTCATCATCATAATATCGGGCAGATCTTCGGTCTTCTTCATAAGCATACCGGTTCTTCCCCTTAGCCCGTCTGCTTACTTCTCTGCTGTTATTGATACTTCGCATATTTCTATTAGAAGTTCCATCAGACGATCTTCTCCTTGCTGATTTTCTCTGTTCCATATACACTCACTTTCATTTGTTACATAACTATTACACGATATGACGCTTTAATTACAATTACATCTCTATATAATATCGTTTTTACCTTATATTGTCAATATTTTCGTGTCAATCCGTATTTTGTGATTTTGCACAATGTTACTGTTCACAGTACCTGTGGTCAGCAACGCATCTTGCCTTTTTTCATAGAAAGTCCTATCGGAATTTCTCATAAAGCAAAAGAAAACGAAGAACTCTTCATAAGCCCTTCGCCTTCTTTATTATATTACTACTTTTTATTTATCTTCTACAAGATGGCATGCCACCTTATGTCCAGGAGCAATCTCTTTCATCTGCGGCATTTCCTTAAAGCAACGTTCTGTCGCATGCTGACATCTCTCAGCGAAACGACAGCAGTTCTTCGGATTGATCGGGCTTGGGATCTCACCCTTGATCGGAATACGCTGGTTCGCTTTTGCTTTATTCGGATCTGCTTCCGGGATTGCAGAAAGCAGTGCCTGTGTATATGGATGCATCGGATGAGCATAAAGTTCATCTGTCTCAGCAGTCTCGACCATTGTTCCGAGGTACATAACAACTACACGGTCAGAAATATATTTTACGACACTAAGGTCATGCGCGATAAACAGGTAAGTCAGTCCTCTTTCTTCCTGCAGTTCTTTCAGCATATTGATAACCTGTGCCTGGATAGACACATCAAGAGCTGAAATCGGCTCATCACAGATGATGAATTCCGGATTAACAGAAAGAGCACGTGCGATACCGATACGCTGTCTCTGTCCACCTGAGAATTCGTGTGGGAAACGTGACATATGATCTTTATTAAGACCAACTGTAGCAAGCAGCTTCTCTACTTTTGCATCTGCATCCTTTGTTGACATTCCATGTTGTTTCAGACCTTCTCCAACGATATCCTTAACAGTCATACGTGGGTTCAGTGATGAATACGGGTTCTGGAAAATCATCTGTACCTTCTTACAGAATTCTTTCTGCTCTGCATGATTGTATTTGAAAATATCTTTTCCATCATAATATACATTTCCCGAAGTCGGATTGTATAACTTGATCATGGTACGTCCTGTTGTAGATTTACCACAGCCGGACTCACCTACCAGACTGACTGTCTCACCTTTATAAATATCAAATGTAAGATCATCAACCGCTTTTAAGGTTTCTTTACGGCTGATTTCAAAATATTTACATAAGTTTTTCACCTGTACGAGAGGCTGTTTTTTTTCTGTATTTTCCATTTTACACCTCTCCTTTCTCAGTTACTTTTCTTCTCATGTCTGTATCCGGTGCATATTCATGCTGCAGCCAGCAACAGGTTTCATGTTCTTTTGAAAGCTCATAAGTCTGTGGCGGCATATCTTTACAGATTTCCATGCAGTATTCACATCTTGCTGCGAACGGACATCCTTTCGGAGGTGCAAACAGATCCGGAGGTGTTCCTTCGATTGGCTGCAATTTGTGGCCTTTTGCTGTATCCAGTTTGGCAATTGAATGCATAAGTCCTTTTGTGTAAGGATGTGCTGTATCATAGAAAATCTCATCTACAGATCCACGTTCTACGATCTTTCCCCCATACATAACCAGTACACGGTCGCAAAGCTTTGCGATAACACCAAGGTCATGTGTGATCAGGATAATAGATGTCCCAAGTGTTTTCTGAAGATTTTTCAGTACATCAAGAATCTGTGCTTCAATTGTAACATCCAAAGAAGTAGTCGGCTCATCGGCAATAACGATGCTCGGGCTTCCTACCAGAGCGATCGCGATCATAACACGCTGTTTCATACCACCTGAAAGTTCATGTGGATACTGTTTGTAACGGCGTTCTCCATCAGAGATACCTACCATTTTAAGGATTTCAAGTGCTTTTGCTTTTTTCTCAGCCGCACTCATACCTTTTCTTCCGACGAATACTTCTTCAATCTGTTTTCCGATACGCATTGTCGGGTTCAATGAGGTCATAGGATCCTGAAAAATATAACTGATCTCTTTTCCACGGAACTGACGAAGTTCTTTTTTGTTCATTTTCAGAACATCTTTTCCTTTATAAAGAATCTCTCCGCCTTCAAAGAATCCAGGCGGTTCCGGATTCAGTCTCATCAGACACTGTGAGGTAACACTCTTTCCACATCCGGATTCTCCAACTATACCAAGAATTTCTCCCGGACGGACTTCAAAACTGACATCACGAACAGCTTTTACAACTCCACCGTATGTACGGAAAGAGAATTGCAGATTTTTTACTTCCAATAAATTTTCCATCTTCTATACTCCTTCCTACTCGGTTCCTCTAAGTTTCGGGTCAAATGCATCACGAAGTCCATCACCAAGAAGATTCAGCGCAAGCATTGTTGTACAAATCAGGAATGCCGGTACAAATACCTGGTACGGATGAATTCTCAGCTGTGCGATTCCGTCTTTTGCAAGTACACCCCAGCTGCAGTTCGGTGGTTTAATACCCAGACCGATATAGCTCAGGAATGCCTCCTGGAAAATAGCTCCCGGAATAGCCATTGTCAGGTTTGTAATGATAAGTCCCATGATATTCGGTAAAATATGTTTTACAATGATTACGATATCCGGCACACCAAGGATCTTGGCTGCAGATACGAAATCAGATTCTCTCAGTTTTAATACTTCACCACGAACGAAACGACATCCACCGATCCATCCGACGCAACACATAGCAAGAATCAAACAGTGTACACCGTTACCAACAACTACCATAAGAAGAATGGTAACGATCAGACTTGGGATTCCGTATAATACGTCAACGACACGCTGGATAACCATATCGATCTTGCCACCGTAGAATCCTGAGATACCACCCATGATAGATCCAACGATTGCATTGATGATGCTGGCTGCAAAACCAATTGTCAGAGATACTCTCGCACCAGACCATGCACGAACCCAGAGATCACGTCCAAGAGAGTCTGTTCCAAACCAATGTGCTTTTGAAAAACTCTGGTTCATCTCTGCCACACTCTGTGTTGCAATGTCATATTTGCTGAACATTGGAACAAAGATCGCCATAAGTACATAAAGTCCAATCAGGCACAATGAGAAGAATGCAATCTTATTCTTGCGGATTCGTCTCCATGCATCCTGCCAGTAACCAATATTCGGACGGGAAATAGACTCCATTGTCTTTGTATTTTTTCCTACAACTTTAAACTGTTCTTTTGTAATTTCTGCCATTTCTCGTCACCTACCTTTTTTTACCACTCAGACGGATTCTCGGATCTACAATACCGTATAAGATATCTACAATCAGGATTGATACGATCAGGAATGCTCCGTAGAAGATCGTCATACCAAGAACCAGTGTATAATCTGCCATGTTAATACTGTCTACATAATGTTTTCCCATTCCAGGGATTGCGAAAAGGGCTTCGATTACGAATGTTCCTGTTAATACAGATGCAACTGTCGGTCCCATAATGGTAATGATCGGTGTGATCGCATTACGGATCTGATGTTTAACTGTAATTCGGAAATCCGATAAACCTTTCGCACGTGCTGTCTTTGTATAATCTGAAGATACAACTTCCAGCATACTGGAACGCATCAGACGGGAAATGGATGCCAGTGTATAGAATCCAACCGCGATTGACGGTAAAATTGTGTGCTTAAAGCTTGTGTACTGCGCAACCGGAAGAATCTGCCATTTGATTCCGAAGAAATACTGAAGTACAGATCCCATGATGAAGTCAGGAATCGATGTACCAATGATCGCAATCAAAATACAGACGAAGTCCAGTTTCTTTCCTCGATTCAGTGCTGCTACAATTCCAAGGATCAGTCCGAAGAACAGTGCAAAGCACAGTGAACGGATTCCCAGGTCTGCTGAGTATGGGAATGAGTCAGCAATAATACGGTTAACTGTCTGACTTTCATACTTCATAGAATACCCCAGATCACCATGAAGCACATTCTTCATATAAGTTATATACTGCTCTGCAAGCGGTTTATCCAAACCATAGTAAGCTTCCAGATTCGCTTTGATCTCCGGTGTCATCTTGTCACTTGAGAACGGATCTCCCGGCATCAGACGAACCAGGACGAATACAACACTTGTAAGTACCAAAAGTGTTACGATGGCTAATGCAACTCGTTTAGCTATATATTTTGCCATTCTTTTGTCTCCCTTCATTTTTCTTTATTTGATAGCTTTGATTATTTCACATACTTCCTATTGGCGATACATACCAAATCTACCCCTCGAAATAATCAAAACCCTCAAATAAGCAGCCGGTGCGGACCAGTAAGTCCGCGCCGACCGCAAGGTATGTTACCATCCAACTGTATTATTCGCTGATGTCTGCATATACCAGATCGAAGTCATATCCGACAAAGTATACATTGAAGTTAGAAATCTTCGGATTGATCAGATACTGGTCTCTACGTAACTGAAGCGGTACAAGAGCGGAATCTTCTTCAAGGAAGATCTTTTCTGCCTGGAACAGCATATCCTGTCTTGTCTTAGCATCTGTCTCTGTCTGAGAATCTTTAAGAAGCTTGTCGTATTCAGCGTTCGCATATCCAGAGTGGTTATACTGACCATCGCTGATCCACAGTTCCAGATAAGAGTATGCGTCAGAGTAGTCCGGAACCCATCCTGTTACTACCATATCGTAATCTTTTTCAGTTTCCATCTGAAGTCTCTGTTTGTAAGTTACCTGGTTAATTTCTACTGTAATACCAAGGTTCTTCTGATACTGTTCCTGAAGAACTTCAGCCTGCTTCTTAGCACCATCTGTATCAGTTGTAAGAAGAGTAATCTTGATGTCTGCCGGATTAGAAACGCCCATTTCTTTCATTGCTGCATCCAGATATTCTTTTGCTTTATCATTATCATTTTCTGCCGGGAATGGTGTATATGGATAAGCTTCTCCGTATGTCTGGTCATCTGCCGCCTGCACGTTTGGAAGTACAAGTCTCTGTGCAACGTCATATACGTCATTGTTAACCAGCTTGTTGTATTCTGTTCTGTTGATTGCATAGTTCAAAGCAAATCTCAGGTTCTTGTTAGCAAGCGGTCTGTCTTCTGACATGTTGAGCATGATGTAATCATCTGCACCTGTATAGTAGAATTCAGTATTTTCTGTATACTGATCTGTCATTTCAGTAGGTACAACTGTGATATCAACTTCGCCCTGTTCCCACATAGCAACCGCTGTCTTAGCATCTGCAACTGTCTTTACGCAGATTTCATCAAGCTTGATGCTGTCTGCATCCCAGTAATTTTCATTCTTAGAAAGGATCATTTCATCGCCGTGTTTCCACTCTGTCATCTTGAACGGTCCGTTATAAACAGATTTTTCCGGATCAGCTGCATATTCTTTTCCGTATTTTTCTACATAATCTTTTCTTGCAGGACCGAATGTTGCCATAGCAGCCATACTAAGGAAGTATGTAGCCGGATGTGCAAGTTCGATAACAACTGTCTTGTCATCTGGTGCAGATACGCCAAGTTCATCGACAGGCACAGAACCGCTATTTACTTCTGCACCGTTTTTGAGGATATATCCGATGAATGCGTAATCGCTTGCCATTTCTGGATCCATAAGTCTCTGGATACCATAAACATAATCGCCTGCTTTTACATCTTCTCCGTCAGACCATTTCAGTCCATCACGAAGGTGGAATGTGTAAGTAAGTCCGTCATCTGAAATATCCCAGCTTTCAGCTGCATCTGGTTTGATTTCGCCTTCCACGTTACGTGTCAGCATCGCATAGGTGCAGATTTCTGCTGTTGCACATGAGATAGAGTTACTGTTCTGTGGATCCATAGAAGGAAGGTCTTCACGAAGTGTGTAAGTAATTCTCTTCTTTCCTGATGAAGCACTGCTGTCATCTTTCTTGGAATCTTTGGATCCCGGTGTACCACAGCCAGCAAACATTGTTACTGTCATTGCTGTAGCAAGTAAAGCTGCTAATAATTTCTTTTTCATAAATGTTGTCCTCCTTTTTCATTTATAATTCTATTAGCTCATGTGTAGCACTGATCAGGTTTTCATATCCGTCTTTTGTGATGATGCCCTGATCCTCAAGTCTGACACCACCCCAACCCGGAATATAAAGTCCTGGTTCTACTGTCATTATGCTGTTCTCCTGTAAGATATTCTCACAGTTCAGTCCGATATTCGGAAGTTCATGGACGAACAGCCCAACTCCATGACCGATTCCTGTATAATTATACGGAAGGTATTCTGTATCTTTGATTGCTTCAAGTGAAGCTTCATAGCAGGAAGTTCCTGTCACACCGGCTCTTACAGATGCTTCTGTATCTTCTGTCATACGACGGCAGAGATCATACACTTCTCTCTGTTTGGCGTCTGCCTTGCCGACAACTACTGTTCTTGTCATATCTGAAAGATAGCCTTTGTACTGGCATCCATAATCCATCAATACGAAATCTCCGTATTCGATTGGCTTACTATCCGGAATCCCGTGAAGCAGAGAGCTCTTTGCTCCTGAAATAACGATTCCACCGTACGGTTTGGTATCTGCACCTTCCATTACCATGTAATGTGCAAGTCTGGATGCGATTTCTTTTTCTGTCACACCCGGACGGATGTCTTTTATAATTTTTTCAAATGCTCTGGATGCGATATCGCAGGCAACGGTAAGGTTCTTGATCTCTTCCGGCGTCTTGATCGCGCGGAAGCCTTCGATTACGTTCAGCGTCGGAACCATCTCAGCACTGAGTTCAGCCTGCATAGAGTTCCATTTTTCAAATGTCAGATGATCCTGTTCAAATCCGATTGTTTTAACTCCATCTTTGTCTGCGCAATATGCAACAGCTTTCCCCATGCTGTAGCCAAAATTGATTCGCCAGTTTACAAGTTCGTAATCCGGACATTCATAAGATGCCTGCTCTGTGTATCTTGCATCAGTGATAAAATACTGATTCGCCTTTGTGATAAAAAGGAATGAGTCTTCCCCCGTAAATCCGCTGATACAACGTACATTCGCCGGCTTTGCAATATAAAACGCATCCAGTCTTTCTTTTTCCATGTACTCTCGCAATTGAGTTAATCTGTCCATTTTTGTTCTCCTCTCATGTACTTTTGTTCTTCTGATACGGTATATTTACCAGATATGTCCGTCCCTCTGCGACAATGTAATACTTTACTAGACCGCAGTCTAGTAGTGTAAACAAAAGAACGCCATGATTTGCATCATGACGTCCTTGTCTTCTTTCAAAGGTCATAGTTTCACGCTATGACGTCTATGTTTAATTATTAGATTGTCCGTATTGTATGTATAAAATCAGTCTTTATACACTTTCGTAAATAACACTGTCTTCAGAGTTGCGTGAATTTCGAAGAAACCCCGTTTTAACAGTTCAATTTTGTAAATTCACTTAGATGAATATTTATTCATATGTGTAATTTTCCTTATTATAGAACCATACTCTAAGATTGTCAAGAGGAATGCTATTTATTTGACAATTTTATTTTCATTCCTTCCAAACCGTCTTGGTACATCCCGGTGATATACCCATATACTGACACAAGGTTCTTTTCCGGGATTGGAAATACTATGACGCTCTCTGCTCTTTATATATATACTGTCTCCCGGATGTAAACTGCAAATTTTTCCTTCCATCTCTACATTCAGAGTTCCTTTTATCACCATACACATTTCCGAAAAGACATGACGATATTCTTCTTTTTTCGCAGATTCTCCCGGTTCAATCGTAATATATTCAAAAATCGATTCTCCCTGACCAAAGTCTGCAACCTCAACCGTCATATTTTCTTCCGGATAAAGATGCTTACTCATTTCTTCTCTGTGTATAACCGTCTTTCCCGGCATTTCCCCTTCCAGTGCATACTGTATATCAATATCCAGTGCTTCACAAATTCGCGCAAGACTGTCCACATTCGGAGATGTCTTATTCTGTTCCAACATACTCAGATAGCCCGCTGAAAGTCCTGTATATTCTCCCAAAACCCGGATTGTCATCATTTTCTTTTTTCTGCATTCTCTGATCCGTTCACCAATATGAGCTAAATCCAGCATATCACACCCCCTGATTTTCAACTGATTATTTATATGCTACTGTATTTTTTCATATTTTGCAACCCTTTATTTTTGTAAAGTGTTAAAGGAATGGAAATAATTTTTAAATATTTTTGTTTTTCTTGTCTTTAAAGCAAGAAAAGCAGACACGCCATTCAACGTATCTGCCTCTCTTAGCATATAAAGCCTATTCTTCAACTGTAACTGTTTCGTCAGCATTTTCTTCGGTTTCAACAGTTTCTGCTGTCTCTGCCGATACTTCAGACTCAGTATCATCATCCATATCAAAATCATCAAAACTGATTTCGTCGTCCATATCCATACCAAGACCTGTATCAAGTTTAACGTCACGGTATTTTCTCATACCTGTTCCTGCCGGAATCAGTTTACCGATGATTACGTTCTCTTTCAGACCGATCAGGTGGTCAACCTTACCTTTGATAGCAGCCTCAGTCAGAACCTTGGTTGTCTCCTGGAAGGATGCAGCTGACAGGAAGGAATCTGTTGCCAGGGATGCCTTGGTAATACCAAGCATGATCTGTTCTCCTGTTGCAGGTTCTTTACCTTCTGTTACCATCTGTTCATTTACATCGTTGAACTCAAGGACATCTACCATTGTTCCCGGAAGGAATTCAGTATCCCCTCTTTCTTCGATGCGGATCTTCTTCAGCATCTGACGAACGATAACTTCGATATGCTTATCGTTGATTTCTACACCCTGCAGACGGTATACTCTCTGTACTTCCTGAAGCATGTAGTCCTGTGCAGCACGAAGACCTTTGATCTTAAGAAGGTCATGTGGGTTCACGCTACCTTCTGTAAGCTCGTCACCGGCTTCCAGAACAGCTCCATCCTGTACTTTAATACGTGATCCATAAGGAATCAGATAAGTCTTTGTCTCACCTGTCTGCTGATTGGTAACGATGATTTCACGCTTCTTCTTTGTATCGTTCAGGTTTGCAACACCTGCGATTTCTGTGATGATAGCAAGACCTTTCGGTTTTCTTGCTTCAAAAAGTTCTTCGACACGAGGAAGACCCTGTGTGATATCTCCACCGGCTACACCACCACTATGGAAAGTACGCATGGTCAGCTGTGTACCAGGTTCACCGATTGACTGAGCTGCGATAATACCGACAGCTTCACCAACCTGTACCGGTTCACCTGTTGCCATATTGGCGCCATAACATTTCGCACAGATACCAATGTGTGATTTACAGGTCAGGATTGTACGGACTTTCACTTTCTTAAGCGGTGAATTTCCATTTTCATCCACACCATATTTCATAATCTTTTCTGCACGTTTTGGTGTGATCATGTGGTTTGCCTTTACAAGAACATTGCCATCTTTGTCACAGATTGTATAGCATGAATATCTTCCTGTAATACGTTCCTGAAGACTTTCGATTTCTTCATTTCCATCCATAAATGCATGCAGATACATTCCCGGAATTTCGGCATCTTTGCTTACACAGTCAACCTCACGGATGATCAGATCCTGTGATACGTCAACAAGACGTCTTGTCAGGTATCCTGAATCGGCTGTACGAAGGGCAGTATCTGACATACCTTTTCGAGCTCCATGCGCAGACATGAAGTATTCCAGTACGTCCAGACCTTCACGGAAGTTTGACTTGATTGGCAGTTCGATCGTATGACCGGTTGTATCCGCCATAAGTCCACGCATACCTGCAAGCTGTTTGATCTGTTTGTCAGATCCACGGGCTCCGGAATCTGCCATCATGAAGATATTGTTGTATTTATCAAGTCCTGTAAGAAGGGCTTCTGTAAGCTCATCATCTGTTTCTTTCCAGGTTTCTACAACCTCTTTGTAACGCTCTTCTTCTGTAATAAGACCACGTTTGAAGTTACGTGTGATCTTATCAACCGTTGACTGTGCTCTTGCGATCAGTTCCGGTTTCTGTGGCGGTACAGTCATATCTGAAATAGATACAGTCATAGCTGCTCTTGTAGAGAGCTTGTATCCCATTGATTTTACATGGTCAAGTACTTCAGCTGTAGCTGACGCACCATGTGTGTTAATAACTTTTTCAAGAATCTGTTTCAGCTGTTTCTTTCCTACATGGAAATCCACTTCAAGAACCAGTTCATTTCCTTCTTTTTCACGATCAACAAAACCAAGATCCTGCGGAATGATTTCGTTGAAAATGAAACGTCCAAGTGTAGACTCTACTGTACCGGTCTTCTTTGTTCCATCCGGCATCGTCTTTGTCACACGTACTTTGATTCTTGAGTGAAGAGTTACAACTCCGTTTTCATAAGCAAGGATCGCTTCATTCACACTCTTGAATACTTTTCCTTCTCCCTTGGCTCCCGGTCTTTCCTGCGTCAGATAGTAGATACCAAGAACCATATCCTGTGAAGGAACAGCTACCGGACCACCATCAGACGGTTTCAGAAGGTTGTTTGGTGAAAGCAGAAGGAAACGGCACTCTGCCTGAGCTT
>OLQV01002347.1_pt1 | contig 12619 bp, 24 predicted proteins | sample 1672371 | NCBI WGS metagenome assembly OLQV01 (sample SAMEA3136676, study PRJEB25190) | human gut metagenome
CAGCCGGCTGCGTGTAAACGGGTAGATAGATTATCTGCAGGAATTATTGCCGCTGCAGGAATTGTTATTGCCGCAGCCGCAGCCGCTGCGATTGTCATTTACGCCGGCACTGCCGGTGAACAGACAGCCTGCCTTGTCGCTCTGCGGCGGGAAAAAGGCGTCGATGGGGAAGTCGAAGCTCGAGAAGATCTCGCACGGGTCCTGCTCACCGCCGACACCGCTGTTCGAGCAGTCGCGCCGCGGCAGACATACGTCGTAAGCGGGCATGAGCAGCTGGATGTCGCGCTCAAGCCGGATGATCGAGAACTGACCGAGGGTTACGAACAGCTGATAGCCATCGTTGCTGAGCACGAGATCGTCACCGCCGAAGCACGAGCAGATTGAACGGGGTACTTCATGCAGCGCGCAGCAGCAATAACTTAAATGTTAGAGGTTTGAGGTATAGAAATTTTGGGGTGGATTGTCAGATGGAGGTCGCTTTTGGCTTTGCCGTAGACACGGACGGTTTTATGGTAGTCTATACGGCGGATTACCTGCTTTAAGAGAAGATTTTGTTCTTTTGGATCTTCCAGTGTGGGGTATACGTCCAGCACATGACGGATGAGTGGCGCGGAGTTCTTCTGCGCTTCGATCTCTGTCTGTTTATTATGGAGTTTGCTCTCGATCTCGTGCTTTGTGTTTAGCAGTGCGGTCTGATCCTGGCTGATTGCGGATTGACGCTGCAGGAAGGTTTCCTTACTGTAAACACCATCTTCGAGCAGTTCATAGGTACGCTGCAGACGGTGGTTTATATCGGTAAGCTGCTTCTCTATGTTCTGCAGTGCGGTTTCTTCGCTTTTCGTGTCCAGAAGGGCAGGAGAGCTGAGTTCGATCGCGTGAAGAAATTCGCGGAGAGACTGCAGGACAAGGCTTTCCACATCTTCAAACAGACTGGAGACGGTAGAGCAGGACGGATTTTCACAGCCAAACCGGACTTTATCTTCACGGCGGTATGGATGGCGAGACATCAGTTTACCGCATTGGTCGCAGTAGACCAGTCCGGCCAGCGGATTCATCTGCTGGTATTTGCGCGGTACACGCGGCGTAACGGTGTCTTTCATGCGCTGCTGGACGCTGTTCCAGACGTCACGCGGGATGATCGCTTCGTGCATTCCTTCGTACAGCTCACAGTTTTTATTCACCGGTCGCTTGGTTATCAATTTGCCTTTTTGCACGATTTTTGTGTTGACCTTCATGGCACTGGGGATAAAACCGGCATAGTGCGGGTTCTGCAGGATGGCACGGGTAGTCGCGGGCACCCATTTTTTATCGAGCGGTGTGCGGATTTTCATAGCGTTCAGTTCGTTTGCGATTTCGGAAAAGCCTTTGCCGGAAAGATACATATCGTAGATGGTGCGGATCACACCGGCCTGCGGCTCAACCGGTCGAAGGGACCAGCCACGGCCGTCCAGTTTGTAGCGTTCATAGCCGTAAGGCGGACGTCCGGGAACGTAGTGGCCTTCTTTCTTGGAGGCTCTCGTTCCGGCCAGCTGACGGCGGCGGATCATGCGGTATTCCTGGCGCGACATGAACAGGCCGAACTCCATCCATTCCTCATCCGCTTCCTGCGTGGGGTCGTAGGTTTTGGACGGCGTGACGATCAGCGTGCCCGAAAACTTAAACGCTTGGGCGACGATGCCTTGGTCGATCGTGTCGCCACGGGCCAGACGTGAGGTTTCGGTGACGAGGACGCCCTTCCAGCGGCCGTCCTCTACCTCGGAGAGAAGCTGCTGCATGACGGGACGGTTTGCGATACGCTCACCGGAGACGATCTCGCGGTATATCGCGCCGATCGGCAGGGCGCGGGACTTCGCAAGCTCCATGAGGATATGCTCGTGCCGGGCGAGGGTATCGCCTTCGCCGTGGGCCTCGGCCTCGAGGTCGGCACGGGATTTGCGTAAATAGATGGCATACTCGGTGGACATTTTATCACTTCCATTTATTATTCCAGTTATTCAGATCATGTGTGACGTGGATAATCACCCAGACAACAAGCAGGGCGATACAGAGCAGGCCGGTGAGGGTTTCTTTGACAAATGGCGTCATAATTATTCCTCCGTTTCGAGTTTACGAGAGAGCGAACAGGATAGCGCCTACAACGATAAACAAGGGTGTTATCCACTTGGATTTTACAATATCAACACCCAGGATTCTGGTGAATTCGGCTTCGCTGATGCCACGAGAGAAAAAACAGATTACTGCACCGACAGCGGCCCAGACTCCGACAGAAAGCAAGTAGTCCTGCGGGCTGGCGGTGAGGTTGGAAACGTGGAGCCTGCTGTACATTACTAAAAGCGGTGCGGTGAGACCGCACAAGACACGGCTTGCAAAGCGGAGATTGATTACCTTCTCCAGGTTTTCACTGTATTCTGCGGCGTATGTGGGCTTTTCGTTGTACTGTTTTTTCAAAGTGATATTTTCACCGAGCAGTCTTGTGTTTTCAAACCGCAAATCGTTGTATGCCTGCTCGAGTTCTTCTCGTGTCATCTCATTTGCCTTTTTCATATTGATAAAATCCCCCAAACTATGTTAAAATAGAACTGGGGGATTTCATCCGTTCGGGGGTGGGGTTCCTTTCGAGCCGTTGTCAGGTGCGTTCTGACAGCGGCTTTTCTTTATGCCTGTTGATCCATGACAGGCTCATCACGTTTTTTATATCGGGGGTTTCCTTTCAGGTCTGCGACGTACTCGCGGACCTTTTCTTTTCCCTCATCGTTGAATGAGCGGTAGTCGGTAACAAGCTGCTGCTCGTCTGTCGTGAGCGTTTCCGCTGGCTCTGGGTGTTCCTCAAACACATCTGTTATGTTTATGCTCAAAAGTTTACATAATGGTTCTAACAGCTCTATATTCGGGGAATTATCGCCTTTCATCCATTTCGTTACGCTCATCTTTGATACGCCGAGCGCTCTTGCTATCTCCGCTTGTGTATATGGTGAGCGTTCGAGATAGTATTTCAAGTTCTTGCGTATCGTTTCTCTTATATCCATGGGGTTCACCTCCTTTCTATGAGTAAATTATATCATGACTGGTGGCGTATGTAAACATGTTAGTAAAGAAAAAGTTTACCTATTTTCTGAAAAGCTCTTGACAGTAAACGTGAAGTTGACTATAATAAAGGCACAGTAAAGATAAAGTTTACAGAGGAGGTGCAAGTTATGAAAATCGCTGACAATATCCTTGCATATATCCGTGCAAACGGCATTCGGCAGAAGATTATTGTTGATAAGTGCGGTTGGTCTAAGCAAAAAGTTTACAGCATGCTCCATGGAATCAATCGAATTTCGGTTGAGGAATACGGCATGATATGCAAGGCGCTTGGAGTGCCGGTTGAGTTCTTCTACCTGTACAACGGCGATGAAAAGAAAGAGGAGGGACTGAAACAGTGAGCAGCGAAAAGAAAACAGCCCCGCAGGGCGGGGCTGCACGGTATGAATTGGCGGAAGGGTTTCCGCCTGCAAAGCCGATTCCGGCACGCGCACGCAAGGCTGCAGTTAAGGCTTTGCAAGCCGAGCGGCGCAGACGGTTGCTTGACGAACAATCTTCTCGTGATCGTCACGTGCTTTCGACGGCTTTTCCGTCTTTATGATCTCACTGTAGACCGAAATCAGACGGCGAAGTGCCATGATGAGAAAATCCTTCTCATCATCGGCAAGGAACAGACCGTTTTCTGGGTTCTGGCGGAAGTCTCGCACCTTTTGAAGTACGGCGTTCGCCTGCTCCTGCTCGTCAGCAAACGGGTTTGCAAGGTTTTCTGACAGTAAAAGCGCGGCGTTTTCGTCATCAAGCGGATTTGCGAGGTATTCGAGGGACTCCTCCATTACCAGCACGTCCTTAGGACGTAAAGCAGACACAAAATCACCTCCTTTCTGCTTTTATTGTAGCGGATTGGATAGGGAAAGACAAGGAGAGCGTGAAACGATGAAATTTGTTATCTCGAACGATGACTGTGACAAGGAATTAGAAAATGTCGCGGAAAAGACCGTTGCGCTGCTTGCGGACTGCGTGGATCAGCTCGGCGAGCAGAACGCGAACGCCCCGCAGGCACAGGTTGCCAACACGGCACTGAAAATCGAAACGTGTTTGAAGATTTTGAAATTTGTCCGGGATTAAGGAGGACGCCATGAAAACAACATATGCAGAGGTTTGGGTAACGCTTGAAAAGCCGTCCGGCGGGCGCATGATGAAACAGTTTTTCTGTGCCAGCCGCGCTGACGCTATCGCAAAGGTGACTGAGTGGGTGGACAAAGCAATTAAGATTGAGGTGATCCCCAAGTGAAAACATACAACGAGTATCTCGGCATGAGCGCCGAGCAGCTGCTGGCCGATCCGGAAGCACCGGAAAGCCTCAAAATCGCGGCTCGGATTGAGATAGAAAAGGCTGAGGCCGGACAGGCCGAGTACAAGCCTGCAGAAGCATAGGCTTTAGAAAGGGGTGGTTACGGTGGCAATCGTGGCTGAATATCATTATCCGAACGGTACGGTATGCATAGACGACGACTGCTACCGTGACGTTCCGCCGGATGAAATGCAGCGGCGCATTGAGCGGCTGCAGAAAACGGCGTGGGAATTACTGATGAATCAGGAACGGAGGAAGAAAGATGAAGGCAAGTAAGTTTATGATGAGCCTGTCGGCGGCGGTATTCGGCGGCGTGATGTACATGCAGATCGCGGGTGCCTGCAGCCGCATGCAGGCGGCGGTCCTCGGAACGTCGATGCTGGTTTGCATGGCAATCTGCTATGCGGATCTCTGTGCGGCAAAACGCCGCCGGGCGGCAGAGGAAGTCAAGGCCCGCAAGGCGGCCCGCGTCTCCATGGACAAGGCGGCGCACATTGCGTACCGCGCCGACCTGATGAGGCAGATCCGCTGATGGCCGACTGGAAGAAAAACCGGCAGAAGTTCCAGATGCCGCATGACCGGGTGGAACGCTGTATGCGGTACGTGAAGGCCGTCGAAAAAGCAAAGCGGAAGGCTGAGAAAGCCAAAAGGGCCGCAGCGCGACCGGAGCCTGCGCAAGGAACGGCCGAGTTCGAGGCGCTGCTGCTCGAACGGTGGCAGGCTCGGCAGGAGGCTAAAAAACAGGAGGGCGGTCATGCAGAGATTCAGCGGGTTGGAAATTAAGCCGTATTCTCAGCTGACCGAGCTGCCGCGGGTGCGGATCGACAGGGTGCGCGTTGAGGTTCAGCGCACCCTGTTTGGCGAGGTGGAGTATCACCTTGTCGGCACCTACGGCGATGAGGGCAAGGCGTACCCGATCTGTCAGCCGTTCACCGATCTGTCGGACGTATGGGAAAAGAAGAAAGAAGTAGAAAGCGCCATTTTCAAGGCGCGGCAGGAGGAACAATATGCGAGAAAAAGAAAAGACGTGGGTTATCTGGAGACACCCGCAAGGCCGGTTTGAGATACAGGAGACTGAGCATTTCAGTCCGTATGACCACTGCACATACTACACGCGCGAATGCGTTTTTACGCCGCAGGACGATGCGCGCGGGCTGTGCAGCGAGGTGCCGACAGGTATTTATTTGCCGGCACCGCTTACGCCGCAGAAAGGCGTGCAGGGTCCGGTCAGCGGCGCGGACGTAGACCAATGGTGCGAATGGTACAAAGGCGGCAGAAATATTGCGGATATCGCTGAGATGGCAAGACGCAGCAAAGCTACTGTTGCGGCGCGTCTGCGCACGCGCGGACTGCTGCCCGATCCCGTTCCGCGCGTGACGGATGAGGAAGTGCGCGAAATGGCGCGGCTGTTCGCTTCCGGTATGTCTGTGAGAGAGGTTGCGAAGGCAACCAAACGCAACATGAGAACAGTACGCGATCACTTAAGAGAAACGAGGGCTATCAGATGAGTTTACATAAGATCAAGGAGGCGGTGCAGGCCGCCGAGGGCAACGCCCGTCAGATGGGCGAGGTCGTGCTGATGATCGCCCAGGCGGACGAGCATGCGGCAGAGGTGATTGCGGCTGATCTGGACAATCCGGAAATGAGCTTTGACAAGTGCTTTGATGCGCTTTATGCGTATGCAAAGAAGAACCAGAAGGGCGGCTTTTGGGGTTGTATGTGCAACAGCTACGACCCTGAGAACCCGGTGATCAAGGTCGCGGCTGACTTTTACAAGGTGGATTTGGGTGCGGCGGCAAGCGAGACGCCGGAAACCCAACCGCTTGGGCGCGGCAGTGATGATCTGGATTTGATGAGTCTGCTGTAAGGAGGCGGGAATCGTGTTTGAGGTCAACGACATTCCGCCGATCGACGGCTGGGAGCTGCAGCAGCTGATCGCCGAGAATGTGCAGCACGAGGAATTTCTGTTTTTCCGGTTTTACGCCGGGGATGAGCAGGATTACTTTGGGCCGGACAGCTACACCAAGCGGTATGAATGCTTCTGCACGGCCTGCCGGGAGCGGTTTACCGAGCCGCATTCCGCCGGACCGGCCAGCAAATGGCGGATATGTCCGCGCTGCGGCAGGAGCGTTACGCCCAAACGGTGGGCGGCAAACGATCATGCGGCGGCGCTGCGCAAAGTATCATTCGCGTTTCACTTTTTCCAGGTTGGTCCTCACGGCGAGCTGTGGCTGACCTCCTGCCAGGTGCGGATGTATCCGTATTTCCTGCTAGAGAAATACACTGCGTTTGAATACTGCCGGTATGTCTTTTCTGCCGCCGGTGCGAAAAAGTGGAGCTGGCAGTATGACGGCTGGGCGCTGCGGAAAAACTGCACGTTCCGGCACTGGTACGACATGGGCGGCGGCCGCCGGGATGATTTCTGGGTGCTGCCGAGTGAGCAGGAGCTTGCGGCAAGCGCTTTGCGGTACAGCCAGCTTACCGAGGCATTCGCTGTGCTGCACGATCTGACCGGGTATCTGGCGCTTTACTGCAAATATCCGGCGGTGGAATACCTGTGGAAGATGGGGTTCGGCCGCTGGCTGCAGGAGCGCGAGCAGGGCGTCGGCGATTATTTCCGCCGACTGGTAAACCTGCGGGCGAAGGAGCCGAAAAAGCTGTTCCGCGGACTCGGCAAGGCTGATTTGCGGCTGCTGAGAGAAAAACAGCCGTCGGTTTCTGCGGCAGCAGAATACAAACGGCTGAAAACGGCAGGTGTTGTTCGGGCGGATGATACAGGCATTTGTTTTGCCACTTCGGCCTCAATAGTGCGTTTTGATACACTGTTTTTGGCGGATCGCTGCGGCGTGACAGCACCGGAGCTGCGAAAATACATGGAAAAGCAGGCGAGACGCTCTGCACAGCTGCTGCCGACGCTTATGCAGGAGCTGATGGATTATCATGATCAGCTGGCACGGATGCAGATCGGCGGCGAGAAGCTGCCGCATGATCTGCATGAGGCACATGCCCGGCTGAGCGAACGCGAACGGCGGCTTATGAACCGCGAGAAAAACGAGAAGTTCCGCACGCGGCGTCATCTGCTGGCGTGGATGCGGTGGAAGTACAAGGGTATGTTTATCCGCCCGGTGGACAGCGCAGAGGAAATCGTGCGCGAGGGCGAGGAACAGAACAACTGCGTTGCAGGCTTTGCAGACCGGCACGCGGACGGCAAGACCATCATCATGGTGCTGCGCCGGTGCAGCGAACCGCGCAAGCCGTGGCACACGGTAGAGATCGACCCGGCAACGCTGAAGTGTCGTCAGTGCTACGCCGCGCACAATCACAAGCGCACGCCGGAAGCTGCGGAGTTTATGGACAAGTACCTCGACCATTTGCGCGAGGTCACGAAAATGATAAGGAGGTCAGCTTAAATGAGCGAGAATGTTGTGGCGGTACGGTCGATTGAGATCGTAACCGCCGAAATCACGATGATCCGGGACAACGCACGCAAGGTTTTCCTTGAGAGTGTTATCCAGATCGGCACGCGGCTTGAAGAAGCTAAACAGATGGTGCCGCAGGGCGAGTGGACAGCATATCTGACGGACAAGCTCGGTTATAAGCCGAGTACGGCACAGAACTACATGCGCATTGCACGCGAGTTCGGCGGCGGGCAGGTGAGCCTTACCGGCAAGACGGCGGCGGATGCGTTCGGGCAGTTATCCTATTCGCAGATTCTTCCGCTGCTCGGCATGGCCGAGGAGGAGCGCGAGGAGCTTGCCGAGGAGAACGATCTGCCGAGCATGTCGAGCCGCGAAATTGCGGCGCTTGTCAAGGAACGCGACGAGGCCAAGGCCGAGGCGGAAAAGGCGGTGCGTGAGAACGATGCCGCGCAGGCGGCACTGTCCGTTGCCGAGGAGAACCGCGGCAAGGCTATGCGCGAACGGGATGAAGCTGTGCGAAATGCCGAGAATGCCAAGGAACGGGCGGACGAGCTGCAGGGGCAGCTTGACGCCATCGAGGACAAGCCCGCAGAGGTGCGGGAGCTGACCGAGGAGGAATTGGAGGAAATCCGCGAAAAGGTACGCGCGGAGAACGCCGAGGCCGCCAGGGCGGCAGAGGAACGCGCAAAGGCTGCCGAGGAAAAGCTCGACAAGGTGAAGAATCCGGCGGCGCACAAGGTGAACTTTTTGTTTGGCGAGGTGCGCGGACTGGTGGAACGGCTCGAGCAGGCGCTTGAGGAGCTGCAGCAGACGGATGAGGCCGCCTGCGAGAAGTTTGCAAAGGTGATTGCGGACTGGCTGCGCAAGGAAGGGGATCGTCTGGCGTGAAGAAGAAAGGCAAAGGCAAGCCGCGGGGCATGAATTACGCCGATTTGCTCAAGGCGCGGCGGGATCGCTTGCAACTGGCGATGGATGAGGCGGCGCTTTTGAACGTCGAGCAGAGCATGCAGCGGTATCTCTGGCTGATGGCGGTCAGCCTGCACGATGCTTACGGCTTCGGTCCGGAGCGCCTGCAGAAGTTTTTCGAGGCGTTTCAGGAGAACTCGGACGAGCTTGCGAAAATGCGGGCAGAGGTAGACGACGATTACGCCTTTGAAAAGCTGCGGCTGCGGGCGGAGGACGTCAGCCGGATGGATATTCGCTATTACGGGAAACTCAAGATTGATTAGGAGGAACTGATACATGAATGCAAAGAGAGCGGCAAAGCTGATGCAGATCGCCCATTATTACGGCGAGGAAAAGCAGGTTTGCAAGCTGATGGAAGAATTGGGCGAGGCTACGAGCGCGGCAAGTGAGGTGTTGATGCTGCTCAGCTATCACGAGTTGGGCGGCAAGAAACGAGATTTGACCGCGAGACTGGAACACCTTGCCGGAGAACTGGCTGATGTGGTCAATGTCACTGAGCAAATCATTCAGCTTTTTGGGCTGGAAACCGATTTTAAGGTGGCGCGGCACGCGGGAATTCAGAAAACACTCAAGCGGATTCGGGAGGAAATGAACAATGCGCAGCCCGACAGAGACGGCACACCTGGTTGATTCCCATTACAGCCGGAGCTTCGGCAGACCGCCGGATGCGGAAATGCGTGAGTTTATCCGGAACGCTGCCGAGCACGGTCTGACAGCGGACGAGCTGATCAACTGCATGACGGCGGCTGTGGTTACTTACGGCTTCGGCGCGTATGAGCGCGATTATCGAAAGGTTTTCGTGGCTGAGACGCGGAAGGTTTGGAAGATGAAAAACGGAAAAGAGAAAGCCAGCCCGTGAAGGGCTGGCTTGATCTGGCTTTACATTTTATATGTCCATTTGCAGATGCATGAGTCGAAATGGACGGAGGATTTTTATGTTATATCAAAAACAGGAGTGTAACGGTGCGCTCTATCAGATGTGTTTATATTCCATGGGCACGATGCCGGGCATGTCGCCCAGGCAGAGGGCGGGCAGACGGCGGACAACCGAGAAGGCCAAGCAGGAGATCAACCGGCGACAGCGCAAGTGGCGGCTGATGCAGCTGATCAACGCGAATTTTGTGAGCGGCCGGGATCTGTTTGTTTGCCTGACCTATGCGCCGGAGGCGTCCAGAGCGCGGGCTTTGGAGAAATTCCATGCGAAGATGAAAAAGGCGTATGCAAAGATTGGCCTTAAATACAAGTACATAGCAGTAACAGAGGAGCACGACATGGACGGCGAGCCGGTGCGGCTGCACCATCACCTGATCCTCAGCGGCGCGCACGGCGTGCAGCTGGCCGAGGTGGTGCGTGATTGCTGGGCTTCCGGTCTGGCCGATGTGCGGACTCTGCGCGAGGGCGCGGACTTTTTTGAGGACACCGCCATCTATCTGCTCAAGGAGGACAGCCACAAGGGCAAAGGTGCGCGGCGATACTCCACAAGCCGCAATCTGACCCCGCCTGCAGAGCCGGTACGGCTCAGACTGGGCGAGGAGGAGGAGGCCGAAGTGCCGCCCGGCGTGAAAATCATCGAGCATGTGCAGAATGCGAACGAGTTCGGCCGCTATGAGGTTATGGTCGGCCGCATTTACAACCAGGCGGCGTTCGGCACGTGGTGGACGGCACAGCGGCGCAAGGCTGCTCCCGATCCGTGGGAACGCCTGCGCAGGAGACGGCAAAGAAAAGTTTAAGAGATCGGCGGCCGGGTCCGCCTGACAGCCTTGTAGGGGGTCTAACAATTCCCCCGCGGTTTGTCGGAGAGGTTCGGACAAATGAATACAGACTGTAATCACATTACTGTTTGTACTCTCTCAAAGGACGGAGCGCGCGGAAGCGCGTAACGGTGACGGCAGCAAGGCGGGAGGCCGATGCGGCAGGAGGTGTATCTGGTGACAAAAGACAGATTGCGACAGATTGAAAGTCTGGTCTGTGAACTGGAAGAAGAAAGAGAACGGTTTGCGCGGGAGGCTCGGCACCACAAGCGGATCGAGGAGACTTACGGCGTCGGCTGCCTGTTTGGCCGGGATGCACTGGACGCGGCACGCGATCGGCTGCAGGCCATTGAGGCTGAGTGCCAGGATGAGCGCGACACGGTGCGGCAGTGGATTGACAGCGTTTCCGACTCCATGACGCGGCGCGCCCTGCGGCTGCGGTATCTCGACGGCAAAAGCTGGGCGGAGTGTGCCCGCCGGATGGGGTATGCCGATGAGAGCGGGCCGAGGAAGCTGGTCGGGAAATTATGGTCGAAATAGCCGTGTCAAAAGGTGTTCCTTTTCGCACGGCAGATTGACGGCGGTATTTTTATCGGTATGGCGTGCGAAAAGGCTTGTCTTTTGATTTACGGACGTTCCGCGAGACAACAGGACATTTTGAGACGCATTAAGCAGGCAGGAGGTCAAATATGGAAAAAGTATACGGATATGCGCGGGTTAGCACGCGCGAACAGAATCTCGACCGTCAGATTGCAGCGCTGCGGCAGTACATCGCCGATGAGCGCGACATCATCACCGACAAGGAGAGCGGCAAGGACTTCAACCGCCCGGGATACCAGTATCTGCGCGAGGCACTGCTGCGGCCGGGCGACACGCTCATCGTCAAGAGCCTTGACCGGCTCGGGCGCAACAAGCAGCAGGTAAAACAGGAACTGGAATATTACAAGGCGATGGGTGTGCGCGTGAAGATCATTGACCTGCCGAGCACGATGGCTGACTTTCCAAAAGGTCAGGAGTGGATCTGCGAAATGGTAAACAACATTATGATCGAGGTGCTCGCAACGATCGCAGAGCAGGAGCGCCTCACCATTCGCCAGCGGCAGGCCGAGGGCATCGCCGAGGCGAAAAAGCAGGGACGGCAGCTCGGACGCAAAAAGACAGACCGGCCGGAGGACTGGGATGAAATCACAGGCTTGTGGAAAAGTGGGAGCTTAACCGCGGTGCAGGCGATGGACAGGCTCGGACTGAAAAAGAGTACATTTTACCGCATGGTGCGGGAGCAGGAATAAAAATTTCGCTCTGCGGCGGCGTTGACAAACACGGTGGTTGGGGTGTAAAATAAGGGTACAAAAGGGACGCAGCCATGAACGGTTACTCCCGATTGGTTATGTCATTGAAAATGACCGCAATCTTGGAGGAGGGCGGTCATTTTCTTTTGCTGATTTTGAGAATCAGTTCAGCAAAAGCTATGAGAAGGAGACAAAACTGAAATAAATCAGAAAATGTAACCATCATAGCATCACCTCCCCTCGTGTTGGGTAAGGTGGGAATAACCGCACATAGCGTTAACATGGCTGCGTCCGCAACAACAGTATAACACACAAATCGACAAAGGGCAATCCAAGAGGGTTGCCCTTTTTTATGCGCTCCTGCGCGTTCTGACGGACGCGCTCGGGCGCTTTTTCTGCCGGAGTAAAGTTTTCCGTTTTTTCCGTTTTTTCCGATTATACTTGTATTCAGCAAAACAAGACACGCGCGGGAGGTGATTGGATGCAGCAGCGCGGGAGCAAGTACGACCAGAAAATCAAAGACGAGGCGCTGGCACTGATTGCGTCCGGCGTGAAAATCTCCAATGCGTCGGTGCGGCTCGGAATCCCCAAGAGCACGTTATCGGATTGGGTACACACCCAGAACGAGAGCGACGAGGACGGCGTGGCTGCCCGGCGGGAAATCCGTAGAAAGCAGATCGCACGGTGCGAGAAGATCGGTGACAAGGTTCTGCGTGCGCTCGACCGCAAGGCCGAGGCCGCTGCGAAGGACACCCGGACCATCAATGACGGTCTGGCGGTGCTCGAAAAGGCTGCCAAGGACGGCGTGATCGGGCTGAG
>OLQV01002359.1_pt1 | contig 12560 bp, 10 predicted proteins | sample 1672371 | NCBI WGS metagenome assembly OLQV01 (sample SAMEA3136676, study PRJEB25190) | human gut metagenome
AAAACAATTGTACCATACCGCGCAAAAAAGTCAAGCCCTCCCGTCCGGGAGGGCTTGCTTCATATTCCGCGTGGGATACGCAGGCAGCGGTAGGTGCTGCTGTGCGCGTTGAGCGCCGGCTCGTCCGCCGGACGGGGCCACGCCCTCCCGAGCTGCTCCAGGATGCGGCAGGTCTTAGCGTGCGTCATGTCCATCAGCTCCAGCACGCGCTCGTGGGGCGTGCGGTCATCCGACCGGTACGGCACAAACGGCACCTGCGGTTTCGCTTTCTTCATGTCCTCACCTCCTTCCCTTTTTGTGCCGCCGGACCGGCGCGGGGCACACATCCGTGCAACCGAAACGAAAAAATTCAAAAATAGATAACAAACCCTTGCGGTTCTGTGCTATAATCAGCACAAATATATCACAAAAGGAGATGCCGCTTTATGGCAAAGAAACAATTCAAGGCAGAATCCAAGCGTCTGCTCGACCTGATGATCAACTCCATCTACACCCACAAGGAGATCTTCCTGCGCGAGATCATCTCCAACGCGAGCGACGCCATCGACAAGCTCTGCTACCTCTCGCTGACCGACGACAAGGTCGGTCTTGACCGCGGCGATTTCAAAATCGAGATCACCGTGGATAAGGACGCGCGCACGCTGACCGTGAGCGATAACGGCATCGGCATGGACAAGGACGAGCTGGAGAACAACCTCGGCGTCATCGCCTCGTCCGGCTCGTACAAATTCCGTCAGGAGGCCGAGCAGAAAGAGGACATCGACATCATCGGTCAGTTCGGCGTGGGCTTCTACTCCGCGTTCATGGTCGCGGACGAGATCACGGTCGTCACGAAGAAATACGGCGCGGAGACCGCCTACCGCTGGCAGTCCTCCGGTGCGGACGGCTACACCGTCGCCGAATGTGAGAAGGGCAGCGTCGGCACCGACGTCATCATGCACCTCAAGGCGGACACGGACGAGGAGAAATATTCCGAGTACCTCGACGGCTACCGGCTCTATGAGCTGGTGAAGAAGTATTCCGACTACATCCGCTACCCCATCCGTATGCTGCGCCCGACGCGCAGGGTCAAGGATGGCAGCGACCCCGAAAAGCCCGAGTACGAGTATGTGGACGAGATGACGACGGTCAACTCCATGGTGCCGCTCTGGCAGCGTCCGCGCGGCGAGGTGACGGACGAGGAGTACGAGAAGTTCTACCAGTCCATCGCCCATGCCTTCGACAAGCCGCAGCGCGTCATCACCGCGAGCGTCGAGGGCGCCGTGACCTATAAGGCGCTGCTGTTCATTCCCTCGCAGCGGCCGATGGACTTCTACAGCGAGGGCTATGAAAAGGGCTTGCAGCTCTACTCCGCGGGCGTGATGATCATGGATCACTGCGACGCGCTGCTGCCGGATTATCTGCGCTTCGTGCGCGGCGTGGTGGACTCCCCCGACCTGAGCCTGAACATCTCGCGCGAGCTGCTGCAGCACGACCGTCAGCTCAAGGTCATCGGGAACAGCCTGGAGAAGAAGCTCCGCGCCGACCTCGAAAAGCTGCTGCGCGACGACCGCGAGGGCTACGAGAAATTCTACGAGAACTTCGGCCGCGCCATCGGCTTCGGCATTGCCGGACCGGACGGGCTGAGCCGCAAGGAGGCGCTGCAGGATCTGCTGCTCTTCTACTCCTCGACGGAGAAGAAGCTCGTCACCCTGCGCGAGTACGTCGACCGGATGCCGGAGAGCCAGAAGTACATCTACTACGCCGCAGGCGAGAACGTCTCCGCCATTGACCACCTGCCGCAGACCGAGCTGCTGAAGGACAAGAACTACGAGATCCTCTACCTCACCGGTGAAACGGACGAATTCGTTCTGCAAATGCTGGGCAAGTATGCCGACAAGGAGTTCCGCTCCATCGTCGACGGCGAGCTGGACCTCGGCGGCGAGGAGGAAAAGGTCCTCGACGAAAAGCCGGAGCTGATGCAGTTCGTCAAAGAGACGCTCGGCGATAAGATCAAGGAGGCCCGCGCTTCCCGCCGTCTCAAGACGCATCCCGTGTGCATGACTGCGGGCGAGGGCCTGAGCTTCGAGATGGAGAAATACTTCAAAAACTTCCAGATGCCCACGCCCGTCAAGGCCGACCGCATTCTGGAGCTGAACACCGACCATCCCGCTGTGCAGGCGATGGAGGCCGCCATGACCTCCGACCGCGCCAAGGCGGAGCTGTACGCGAAGATCCTCTACGATCAGGCGCTTCTCATCGCGGGCCTGCCGCTCGAGGACCCGAGCGAATACACCGATCTGGTCGCAGAGCTGATGAAATAAGGATCGCCCCGAAAACGCATTTTGGAGGACGCCGCTATGAAAAAGCTGTCCGCGCTGCTCCTGTCCCTGCTGCTCCTGCTCACCGCCTGCGGCACGCCCGCTACGCCGGGCGACGCCGTGACACTGCCGACGCCGAACGACGAGATCCTGGTCGAGGAGGGGCTGCGCGCCGAGGATCTGCCCGAGGTCTGCCGCCTGTGGTTCGACCTCGCCGAGACCTCGGGCGCGGCGGATAAGAGCAGCAAGCTTCCGCTTGCCTCCCGTGCCGACGAGGGCGCGTGCGATTACCTCGCCGTCCGCCTGCCGGACGTAACGTACACCGATCTCATTCAGGAGGGCAAGCTTGCCGATGAGGGCGTCACGCTTGCCGATTTCTCCGGCGGCAGGGCGAAGCAGGAGGGCTCCTACGGTCAGCTCGCGTGGAACGGCGAGCTGTACCACGCCTTCACCGTCTCCGCAGCAGACTGCACCCTCCCAAACCTCACCGCGCCGGACGGCGGCATCCTCCGTCTGGACATCTCCGGCGACTGCACCGTGGACGGCGGCGGCACGGAGTACGCCTGCTTCGAGGGCTTTGACTGCTTGCTCGTCACCGGCGACGGTACGCTGACGGTCTCCAATGCCGCCGCCCTCGACTGCGGCGGCGGGGATCTCCCCATTCCCTCGCTGGTGCTTGACGGCGATGTGACCCTGCGCTGCGACGACATTCGTCTCGCCGCTCCGAACACGGTCGATGTGCCCGCGCTCGCCGTGCTCGGCGGCACACTCTGCACCGATATGCTTTGGCTCAGCAACGGTATGCTCGTCAACGCCGGCGGCACGCTCAGCGTGCAGGGCTCCGTGCAGGAGCTGAAGCGCGCGGTGTTCCGCGGCGGTACGACACTCCTCGGCGCAGCCGAGCAGAAGGCGGAATTCATCCTCTCCGGCGGCACGGCGCACCTTGCGGGCGGTCTTGCCGAGGGCTCGACCGTCGAGGGCGGCGCGGGCGTTTTTTCCGCACAGAGCTTTTCCGGCGCGGCGGTCAACGACTATGGCGCTGTCCTGTGGGACGGCGCGGACGACTCCGCTTACCGCAGCGTCTATGGCGCGGACTATTACCCGACGGACTACAGTCCGGATTGGGCGGGTACGGTCCCCAGCGCGGTGTGGGATGCGCTGAACGCCGAAAACCCTTATGAAAACGACTGGTTCGCCGGTACGCTGACGCTGGAGAACACTCACGCGCCCGAGCTGCTGCCGTGGGGCGGAGCGCACCTGCGTGTCCTCGGTGAAAACACAGTTGGCGGGACTCTCGGCGGCACGGGCCTGCTCTTCACGGGCGGCGGTTCGCTCGCCGCAGGCGAGCTGAGCGTGTGGAGCTGGGGCAGCGTCCGTGCGCCCCTCCTCGCCGTGCGGGACGGCACGAACGTCCGCTGCGGCGCGCTGCACATGGGCAGCAATGCCGAGGAGAAGGGCACGCTGCTCGTGGAGAGCGGAAGCCTTACGGCGGACGGTGAATTCTGGCTGCAAAATGCCGCGCTCACCGTCACCGGCGGCGAGCTGACGCTTGCGGGCGACGCGAGCATCGACCGCGGCGAGGTGCATATCTCCGGCGGCACCGTCTCGTTTGAGCACGGGCTGTGGCTCGGTGAGGGTGACATCGTCATCACCGGCGGCACCGTCATCGTTCCCGGCGGAGAAGCGGGTCTGACCGCCGAAAACGGCAAGGTCACCATTTCCGGCGGCGCCGTCCGCGAGCCGTGACCGCATAAGAGAAAAGAGGCGCGAGCCGACAGCTCGCGTCTCTTTTTGTCGATTTTTGGCGACAAATCGTATAATTCATAGGAAATAATACATTTTGTATTCATATTTTCAGCCACGTCGCCGCCAGATGCACGGCAAAGCAGACCGTCATGCCCACCGCCGTTGGCAGCGCGACGCCGACGAGCGTCCATTTCAGGCTCTTCGATTCCCGCGCGAGCGTGAGCGTGGTCGTGCCGCAGGGGAAGTGAAACAGCGAGAAGAGCAGCATACACAGCGCGGTCGTTCCCGTCCAGCCGTTCGCCTGTAGCATGGTCTTGAGCTCCGCGAGCGACGCGCCGTCCACCAGCGTTCCCGCCGAGGAGTAGCCCATGAGCAGGATCGGCAGCACGATCTCATTCGCGGGAAAGCCGAGCAGAAAGGCGAGCAGGATCATACCGTCCAGCCCCAGTGCGCGCCCCAGCGGATCGAGCGCTGCCGCGCCGTGCGCGAGCAGCGTCGTGCCGCCCACGGTGCAGTTCCCCAGCAGATAGATGAGCAGGCCCGCGGGCGCGGCGACCGTCACCGCGCGGCCGAGGACGAATACCGTCCGATCCAGAAGCGAGCGCACCAGCACCTGCCCCACGCGCGGACGGCGGTAGGGCGGCAGCTCGAGGGAAAAGGCGGAGCTTTCGCCGCGCAGCAGCGTGGCGGACAGAAGGCGCGAGACGAGCAGCGTCACGCACACGGAGAGCACCAGCGCCGCGAGCAGTCCTGCGCTTGCACCGAGCATGGCTTCTCGGGAAAGGAACGCGGTCAAAAGCGTGATGAGCAGCGGAAAGCGCCCGTTGCACGGCACAAGGCTGTTCGTCAGCATCGCGATGAGCCGCTCGCGCGGCGAGTCGATGATGCGGCAGCCCGTCACGCCGCAGGCGTTGCAGCCGAGACCCATGCACATCGTCAGGCTCTGCCGCCCGTGCGCCCCGGCGCGGGCGAAGCAGCGGTCGAGCACGAACGCCACGCGCGGCAGATAGCCCACGTCCTCGAGCAGCGTAAAGAGCGGGAAGAAGATCGCCATCGGCGGCAGCATCACCGATACGACCCACGCAAGCGTGCGGTACATTCCGTCCACCAGCGCACCGCGCCAGAACGGCGGCAGGAAGGCGAGAAGCCCCCGCAGCAGCTCCTGCGCCGAGAACAGCGCCCGTGAGAGCAGCTGCGACGCCACATTCGCGCCCTCGACCGTCAGCCATAAGATCATCCCGAAGAGCGCAAGCATTACGGGGATGCCCGTCGCGCGGGAGGTAAGCAGGCGGTCGAGCCGCCGGTCACGCCGCTGCGCGGCGGTCTCGTCCCGCCGCTCGCACAGCCGCACCAGCGCCGTAGCGCGGGCGGAGAGCGCACCCACCAGCGCATCGCGCAGGGCGTCGCCGGTCAGTTCCCCCAGCTCGGCGCGGGCGCGGACGCAGACCTCCCCGATGCGCTCCGCCGCCAAAGCGGGCAGATCGGCGCCGAAGCGGGTGAAGAACAGAGCGTCGTCCTCCAGCAGCCGCAGCGCGTAGAAGCGGCTCTGCTCCCGCGCGAACGGCGCGAGCGCCGGCTCCAGCACGCGCACCGCGCGCTCGACCGCGCGGGGATATTCGACCGCCGTCTCTCTCCGCCGAGGCTTTTCGCGGACGGCGGCGGCCAGCGCCGCGCGCAGTTCGTCCAGCCCCTCTCCGCAGCTCGCTGCCGTGCCGACGACCGGCACGCCGAGCGCGCAGGAGAGCGCGGGCAGGTCGAGCACGATGCCCTTCTTCGCCGCTTCGTCCAACAGATTCACGCACACGACCGCAGGAACATCCGCCGCCTCGAGGGTTTGCAGCACAAGGTTTAGGCTCCGCTCCAGACAGGTCGCATCCGCCAAAATGAGCACGGCCTCCGCCTTGCCGGAGCAGAGATAGTCCCGCGCGATCTCCTCCTCGGCGGAGTTGGGGAACAGCGAGTACGTCCCCGGCAGATCGACGAGCGTGAAGCGCTCGCCGCCGTATGTAAGATCGCCGCGCGCCGCGGCGACGGTTTTCCCCGGCCAGTTGCCCGTGTGCTGCCGCAGCCCGGTGAGGGCGTTGAACACGGTGGATTTGCCCACGTTCGGGTTTCCGGCCAGAGCAATGATATGCGCCTCGTTCGGCATGGGGCGATCCCTCCTGAAAAATCAAAGCATTTCGATCTGCACGCCGCCCGCGTCCTCGCGCCGCAGCGCGATGACCGCGCCGCGCACACCGTAGGCGACCGGGTCGCTCCACGGGGAAACGTGCAGGGCGCGGACGCACGAGCCCGGCACGAAGCCGAGGTCGAGCATCCGGCGGCGCTGTGCACCGGTGGAGCGCAGCGCCGTCACTACGGCGCTCGCGCCGACCGGCAGCGCGTCAAGTGTCATCCGCATCGGGGCCACTTCCTCTCCCTTTGTCAGGGTATGCGCGAGGCCGTGCGGTGGTGCGGAGCCGAAAAAACGGCTGCCCCGAAGGGCAGCCGTCCGGCACGGTCTGTTTGATTGTCTGTCGGGGCGTTACACCTGTGGGTCCCAGGAGATGCTGTTTTCCCCGACGCGGATGTCCGTGGCAAGACAGATGCTGCGGCTCTCCGCCCCGTTCGTCACGGTGGCGGAAAGCGTAACGCCGTCGTACTGCGAAACATTCAAAAGCCGCACAGTGCAGATGCCGCCGTCCATCGTCGTTTCAACGGAGGTCAGGCCGTTGTTGTCCGGCGCGCAGCTCGCCGACCACTCGTAGCCCTCGCCGCTGACGCTGGGGACGAAGCGGAATACCAACGCAATACCATCGATGTCGAGCGTCAGACCGCTGATGGTGATCGTGTCCGGCAGGGGTGCGGGCGTCGTTATTTCATTGCTCGGTGCCTTGCTGTTTTGGAGTGAACGGTATCCCGACAGCATGGTCAGCACGCCGCAAATCAGCACCAGTATGCCTACGACGTAGCGCAGAGATCTGTTCTGCTTTGCGATCCTCCGGATCTCCTCCGCAAAGGCTTCTCTCTCGGCAGCATCCCCCGCGAAAGCCGTTGCGGGTACCTCGCCGCACAAAGCAGCCGGCTCGCGGCCGCACAGCTCGTCCGTGCTCACGCCCAGCTCGTCGGCGAGCGCCGCGAGCTTATAGAGGTCGGGGAGAGACTCCCCCGTCTCCCACTTGCTCACCGCCTGCCGCGAGATGCTCAGCCTTGTCGCCAGCTCCTCCTGCGTCATGCTGCGCGCCTTGCGCGCACGGATCAGATTTTCCTGAAAGCTCACCGCCGCTCTCCTTTCTGTTTTCTGTCCTCATCGTAGCGCATTCTGCGGTGGCAGGCAAGAAAAGCTCTCGGGATTTGCGCAACAGACGGTTGCATCAGCCGTTTTTCGCGGCCCTTTCGGCGCGTTTGAGCTTGTAGAGCTCCTCGGCGGCGAGCCGCGTCTTGGCGACCACATCGCCATTCCCCTGCGGGAAGCAGTAGTAGAGCACGTTGCGGTCGCCGATGCAGATCATGTCGCCCAGCTCATACCAGAAGTAGTCAGCGTAGAGACTGTAGCTGGTCTCGGGCTTCTGCGTGAAGTCCAATTTTCCGCCGCAGCCCGTGAGGCGGAAGCCGTTCGCATCGTGGCGCAGGCGGCCCTCGCCGACGCGGCAGATCTGCCGGAAGTTGACCATCACGCAGATGCTCACCGCAGCGTCGAGCAGATAGCTGCCCTGCTCCAGCTCCTCGCGCACGCACGCGCGTTCCCACGCATACCAGTCGGGAACATGGGTGAATTTCGCCTCGGCGTTTTCGCATTCCAGCGCGCCCAGCTCCGTCAGACGGTAGCGCACGCCGCAGTCGCGGCAGATAAGCTCCGTGCCGCGGCCCTCCGTTTCGCCCTCGGTGCCGCAGTGCGGGCATTTGTAGAGCACGCGGTTGAGACCGTCGGCGCGGAACGGCTCGTTCACGACGACGCCGTTTTCCTGCTGCCAGCGGAAGTTATCAAAGGAAAATTCATCCGCGAGCAGCGCGTTGATCTCGTCTGCGCTCTTTTCCGCGGCCTCCTCGGGCGAGAGCAGATAGCGCAGCTCGGCGGAGACATTGACCCTGCGGTTCTGCAGTCCGTTGTAGAGCGGGTCGCGCGCGAACGCGCCGCAGGTACGCAGCAGCACGACCGGCACGCCGAGCGCCTTGACGCACTTGCCGAGGCTCTCCGGCAGCGGCGTGGCCGTGCCGTCGAAGCTGTAGCTCGCCTCGGGATAGAGGAGGATGGAGCTTTTGAGCTTCTTCACCGCGTAGAGCATATCGCGCACGAGCGCGGTGTCCGGCTGAAACTTCCGCGTGGGAATGCAGCCGAGTGCGCACATCAGTCCCGCCTTGCCCACAAAGCCGTCCGACGTGCAGACGATGTTGAAGGGGCGCGGATAGAGCACCGCCGCAGCGATCTTCAGGTCCAAAAAGCAGGAGTGATTCATCAGAACGAGACAGGGCTCGTCGGGGCCGAGCCGCTCCATACCCACGCGGTCACAGCGAAAATGCGTCGCGCGCAGGTCGGGCGCGGACAGCGCGCGCAGGAGCGCGCGGAACAGCATGGACGGACGGCGCGGCAGCGTGTGCTTTTCTCTCGGCTGCGCAAGCGCCTGCTCGTAGGGCATATCCACGACCTTGATCTTCATGGCGGACCTCCTGCAAGGGGATTTATGTTTCCTCAACAGGATACCATGAACAAGGGCGCAATGCAATCCAAAATCAGGCGCGGGCGAGAACGTGGCTGCGGTCGAGCACCGCGTAGACCGCGATGCCGGCGGCAATGCCGAACACGCCCTGCACGAGGTTGCCGGGAATGGACGCCGCCGCGGCCAGACCCTTGCCGAGCCACAGGCTCGCATAGCCGAAGTAGCCGAGGACCATGATGATCTCCGCCGCCGCGCCGCCGATGAGCTGCGCCGCCAGCTTGCCGCTGCGCTCCCGCATGGCCTCAAAAATATACGCCGCAGCAACCGCCATCGTGAACTTGATGACGAGCGTGCCGGGGGCATAGTGCGGATAGCTCAGCAGGTCGGCGAGCATCGAGCCGAGGCCCGCCGCCGCGCCGCCGTACCACGGCCCCAGCACCCACGCTGAGAGCAGCACGGCGCAGTCGCCGAGGTTGACGTAGCCCTGCATGGGCGAGGGCACCTGGATGACCATCGTCATCACGGTGCAGAGGGCGGCGAACAGCGCCGCGAGGACCAGCTTACGCAATTTCATATCCGTCATGAAAATCATCTCCAAAAAAGTCTTGCATTTCTGCTTGGTCTGTATTTTAATCAGAATTGGACTTAATAAAAGCATCAAATCAATATATTTTCATAGAACCAGATTGGAGACGCCCATGCTCACCTACGATCTTGACCGGCGCGGCAAGCTCGCGCGCTACGATTATCTTTACCGCTGCATCCGTGAGGACATTCTCGCGGGCCGCCTGACGGCGGGCGAAAAGCTGCCGAGCAAGCGCTCACTTGCAAGCCATCTGCAAACGGCGGTCATCACGGTGCAGAACGCCTATGCCCAGCTCGAGGCGGAGGGCTATCTCTACACGCGCGAGAAGCGCGGCTACTATGTCGCCGACGTGGAGCGGCACCCCGCCGCGCCCGGGCGCGCCCCGGCCCGGAGCGCGCCGCAGCCGCAGCGCTCGTGGCTGCTCGATCTCAGCTCCGGCGGCAGCGGGACGGAGGACTTTCCCTTTTCCGTGTGGGCAAAGCTCATGCGCCGCGTGCTGAGCGAGGAGGGCGAGGCGCTGCTGCGCGCCACGCCGCCGAACGGCGCGGACGCACTGCGCAGAGCCATCGCGCAGCATCTCTACCGCTTCCGCGGCATCTCCGCCGCGCCGGAGCAGATCGTCGTCGGCGCGGGCACGGAGTACCTCTATAACCTCATCGTCCAGCTGCTCGGGCGCGAGGCCGTCTACGGCGTGGAGGACCCCGGCTACTCCAAGGCCGCGCGCATCTACGCGCTCGGCGGCGCAAGGACTTCGCCCGTGCTTGTGGATGAGGGGGGCGTGAGCCTGAGATCTCTGGAAATGAGCGGCGCACAGATCCTGCACACCTCGCCGAACCACCAATTCCCCACCGGCGCGGTGACGCCCATCGGCCGCCGGCAAAGCCTGCTGCGCTGGGCGGAGGCGCGGGAGGGCCGCTATATCATCGAGGACGATTACGACAGCGAGTTCCGCTTCACGCTGCGCCCCATCCCCACGCTGCAGAGCATCGACCGCGCGGGGCGCGTGATCTACGTCAACACCTTCTCACGCACGCTCGCGCCCTCGCTGCGCATCAGCTATATGGTGCTGCCCAAGAGCCTGACCGAGCGCTACCGCGCGCAGCTCGGCTTCTACTCCTCCACTGTGCCGGCGATGGAGCAGCACACGCTTGCGCGCTTTTTGGACGAGGGGTATTTTGAAGCGCACATCAACCGGATGCGCAAGTCCTACCGCGCGCAGCGCGACGCGGTCATCGACACCATTCTGCAAAGCCCGCTCGGCGAGCACTGCCGGGTGTCCGGTGAGGACGCGGGGCTGCACTTCCTTCTGACGATCGACACGAAATGCACCGACCATGTGCTGCGTGCCGACGCCGAGGGGCGCGGCGTGCGGCTCTCCTTCCTCTCGGATTTTGCCCTGCGTCCCGGCTCCGCGCCGCAGCACACGCTGGTCATCCATTACCCCGGCATCGACCTTGGACGGCTTCGCTCGGCGCTGTCCATTCTGGAGGCGCTGCTGTATTTCCGCGACTGGAAATACAAGGGCAGAAAATGAACTCCGTGTAAACATTTCTATAATTCGCTAAAATATTTATATAAATCTATTGACAAAAGTTTTCGCTGTGCTATGATACGGTACAGCAAGGAAAACCCCGGTAAGGAGGTGCATGATGAAAAAGAATCTATACAGTCTGACGCTCTCGGACGAGGTGGTGCAGGAGGTCGACGCGCTGGCGCACCGGCTGGGCACGAACCGCTCGGCGCTGGTGAACCGCATCCTGTCCGAGTACGTCTCCGTCCCCACGCCGGAGCGCAGGATCAACGATATTTTCGAGGCCATCGAGGCGCTCGTTTCCCCCTCGCGCGAGCTGGTGCCGTTTTTCGCACCGAACTCGCAGTCCATGTCGCTCAAATCGAGCCTCGCCTACAAGTACCGTCCGACGGTCAAGTATGAGGTCGATCTCGGCGGCGGCGAGGATACGCTGGGCACGCTCAACGTCGTGTTCCGCACGCAGTCGGCAGAGCTGATCGCCGCGCTGACGGGCTTCTTCCGTCTGTGGGCGCGTATCGAGAATGCCTGTCTCGCGCCGGCGCTCGGCGGCACGATCGCCTGTTCGCTCTACGACGGGCGCTTCGTCCGTCCGCTCGCCATACCGCGCGGACACGCCCGCTCGGCGGAGGACATCGCCGGCGCCATCAGCGCCTATGTGCAGCTCTTCGACCGCCTGCTCAAGGGCTATCTGAGCGGCGATCTGAGCGCCAAGGACGTGGAGCTGGCCTACCGCGGCGACCTGCGGGGCCGCGGGCTTCTGATTTAAGCGATTCGCAGTTTTGTCAATAGAGGTGAATTTATATGAACGCTGAAAAATATACCCAGAAAACGCTGGATGCCGTCAAGACCGCGCAGAGCATGGCGCAGGAGAACGGCAACCAGTATCTGACCCCCGAGCATCTGCTCTATGCCCTTGTCGATCAGGACGGCGGACTCATCGCGTCGCTCTTCGGCAAGATGGGCGTGGACTGCGACGGCCTGCTCTCCGAGCTGGACACGCTGATTCGGCGCCTGCCGAAGGTCTCCGGCGGCAGCGGTGAGGTGTACGCCTCACCGGAGACCGGCAAAATTCTGAACCTTGCCGAAAAGACCGCCGAGAAGCTGCACGACGATTATATCTCCGTCGAGCACCTGATGCTCGCCATCTTCTCCGAGGGAACGAGCGACGTCAAGCAGCTGCTCCAGAGCCACGGCATCACGCGCAGCCGCTTTACCGACGAGCTGAGCAAGGTCAAAACCGCTCCCGTGACCTCGGACAATCCCGAGGAGACCTACGACGCGCTCAAGAAATACGGCACCGACCTTGTCGAGCGCGCCCGCAGCAAGGAGCTTGACCCCGTCATCGGCCGCGACGCGGAGATTCGCAACGTCATCCGCATCCTGTCGCGTAAAACCAAGAACAACCCTGTGCTCATCGGCGAGCCGGGCGTCGGCAAGACCGCCATCGCCGAGGGCCTTGCCCAGCGTATCGTGCGCGGCGACGTGCCCGAGGGGCTGAAGGACCGCACCATTTTCTCGCTCGACATGGGCGCGCTCATCGCGGGCGCGAAGTACCGCGGCGAGTTCGAGGAACGCCTGAAGGCCGTTCTGAACGAGGTCAAGAAGTCTGAGGGGAAGATCATCCTCTTCATCGACGAGCTGCACACCATCGTCGGCGCGGGCAAGACCGAGGGCAGCATGGACGCAGGCAATCTTTTGAAGCCTCTGCTCGCCCGCGGCGAGCTGCACTGCATCGGCGCGACCACGCTTGACGAGTACCG
>OLQV01002363.1_pt1 | contig 12539 bp, 7 predicted proteins | sample 1672371 | NCBI WGS metagenome assembly OLQV01 (sample SAMEA3136676, study PRJEB25190) | human gut metagenome
CCCACTACCAAGCCCACAACGGACTTTCACCGTCAAGTTGTTGCCCATGCTGGGCGCACATAAAAAAATGTGCCAGCAATAGCTGACACATCCTTATTCATCTTTTTCAATAGCAACTTCTTTCTCTTCCAAATTGGTATATGTTGGAACTATCGACTTAAGCTTAGCTCTTATTAAGTCATTATCCCCTTGAATTGCTATATTATTAATTTCTTCGATTTCTTCTTTTAATTTATCTAAATCAAAATTTGCAGGCTTTCCTATAAATATTTTCTTATGTGCTGTTTTTTCTAACCCTTCCTCATCCATTAATAATTCTTCATATAACTTTTCACCTGGTCTTAATCCTGTTATCTTAATATCTATATCTTTAAATGGCTCAAATCCAGATAATTTTATTAAGTTTATAGCCAAATCATATATCTTTACTGGTTTCCCCATATCTAATACAAATATTTCTCCACCTTTAGCATAAGTTCCAGCCTGAAGAACTAATTGAGCCGCTTCTGGTATAAGCATAAAATATCTAACTATATCTCTATGTGTTAATGTTACAGGACCACCTTCAGAAATTTGTTTTTGAAATAATGGAATAACTGATCCATTACTTCCAAGAACATTTCCAAACCTTACAGCCACAAAATCAGTTTTGCTTCTAATATTAATAGCCTGAACTATCATTTCGCACAATCTCTTTGTTGCTCCCATAACATTAGTTGGATTAACTGCTTTATCTGTAGAAATCATTACAAACTTATCGCTTTCATATTTATCTGCACATTCAGCAACGTTTAAAGTTCCCTTTACATTATTTTTAATTGCTTCTTGTGGACTTCCTTCCATTAAAGGTACATGCTTGTGTGCTGCTGCATGATAGACAATTTCCGGCTTATAATGGTCAAAAATCCAGTTCATCCGGTTCGTATTACGAACCGATGCAATCAACACTTCCAGATTCAGATCCGGAAAATGGGTTTTCAGTTCCTGCTGCACGTCATAAATGCTGTTCTCATAAATATCCAGCATGATGAGCAGTGATGGCTTATGGGAAGCGATCTGACGGCACAGCTCACTTCCGATGGAGCCGCCGCCTCCCGTAACCAATACTCTTTTATTTCTCACATACTGCCCAACGCTTTCCATATCAATTTCAATAGTATCTCTTCCGAGAAGATCTTCGATGGATACTTCCCGCAGGTTTGACACTCCTACATCGTCATTGATCAGCTGATACATTCCCGGTAATATCTTAAGTTTACAATCTGTAAGATTACAGATTCTTAAGATATCTCTGGTATTTTTTGTTCCTGCCGAAGGAATTGCAAGGATAATTTCTTCTGCATCATACTTCTTTGCTGCTTCCTGAATCTTATCTCTTCCTCCGACAATGCGGATTCCATGAATGTATTTTCCTTTTTTGGAAGGATTATCATCAATCACGCAGACAACCTTCTGATTCAGGTATTTACTGCTTTTTAATTCTTTGATGATCATATTTCCGGCTTCGCCGGCACCGATCACAATGGTGTTACGGCTATGCCTGGTTGATTTCTTCAATCCATTTTCCATGGTATGCAAAATGCGATAAGAAAATCGAGTGATGATCGTTGTGATACTTAACAAAATAAAATAGAAGAAATAATAACTTCTCGGAACCTGCAGATACAACAAACTGAAACCGAAAGCCTGAAAGACCGTTGACAGCATTGTTGCACCAAGAATGGCAAGCATCTCATTTATGCTGGCATAAGACCATACCCTGTTATACAGATTAAGTACTAAAAAAATGACTACTGTTGTGATAACATTGATGACCATATAGCTCTCGACACTGTACATATACTCTGCCGGTACCCAGATATTATCCAATTTAAAACGCAAAATAATTGCCAGATAAGAATCCAGGATCACACTTAAGATATCTACAATAAACAGTGCGATCATCCGACTTCTGGAATTTTGCAATCCCCATGTTTTTTTCATAAGCGACCTCCATTTGTACAACATAATACTGTCACAAAATATTACCGTTCTCTAACCAATCTCCGCTTAGTTATATAACTCATATACATATGCCTTTTCATCCTGATACAATTCCTTTGAATTTTTAAGTCCGGTTAATTTCTGTATCTTTTCTAAGCATTTTTCAGGATCCATGGTTACCTTTTCACCGAGATCATCATATTTTTTATCAAGTATTCGATCCAAATATACAACTAATTTGGAATTTTCTATTGAAACGTCCGGTACTTTTATATCCAGATCTTTGTAATACATTTGATATAAACGTTGGTAATTCTGTAATTCTAACCCTTCGTTAATCATTATATAAGACGTTGTATAAACATACAAGCATGTTGTATCTGCATATTCTTTACTGATTGCAATATTATTTTCTCCTTCCGGATATAAATAACAAGGATCATTTACATAATACGTCAAGCCTCCTATCAGCATCATTGAAATAACCATTGCAATCTGAATCTTTGCTTTATTTTTTATCCATAACTTATAGATAAAATAAAGCAGGTAGCAAAACAGCAGAGACAGAAAAGGAAACAAATTCATGATATACCTGTTCACCTGCCATGGCGAGATTTTTGCTGAAATAACAAATACAAAAGCACAAGTAAGTATTATATCACAGATCAAATATGTTTCTCTTTTTACTTTTACATAAACAGTTTTTGTGTGTTCTTTATTATTCACTGCAATTTCATAGTGATCTGCATGATATTGCAGCTTCATTTCCCACAAAACCTGTGTGATAAGATATGCAAGAATTCCAAGGCAGCAGACAATCAGGAGCAGCATGAAGACACCGCCGAACATCTCTTCACTGACTATAACCCAGAATTTTCTGATTCGTGACGTCCAATCTGAAAAATTATGCATATTCTGAAGTGTTTTCTGGCTATGGCTCACTCCTGTACCTGTCAGATTCTTAAGAATTGCAGGGTATAACGCAACAGCACAAACTCCGCCAACGCCTCCGCTCACTACATATTTTCCGGTCATTTTAAAGTCTTTTCGCATGATCATCCAGATCATCTGAAAGATCACCATAGGAAATGCAAAAATCACAAAATAGTAATGTGTAAATACACCGCCAAAAGTAGCAAGCAAAATACTGATCAAATTTTTCATTTTGATTTTTCTTGATGCCATCATTTCCAAATGTTCATATGCGAAAATGGTACACCACATGGTTAATAACATATACATTCGAATATATGTCACCATATTTACCGCTGCAATACTAAATCCAAAAAACAAAACCGGAAAGAAAGCAAAATATTTATCTTTTTTGATTAATTTTCCTATTTTATACAAAAATATAATTGTTACTGCATAATACAACAAGTTAGGAATGAGACCAAACCATTTACTGAATTGTCCCGGAAAGCATGAACTGATTGCATGCAAAACCATATAAAAAAGAGGTGGATGGGAATCATGGGTCTGATTATAGATAACAGATCCAAATTTGAAGGCTTCTCCCTCATTGACTGTCATATATTCCTTAAACATATCCGGACTGATTTCCGGATTATCTAATGCTCCATCTTCCCAGATCTGTGCGTGGTAATAACTGTTAGAAAGTCCATAGGACCATAACTCATCCACAAAATATCCTTTTTTCATATCACAATAAAAAATCATAAAAATGATCTGTATAAGCAGAACACATATGAATATAATATGACTGCTCTTATCTCTCAAAAACTTTTTCATATTCCTACCTTTCCATTGATGCCTGTATTTTTATTTTTTGACAAATGCTTCTTTGCCCATTTCCGGAGCAGTATCTCCCTTTGTAACAACTTTGATCTCGATTGCTTCTATTCTTTTTGAAAGTCCTTCTGTACCTGCAGGATTACCATTTTTTGTCCATCCGAGCCAGCCATAATCCTGTGCGTGGACACGGTAATACACATCACATGATTCAGAAAGCGTTCCGGTAAGATTAATCTTGATCGCTTCTACTCGTTTTCCTTTTCCGGTGGTTCCGGCAAGGGCTCCGTCTTTTACAGACTTTTGCCAGCCGATATCCTGTACATGGGCACTATATTCCACACTTCCCTCTGCTTTTTGACCTGACAGGGATATTTTGATTGCTTCTACTCGTTTACTTTCCCCGGTAGTTCCGGCAAGAGCCCCGTCTTTTACATTATTCTGCCAGCCAATATCCTGTACATGAGCAGAATAGACGATGGAGGTCCATTTTTTACTGAAGCACTGTTCCGTTGTTCCCGGAGCCTGTGCACCTTTTTTTACAATTTTAATCTGAATGGCTTCTACACGGTAACCATAGCCTTCGGTTCCGGCAGCCTCTCCATTCTTGGCCCATCCCATCCAGCCGAAATTCTGCGCATGGACACGGTAATAGATATCATATCTTTCTTCCATTTCTTCTGTCAGTCTGATTTTTACAGCTTCTAGCCTCTTCTGGCCATTTGCAGTGCCGCTTACTTCACCTTCCTCTTTCCAGCTGTCCCAACCAATATCCTGTATATGTGACATATATTGAATGGTTCCTGCGTAACCTTTATCAGGCAAATTAACTTTGATTCCACCTAAAGCCAAGGACTTTCCTGTTGTACCACTGGTTTCTCCATTTTCAACCGGACTCATCCATCCTTCACCATTGACATACGCAGCATAAGAAACGGTCGGATCCTTCTCCACAAATGCGTTTTCCGTACTTCCGGGAGCATCCATTCCTTTTTTGCCTGCAACGATCTGAATGGCTTCTGCCTGGCAGTCATAACCTTTAGTTCCTGACTCCTCATCATTCTTTGCCCAGCCAAGCCAGCCATAATTGCTTGTATAAACACGATAGTAAATATCGTAATTCTCTGCCTGCGTTCCTTTTAATCTGATTTTTATAGCTTCGGTTCTTTTTGGATCGTCATTTGCTGTCGATTCCTTTCCATCTGCAGCATATTCCTGCCATCCTGCATTTGGCACATAAGTTGAATATTCCACATTTAGGTCTGCAAGATTTGCATTAATCTTTATACTTTGGATTGCTTTCGACAAACCTACTGTACCACTTTGTTCTCCATTTTTCACCTGACCGGTCCAGCCAAGATCCTGCACAAAAGTACTGTAAGAAAGGAGGTCTTTATTCTCAACATCTACATCCTTTTCTTTTTTCAGCAATACGATCTGGATTGCCTGTAAATCCTTCGATTCTCCGGTTGTTCCTGCAATCTCATCTGTTGTGACATAATTCTGCCATCCATCATTTGCCACATGGGCACGATATAGAATCTGATATTCGTCTTTCTTTTCGCCTGTCAAACGAATCTGAACTGCCTGTATTGCTTTGCTCTGCCCGGTTGTTCCTGCCTGTTCACCGTCTGCAACATAATCCTGCCAGCCATCATCCGCCACATGGGCACGATATTCGATACCCAGACCATCAATTCCTGATATCTGCATTTTCATGGCCTGCATTGCGTATCCAAGGCCTACAGTACCTGCCTTTTCACCATTTCCGGTTTCATCTAACCATCCAAGATTTGTTACGTGTGCCGAAACAGATAAGGCATCCTTCACTTCATCCGGTACTGCTACCGGCTCTACCTCTTCCCCTGTATCCGGCTTGTTATTTTCAGGCGGCTTCACATTTGAAGAAGATCCATTTCCTTTCTGAATAAGTGAAATGTAATCTGTACTGGCATATCCATACATATCCTGAAAATTATAGTTACCGGTACTGCTGTCTACTCCGTTTCTTCCCTCTGTAAGGACACCATCGCTCTGAACCCGGTAAAATCCATTCGCTGCTTCACCATTATCCAAAAGTAAAAATGCATACTGTGACTGAGCAGCTGTCTTATACAGCACATCAGAAGAAGTATTGCTTTCTTTTCTGACATTCAGCGTGGTATGTTCACTGTTTATCAAATCCTTTATTCCAATGGAATATTTTCCATAATCCTTTGATCCATTTGTCCTGTCGAGGCTCCACATCAAATTGGCGATCTTCTCACCCCAAAACGGATCGGATGCATAGTGGACGTTAATTCCACTTCCTTTATTACCCAGATAGGCTCCTTTATAGGTTCCACATCCCGGTCTTAAATATTGCTTCGACATATAAGTTTCCGCAAAATCCTTGAGACAGGTAGAGACATCCTTGTAACTATTGGCACTCTCTCCAGGAGAGGTATCTACAGCATTTAAACCGAAAAGATTATTCTTTTCCTTTGCAATACTACTCTTTCCCCATCCGCTCTCAAGGGCTGCTGTTCCTGCCATCATCAGGGCATTTACACCGTATGTATCCTGATTTTTCACAAACTGTGCACCGCTATCCCACATTTTAGAGTCCGAATCAGTCTTTGCATTGATGATAGAATTCAATTCATCTGCACTATAATTGCTCTGACTGCGAAGCGGCAGATACTGAAAATAATTATAATATGGAGCAGACGGATTCACAGAATGTGAACGGTCACCGTTTTGATAATCTTCCAGCATATTTTCAAAATTATCGTAGGTGTAAAAATAATGTCCGTCATAACTATAATAATCAGTGCCCTCTGCAAGATACTCCGGTGCCGGTCCATTGTCCAGGCAGGCATTGTAATCATTATTCGTTACGTTTCCAACGATATTATGATAGAGTCTTCCGGATGAGACCTGATAACAACTAAGGGATTCAACCTGGGAAATATCTACGACCTGTACTTCATCCGGATCGATTTCTCCGATCACGCCTGAAAGCATAAACCGCACTTTTCCATCGCTGGTTCCAAGATAAGCAGCGTCCGCACCGTACGCACCGCAGGTATATCCCTGGGCGCCGGTTTCTGCTTCTGTGTATTCTGTAACCACAGCACCTTTTGTATTAAAATTGACGATTTGGGCAGAAGAAGATCTTGCCATTCGAATACTTTTGTCTTCTTCAACTAATCCTATTTCCGGTTCTATTTCATACACGTTTCCATATTCGTCTGTTTCTATCAGCTTTTCTTCGACTTTCTGAGGTTCTTCTTCGGCATATACACGAAGCGGCATTTCTGTCATTCCTGTTATCACAGCACCTGCCATAAAAAGTGCAGCCATTTGCTTTGCTTTCTTTCCCATAGTATTCTCCTTACTTATTCATCAGATCCCCCACTGTTTCAGTCTTAGTATAGCACCCACATTCTTAGAGTAGCAACATTTTTATAACTTTCAAGGCAGAGAAACGCTGAAGTTCATGGCAAATCACTTCAGCGTCTCTTCTATTCCTTATGCTTCTTTTTATCCTTCTGTCTTCGGCACAAGTTTAATCTCCAAGGATTCCAGTCTGTATCCCTTGCCTGTAGTCCCGGCTTCTTTTCCATCTTTTACCCAATCCAGCCAGCCAAGTTCTTCAACCTGTGCACGATAATAAATATCGTAATGATCCGCCATCTCACCGGTCAGTTTTATCTTAACCGCTTCCATTTGGAGTTTTTCTCCGACTGTACCGGATATCTCGCCATCTTTTTTCCAGTCCTGCCAGCCAATATTCTGAACATGGGCGCTATAGGTAACCTCTCCCGAATACAATGGCTTATATAAATCCAGTTTCAAAGCCTCCATGCGGAGTCCCTGACCAACGGTTCCGATCGTCTCTCCATTATAGACCTCATCCTGCCAGCCAATATTTTGAACATGGGCACTGTAAACAGCCTGGGTATCAAAGGTTTTTGAGGAAGTTCCTACCGGTGTCAGCCCTTCTCCGTCTTTACGAACCAGAGCAATCTTTATTGCTTCCATCCGATAACCATAGTTAACCGTTCCTGCAATTTCTCCATTCTTCGCCCAGTCAAGCCAGCCAAAGTTCTGGACATGGACGCGGTAATACACATCATATTCCTTTTCTATCTCACCGGTCAGCCAGATTTTTATTGCTTCAATCCTCTTATTCTGTCCGATTGTCCCTGCCATTTCTCCATTTGAAACTTCTAATTGCCATCCAATATCTTCCACATGGGTACTATAATGAATGTCTCCTGAAAATCCACGACCAGACAAACTTATTTGCAAAGCTTCCAGACGCTGGTTTTTCCCGATCGTTCCTGCTGTTTCCTGATTGCAGCAAGTCGGCTGCCAACCGACATTTTGCACATGGGCGGTATATTTAACTGACGGTTTATTCCACTCTTCGTTAAAATGATACGCATCTGCCGTTTCTCCAGGAGCAGCGCTTCCCTTTGGCAAAACAGCAATCTGTACTGCCTCTATCGCATAGCCATACTCTTCTGTTCCGGCTTTCTCTCCATTTTTCGCCCAGCCAAGCCAGCCAAAATTACTGCTATGTACCCGGTAATAAATATCGTAATTCTCTGCATCATCTCCGGTCAGATTAAGTTTAATAGCCTCCAGAGCTCTGCTCTGGCCTTCTGTGCCAAGCATTGCGCCGGTTTGAACTTCATCAGTCCATCCATACCCAGCCACAAGTCCGGTATAACTTACTCCTAGATTTTCGCTGTTTGTCTGGATTTTCAGTGCCTCCAGACGCAGGCTCTTTCCGATTGTTCCAAGGGTATGCCCGTTTTTCTTCCAGTCTGTCCAGCCATCATTTTGAATATTTGCACAATAGCTGATAAGGTCGGTATCACCTACTTCTACAACCGGTGTATTCACATCTGCATCACTTAACAGATTGCCATAGTAAAAGCTGACATCCACATCTGTACTGATTCCATCCACCTGTGCCTTGCTGGTGCACTGCCACATATCATAATTCCCGTTATAATCACATTGATAATTATACTGTGCCACCCAGCGATGCCAGTTGTTATAGACACTGCCTGTCAGATAATTGTTCCACCAATTCAGATTCGCATACACACCCACCTGATATCCTGCATTGCTGATCTTATTGCAAAAGGTTTCAGCAAACTTCTGGATCGTGGCATTTCCAAGGCTGACCTGGCTGTTATCCTCCAGATCATAATACACCGGATATGCCAGATTGTATCCCTTGATCAGTCGCAGTACGTGATCCGCTTCACTTTCGGCTTCCGTTGTATTCTCAGCGTAAGAATAGATATAAACTCCGAAAGGAATTCCTAATCTTGTACACTCAGATACGTTATACTGCCATTTTTTATCATCTTGATAAGAAACATCATTTCCATATCCAACACGGAGAATTGCAAAATCGATATCTGAGTTCTTTACTTTTTCCCAGTCAATATCCTGGTTGTGTTCACTCACGTCGATGACCTTTCCGATTGCCCCCTCAACCGGTTCTCCCTGTGAATTATAGCAAACGCCGTTGATTTTTTTATAGGCATTCGATGTATCACTGATGGCATATGCACTGGCTGACCTCTTTTGGATCGGCTGTCCGTTGGAATATCGGAAACTGTTCTCCACAAATCCGCTCTGATCCCTCAGTCCTGCACTCTCTGCTGTTTCGTCTGAAACAGTTTCTGCTTCATCTGATACATTCTCTGTTTCATTTGCTACATCTTCCGTTTCATTTAGCAGCTCTTCTGTTTCGTTTGATACATCTTCTATTTCATTTGACACATCTTCTGCCAGAACTGCCATTGGCTGACTTCCTATAAAAATTACTGCCATCAGCACTACAAATATTCTATTTATTTTCATTTACTTACTCCGTCATTCTAAACTGTCTGTTCCTAATTGTAAGTATCATAAGCCTTTTTGTAAAAAACCATAATGATCTTTGTTAAAAAAGAAGGCCAGAATTTATTAAACATATCGGTATCTTCTTTGATTCTTCTGTGATCGACGATAAATTCCTTGCTTGTTGCCCCATCATGAATTCGATAATAAATGATAGGTGTATCGCAATAAGCAAAATGTGAATTTTTAATCTCTGCACATTTCAAAAAAGTATCCCAGTCAATACAGAACTTCATCTTGGAAGTAAAGATTGGAAGTCCTACCACACTTTTATTATAGGTAACTCCCGGACAGCAGATGCTGTTTCCCAGAGATAGAATCCTTCTTCTCCACCATTTTGAGGCAGCAAGTTTTTTACATCTCATAGGCTGTCTCAAAAACTTCCGAAGCTTACTGTTTATATCTCGTTTTCCGGCTTTTCCGCCTTTCAGAGGCAGATAATCTGCGATAAAGATCGACATCTTTTCATCCGGAATATGTTTCAAAAGTTCTTCCACATAATGTTCATTATACACATCATCCTGATGCGCAACTGTCACATAATTCGTTTTTGTACATGCAACAGAAAAATTCCAGTCATCACAAATATCGCTCTTTCCTTCCCTTACATAATAGGGAATGTCATATTTTTTTGCCATATTCTCGATAAACTCACAAGGTGTCGACGTACAAACGATAATATTACTTTTTACCTTCTGGTTTACAAGCGATTTGATGCAGCTTTCCAGGTACGGCGATTCCTTGTATGCACACACTGCAAATGTGTGATCTGTATTTTGATATTCCATTCCATTTATCCCTTCTTAGCAAATGTCCAAAATTTATTCATCAAAAAATTAATCGGCGTTGTGATCATAATATTGATAATCGGTGCCACAGCCTGTGATATTCCCAGGATGTTTACCTGTAAATAAAGTAAAAGAGTACTGAGGATGAAGCTGAATCCATAAGAAATATAGGTTTTTACCAGGGATTCTTTTTTATTGCCACTCTCTTTTGCTTCTTCTTTAAATACGAATTTGCTGTTCCAATAATATGCATTCAGCGTTCCTGTCACAAATCCAAGTGCATTCGCGATGAGATAATGCACACCAAAAAATGTAAACAAATAATAAGTTGCCAGTGAAACAACCGTATTACTTACTCCTACCATGCCAAATTTAATAAACTGGACTCCGATTTTATCCCATAATTCTTTTAATTTCCGCATTCTACTTCTACCCTAAGAATTTTTCTACTCTGAAGCGTGGTCTTCCTTTTGCTTCCATATAAATCTTTCCAATATACTCTCCGACAACGCCCAGACCTAATAAGATGAGTCCTCCAAAAAGCCAGATGGAAATAACGATGGTTGCCCAGCCCGAAACTGTGTTTCCTCTGACTGCTCCGATAATAAACCAGATGATCATCAGCGCACTGGCGCATAAGGCTCCTACACCGAGAGTTGTGATCAGACGGATTGGTTTAATACTGAATGAAGTAATTCCATCAATAGCAAAGGCAAGCATTTTTTTCAGCGGATATTTGGATTCTCCGGCAAAACGTTCTTTTCTTGCATATTCTACGGTATCGCTTTTGTATCCGATCAGTGGAACGATTCCACGCAGAAACAGATTTACTTCTTTATATTCAGATAAGGCATCTAATACGGTTTTACTCATCAGTCGATAGTCTGCATGGTTAAATACGATGTCTACTCCCATCGCCTGCATGATCTTGTAAAATCCTTCTGCAGTCGTTTTTTTGAAGAACGTATCCGTTGCACGGGAATTTCTGACTCCATATACAACTTCACAACCTTCTTTGTATTTTTCAACAAATTTGTCTACTACATCGATGTCATCCTGTAGATCCGCATCCATGGTAATCGCCATATCACACAGATCTTTTACTGTCATAAGACCGGCCAGAACTGCGAACTGATGACCTCTGTTGTGTGCCAGCTTGACACCGCCAATTCTCGGATTCTCACTGTGATATTTTTCGATGAGTTCCCATGTTTTGTCTTTTGATCCGTCGTCTACAAAAATAATTCTGCTCTTTTCGGAAACAGCACCAGCTGTAATCATTGTTTCCAGCTTATTGCCCAGTTCTTTTTGCGTTTCCGGAAGAACCGCTTCTTCGTTGTAGCAAGGAACTACAATACTGATTGTCTTCATTTGTTACCTCCCATTTATTCTTTTCCTCTTCCTTAATTCTCTGGATATAGCCCTTTTTCTATCAGAGCTTTTACTTCTCTTACGACAAGGTCTTTGTCTTCTTTATAGGTAACCCCAAACCACTTGTCATGGGATTTTAACACTTTTACCGAAACCTGATCTTTTTCCAGAAGATCTCCGATAATGGTCGGAAGCAGATATTCTCCTTTCAGATTGCCTGCTTCTTGTTTGTCAAGGAATTCAGCAAAACCACTCTCTAAAATACCAAAAAATTCTGGTGTAAGTCCCCACATATTCATAGAAACCGGAGTATCCGCATTAATGATTTCTTCCTTTCCATCAGCTAAAACTGCGGCACCTGTTTCTGTTTTCACGATATTGGAGGTTTCCACGATCTTGGTCAGCATCTGGTTCTCATCCACCTTGCAGACTCCTCGTGTCACACCGCCATTCTCACTCAATGTATTCTTAAGAACAAAGCCTACCATGCTGATCTGCATCTTGTCTGACTTTTCTTCTTCCTTCGTCAGTTCACGAAAAGCTTCTACATAAGCTTCTTTTCCATAATAATCATCCGCATTTATTACAAGGAATGGTTCTTTTACTACATCCTTACAGCATAAAATGGCCTGACCGGTTCCCCAAGGTTTCGTTCTTCCGGCAAACTTTTCTTTATATTCTGCCGGTATATCATCCACCTCCTGGAAAGCATACTCGACTTTGATTTTTTTCTCG
>OLQV01002372.1_pt1 | contig 12501 bp, 12 predicted proteins | sample 1672371 | NCBI WGS metagenome assembly OLQV01 (sample SAMEA3136676, study PRJEB25190) | human gut metagenome
AATCTATGATTTAAGTGGTGGGAGCATGTCACTCTTCTCAGCTATTTTCTGTAATTTTTGAGCACGATATCCAAAAATCCTTAATACCAGATCTCCCGTTGCCAAATGGGTGATACCTCCGTCAATTTCGGGCTCTTCATCAAGTACCTGCCAAATTTTTTCTTCATCTACATTATTTGTCTTTGACATAAAAAGGTTAGCCATATGAGTATAACCTTCATACATCCCGATACCTTCCATTGGCATTTTGTCAGGTTCATAACATGTATTATCACGATAAACTAATTTTTCTCCTCTATAAAGTAACACTTTTGAAGAAAATCTGCGATATTGGAATCGTTCATCATGTGCATTCTCAAAGCTGTCCATGGTTACGATGTCAGAAGGACGCATATTTTCCAACTGTGCAATTCTTACTGCCTGTCTTCCTACTTCTCTTGCAAAGTCAAGAAGGTTAGGACTGGTTGCCATAATTCCAGATGCCATTGTCATTGCCACAACACATGCAGACGAAAAAGACATAAAAAAAATCACCGCACTCTGCGATGAAGTTGAAGAATTAATAAATAATCACGAGGATCACACACACAAAGATATCGAATTTCATACAGCAATCGCTATGAGCAGCAAAAACGTTGTAGTTCCACGGCTGATTCCTGTAATCAACAGTTCCATTCCGCTGTTTGTAGAAACGACAGGCGGTACCCTCCATGAAGAAACTATCGAAACTCATCGCGAGATTACGGATGCCATAGCATCCCATGACACATTGCGTGCACAGGATGCCATGTATCTGCATCTGGTTTATAATCGGAAACGGATTCAGATGATGAAAAAATAAAGTTCCAATTATTTTCTTTTTATACCGCACTGAATTGCCTGGGTGGGACAGGCTTTTTTGCAGCGTCCACAGCGGATACATTCGGCGCTGTTAGGATTGTCTACCGGATTCACTTCCATCTGGCAGGCTTTTGCACATTTCCCACAATGAATGCATTTCTCCCTGTCTATTCGATAACGATAGACAGAAATTCTGTTAAACAGAGAGTAAAATGCTCCCAGAGGACAAATATACTTACAGAATGGACGGTATATTATAACAGACAGCACTATTGTGATTACAAGGATCACATTTTTCCATAAGTACAGCCAACCAACAGCACTGCGCATAGATTTATTCAGAAGAACTAGCGGAAGTCCTCCTTCCAGTGTGCCTGCCGGGCAGATCAGCTTACAGAAATAGGGGGCTCCCTGTCCCATAATATCCACCACAAACATTGGCAAGAGAATCACAAATACCAGAAAAATCACATATTTTAGTTTACGCAGCAGTTTGTCTCCCCGAAATGTCCGGATTTTCTTAGGAAATGGAATTTTATTCAGCAGATCCTGTATCAGTCCAAATGGGCAAAGAAATCCACATACAAGTCTTCCAAGAAGGGCTCCTACAAAGATCAGAAATCCCACTATATAATATGCCATTTTAAAATTCCAGCTTCCGATCACTGCCTGAAGAGATCCGATAGGACAGGCTCCTCTGGCACCGGGGCAGGAATAACAGTTCAGGCCCGGAACACAGACATTTTTCATTTTTCCGGTATATATCTTGCCAGTCACAAACCCTGATACATGACTGTTGATAAGGGCCGCCCACAATGCCTGAATACCGTGACGTGGCCAATCATTAATTTTTCTCTTTTTATTATCCAATTCCTATACACTCCATACAGATATTGATTGCTTTTGTAAAGACCACTGCCATTTCTCCCCGATGAATCCCAAATATCATCAGTAAAATTCCCAGTATCACCAGGGCCGGACCTGTCCACCTTGAATCTGTTATTTTTTTTATCATTTTTCTTCTCTCTCTAAATCACATGATTATTTAGAAACGTTTTTTAGTTCTTTTTCTACAATTTCTTTCCACTCATCCAGTGTATGGCTTCCTGTGTAGGTTTCACCTACAATATTTCCCTCTTTATCCACAAAGAAAGTTTCAGGGAACGCTGAAATTCCATTCAAACGTCCATTCATCATTGTGGAATCCGGAATCAGGAATGGATAGGATGCTTTGGTTTTGTCCTGCAGGACACCAGCTTTTTTTACAGTCTCCTCATCCTGTTTACCATCATCTCCTACTGTATCAAGAACCACACCTACAACGCCAACGCCTTTTTCTTTCATTTCTTCATAAAGTTTCTCCAATTCCGGAATTTCATTGACACATGGAGAACACCAGGTTGTAAAAATATTCACCAGTGTCAGATCATAGTCACTGAATACTTTTTCGGTATAATCTTTTCCGTCGATGCCTTTGGTCTCAAATTTTCCTACAGTTGTGGAATTTTCTGCATTGCTGCTGGTATCCTGTGGCTGATCAAAGGCAGAAAGCTGCTGTGGCGGAGTCATCTCTGTAAGTGTCACGTCGATTTCTTCTACTTCTTTTTTCAGGGATTCCTCAGCATCTTTATTTGTGCTCAGATAATATTTGTATTTTCCGTCACTGCTGCTTCCAATTTCTTTGTGTTCTGTGCATCCGGTGATCTCATCCAGTTCTTTCTGGGAATCTTCATCATAGACACCGATCACTCCGATTTTTCCCAGACTGTTGCACCAGTCCTCATATGCTGTACCAAGCTTATCGACTTCTTCCTCTTTCTGCTCCTCAGTCATTTCACTCCAGCTTAAATATGCATATTTAATCACATCTCCGTTTTCATTCCATCCCTCATTAGAGATCATTGCGATGGTCTGGGCTTTTATCTGTTTTAACAGTTCCTCTGGAAGTTTCATTGTAAGTCCAAGAAATGGATATTCATAAGAATCCTGTGCGGGCACTGTAGTTTCTGATGGTTTGAAAGTTCCAGCCACCAGATCAGATGAATTTGCCTCGCCATCTGCTGCAGTTGCATCACCGTCCACTACCATTCCGGCTTCATCTGCTGGAACTGCCATTGCCTCTGTACTCTCTGCTGCCATAACCTGTACACCGCCAAATGAAGTTACTCCCAATACAGCTACTGCCATAAGAGCTGTGATTTTCTGTGTTCTGAATTTCATGATATCTATTCTCCCTTCAATATTTATGAGTCTGGAACAAGATTTTTTCTCGCATCTATTAAGTTCCTGTCATAATCTCTTTGCTTACTATAGTTGCAATTATACCACCCTGTCTATAAAATTTGTGTTAAGAAAACTCAGAAATCAAAATTTCTTTTGCCTTTTTTTACAGGAATTTTATACGGAACATGGTATTATAAAAGTAATGTAACACACTAAAATGATCATATCGAAATCTTAAGGAGAAGACAAATGCATATATTAATAATAGAAGATGAAGAACAACTCTGCTGCTCCATTGCAGAGGGTCTTCGTATGAATGGTTATGAAACAGACACCTGCTTTGATGGAGATGAAGGATTGGAATTAGTAATGACTGAGAATTATGACCTGATCCTGCTGGATCTGAATCTCCCCGGTATAGATGGTCTGGATATTCTGAGACAATTTCGGGAATTGAATTCCTCTACTCCTGTCCTGATCCTCTCAGCCAGAGGACAGATCCAGGATAAGGTTGAAGGTCTGGATCTGGGAGCAAACGATTATCTCACCAAACCCTTCCATTTTGAAGAACTGGAAGCCCGGATCCGCAGTCTGACACGACGCAAATTTATCCAGGAAAATGTCTGTCTGAAATGGGGACAGCTCACCTTCGATACCCGCACAAGAAAAGCCAGCGTTAACAATGAGACGATTTCTCTCACCCGTAAAGAAAGTGCACTGTTAGAATATTTCCTGCTTCATCAGAATCGTATTATCAGTCCGGAGGAACTTATCGAACATATCTGGGATGGAAGCGTCAACAGTTTCAGCAATTCCATACGTGTCCATATTTCTTCTCTTCGCAAAAAACTGCGGGCCTCTGTGGGCAAAGATCCTATCCAAAACAAAGTCGGACAGGGTTATATTCTCATGGAGGAACTGCGATGAAAGAAAAACGAATGATCAAGAATCCAATAAAGAAATTATCTCTCCAGTGGCGGCTGACACTGATCATCACACTTCTGATGACTGTCACCTGTGTTCTGATGTATTTTTTTATCAGTCGTTCTGCGGTTACCGGTATTGAAGATCTGGGAGATTATGTGGTACGGATCAACAAAACAGATTCCACGCCCATCACCTTTAACATTAATCCATCTACTTTGTTTTCCGGTCTTTCTGATCAGGTAGAAGCCACCAAAGCTCAGTTTCGCATCAGAAGCATCATTGCTACAGGAATCCTTATACTACTGAGCAGTATATGTACCTACTTTATCAGCAGGCGGGCTCTTGTTCCTTTGCGAAACCTCAGCCGCAAGATCAATAAAATTGAAGCAGAAAATCTCTCAGAATCCCTGGAAGTTCCTTCCACTGACGATGAGATTGCTCTTCTGACAGGTTCCTTTAACAAAATGCTCTCACGTCTGGATGATGCATTTACTGTACAGAAACAGTTTTCTGCCAGTGCAGCACATGAGCTCAGGACTCCACTTGCTGTTATGCAGACCAACCTGGAAGTTTTTGCTCGAAAAAAATCCCCTACTGTAAATGAATACCAGGATGTTTTTCGAATGATCCAGGAGCAGACAGAACGGCTTTCTCATCTGTCTGAAGTTCTTCTTGATATGACCGGCATACAATCTATTGAACGTTCTGATTCCATTTCTCTGGCTGTTCTGGCAGATGAAGTCTGCTGTGATCTTATTTCCATTGCAGAACAGAAAGATGTGGAATTACTTCAGGAAGATGGGGACAGTACTGTGACCGGAAGCTATCTTCTGCTCTACCGCGCTGTATATAATCTTGTGGAAAACGCCATCAAATACAATCATCCCGGTGGAAAAGTAACTATAAGGATCATCCAGAAGCCTTATGTCCTGGAACAATCTTTGCACTCCCTTTCAACAGACTGTGCTTTTATAGAAATATCTGATACTGGTATCGGGATTTCCCCTGAATACCAGAAAAAAATATTTGAGCCATTTTTCCGGGTAGACAAATCCCGAAGTCGTGCCATGGGCGGCGCCGGCCTGGGACTGGCTCTTGTAAGTGAGATTGCTCTTCAACACGGAGGACAGGTAAAAGTCCTCGAAAGCGGCAACAAGGGTAGTACGATCGCACTCATACTGCCCTTGTAAAAAACTATTTGTTATTTTTCATCCAGTTTACTTCTAGAAATTACTTTCCTTTCGATTTGCCTGCTCTCTGCAGGCATTTCCTATGTTAGTCAGACAAAGCACAGTTGCGATCAAAAACAGTCCCGGGATCAAGATGATCCACCAGGAACCTGTCATTAATGCTTTATCAGACAGAGATAACATACTTCCCCAGGTAATAATTTCTATTGGAAGGCCTATTCCCATAAAACTTAAGGTTGCCTCTGAGATCATGGCTGTTCTTACATTCATAACAACCATAAACATAATCGATGAAAAGAAATTTGGCATAAGATGCTTCCACATAATGCGGAAAAATCCTGCTCCCATACATCTGGCAGCAATGATATACTCACTGTTTCGTATCTGTCGGACCTCTGTACGTATTACCTTTGCAATACTTGTCCAGCTGGTCACTCCGATCACAATAGAAAGACTGACAACATTTGCCGTTCCCATAATAGCCTGCAATAAAATGATCAGAAGAAGAGATGGAATACTTAAAAATATTTCGGTAAATCTCATGATCAGTTCATCCAGCCATGCTGGAGCTACTCCGCTGAATGCTCCCACCACCATTGCAATAAAGGTTGAGATCACTGTAGCCAGTCCGCCAATCAAAAGTGAGATCCTGCCTCCATACCAGATCATGGAAAAAATATCTCTTCCCATGGTATCCGTACCGAAAAGGAATTCCTTATCCGGTGCCTTATTATAATTTACCAAATCCATAAATGTAGGATCCTTTGTCATAACCAGTTCTGCACACAAACAGCCAAGTATAATAATCAGCAGCAAGCCAATAGAAACTAATGGCTTATCCTGATACCATTTTTTCTTTTTTTCCGGAACAGTTTCCTGCTGTTTTCTGCTGCCTGCCAGTTCAAATAAATTATCTGTCATGCTTCTACTACCTCCGATTTCTCGGTTATTACTTCATCCTTCATACGAGGGTCAATCTGTTCATTGATGGTCTGACTGACAATATTGCAGAAAATAACCAGGATTCCGGACATCATACAAAGCAGCATCAACAGATTGTAATCATGATATCTGGCACTCTCGTAGGACAGTGCTCCGATTCCCGGATAGGAAAATACACTTTCCACAACGTAGGTTCCTCCCAGCACATGAGGAACCGCAATGGCCATGATGCTGAGATACGCAGGCATTACATTTCGGATACAGTGTCTGAACATAAGCTTTTTCTTGTTTAGTCCTTTTGCTTTCGCAAGAAGTACATAATCTGCACGTACTTCCTCCAGAATTTTGTTTCGAATCATGTAGGCATAATACCACAGATGCTCCAGGATCACGATAGCCAGAGGCATCAGTAAATGCAGGACTCTGTCACCGATATCCCTTTCTTTGCCTGTGCTGTATGCACCACTGCTTGGAAGAATTCTGAGATTAACAGCAAATACAAGAATCAACACTAAAGCCATCCAGAATTCCGGAATACAACTGGATATGGTTCCCAGCTTACATAGGATTTTATCCGCCAGCCGGTTTTCATACCAGGCACACAATATTCCCAACAGCAATGATCCCACAAAAATAAACAAAAATCCCAGACCACCGAGAAGCAGCGTATTTCCGATTCGTCCGCTGATCACCTCTGTTACATTCTGCTTATATTTAAAAGAAATTCCAAATTCCCCGTGAAAAGCATTCTTTACCCATTTTACATACTGTACAGAAATTGGCTCATTCAATCCCAGTTTTTCCATTGCCCATTCTCGTTCCTCAGGACTCATCTTTTCTGTACGGTCACCATAATATGAAATCAATGGATCTCCCGGTGCCAGACGTGCCACATAAAATACAGCAACGGACAGTATAAATACTGAGATCAGAAATATCAGGCATTTTTTGCCATAGTATGTTAATTTTTTACGTTTCATTTCTGCTCCTTTCCGTCACATGGAACCATTGCAAAATGTCCGGGAGACACTTCTGTCCATATACTGTTTTCCATACCTTCGCCATCATAATACCGTAATACTCTGGTTCTCTCCCTGACAGGATCCGGAATAGGTATTGCAGACAATAATGTCCTAGTATAAGGGTGTACAGGATTCGAATATAATTCTTCTGATGGAGCCAGTTCCACCAGCCTTCCCTGATACATAACACCAACCCGGTCACAGAGATATTCTACCATCGCCAGATCATGAGCAATAAACAAAAAGGTAAAACCATGTTCTTCCTGAAGATGACGGAACAGATTCACGATCTGGGCCTGTATGGAAACGTCCAGAGAAGCGATCGGTTCATCTGCAACCAGAAATTCCGGTTCCATACATAAAGCTCTGGCTATGGCCACACGCTGTCTCTGTCCACCAGATAATTCTGTCGGATAACGATCCAGAAAACTCTGTTCTAATCCTACATATTCCATCTGAAAGACTGCTTCTTTACGAAAGGTTCCTCTTTTGGGTGTCATATGCTGGATTTTCATAGGTTCGGTAATGATGTCTGCTACTTTCATTTTCTGATTCAGACTGGATGCAGAATCCTGAAAAATCATCTGCCTTCTGGTCTGCAGCATTTTTTTATTTTTTTGAAATTCTTTTTTATCACAAATGTTTACATCTTTGTACCAGATTTCCCCATTGGCGGGCTGATAAATATTCATTAAACAGCGGGCCACTGTAGACTTCCCGGAACCGGATTCTCCTACAAGCCCGAATATTTCGCCTTTATGGATCTGAAAGGAGACATCATTTACGGCACGCACCGTTATTTTTTTTGTCAGATGAAACTGCTGAGTCAGGTGCCTTACATCCAGTAACACTTCATTATTCACTATACTGTCCTCCCATAGGTGATTTGATCTGTGGTGCCCTGGGATCCAGCAGCCAGGTAGCGGCATAATGTGTCTCTGTAATCTGAAACATAGGAGGCATCTCCTCATAATCAATATTCAGGGCATATTCATTTCTGCTGGCAAATGCATCCCCTTTTGGAGGGCTGATCAAAGTTGGCGGCATGCCCGGGATTGTATACAACTGCTCTTTTCCATTGGCAAAGGCCGGAAGAGATCTCATTAATCCCCATGTATATGGATGTCTTGGATCATAATATACTTCCTCAGCAGTACCGATCTCGACGATTTTTCCGGCGTACATTACAGCTACACGGTCAGCCACTCTGGCAACCACTCCAAGGTCATGGGAAACCAATATGGTAGCTGTGCCTAACTTTTCCTGTATTTCTCGCAAAAGATCCAGAATCTGAGCCTGTATGGTTACATCCAGTGCGGTGGTCGGCTCATCCGCAAATAAAATATCCGGATCTGCTGCCAGAGCAATCGCCATAACACATCTCTGTCTCATTCCACCGGAAAACTGCCAGGGATACTGATGATAACGTTCCTTTGGATGAGAAATCCCTACCAGTTCCATAAGTTCCAGCACTCTCTCATGAACCTGTTCTTTGGTATAACTCTTGTTATGGATCACAACTGTCTCAGCAATCTGTTTTCCGATTTTTATGGTAGGATTCAACGAAGTCATAGGATCCTGAAAAATCATGGAAAAAACTTTTCCACGGAGTTTTTGCATATCTTTTTCCCGATATCCGGTGATGTCCTGTCCATGAAGCCAGATGCTTCCGTTTTTGATATGGGCACTTGCCGGAAGGAGTTTCATAATACTTTTACAGAGCACACTTTTCCCGCATCCTGACTCTCCTACAATGGCCAGAACTTCGCCCTTTTTTAATGCAAAAGAGACATCCCTTACTGCCTGTACTTCTCCGGCAGGGCTGTCTATAGTGACTGAAAGATTTTTAACTTCTAATAATTGTTCCATTTTTGTCCTTTTTCCCATCGTGTAAAAAGGGGGCACTTCTGGTGCCCCCGTCACAATCCTGATTAAATATTATTCGATTGTCCAGTCTGCTACATTCCAGAAAATACCAACTCCATGATGTCCCATAATGGTATCTGGGTCGATTCCATGAATGTTGCTGTCTGTCACATAGTTTGCATCAATATAGCAGATCATTGCATAAGCCGGGTCTTCTGCAAGAGCTTTCTGGAAATTAGCATAAGCTTCTTTACGAACTTCCGGGTCATCGGACTGTCTTGCTTCTGTCAGATATTTATCAACTTCTTCATTAGAGTAACTGGAGTAGTTTGCACCTTTGTCTGTTCCAAATACTTTGTATGTATGATCGTCTGCATCAAAGGGACTTCCCCATCCGATAAGGAATGCCATCTGTCCTGCCCAGTCTGTCTGTGCCGGAATCTCGACAGATACATCCATACCGATCTCTTTCAGTTCCTGTGCTGCAATCTGAGCCATGTCAATACGCACCTGATCTCCGGAACTTACGCTGATAACAAATCCAACTTTTTCTCCATCACGATAATAGAATCCGTCATCGCCCATCTCACATCCTGCAGCTTCCAGAATTTCTTTTGCTTTCTCCGGGTTGTAATCATAATGTTCTACATCTTCATAATTGTAGATATTTCTCTGAAGCGGACCATATGCCGGCATACCCTGTCCAAGGATTACAGAATCAATGATTGCCTGACGATCAAGACCATAGCAGACTGCCGGGATCAGGTCACGGTTCTTCTGCCAGTATTCGTTAGCAAAGTTAAACATAATTCCACGATAATCTGCTGTCTTCATGTCATAACATGTGTAAGCATCATCATCAGCAAAAGATTGTGCATCCTTCGGTGTCAACAGAGCCATATCCAGCTCTCCGGATTTTAACTGGAGTGCTTTTGCATTGTCGTCCGGTACTACTTTAAATACGATCTTGTCGATCTCAGGCTCTCCTTTGAAATAATCTTCGTTCTTTGCCAGGGTGATCGCCTGTCCTTCATCCCATGATTCAACTTTATATGGGCCTGTTCCGATCGGGTTGCGGAAGAAATCAGAAGTCTGCATATCTTCTCCCTCCAGAAGGTGTTTCGGAAGGACTGCCATAGTCATATAATCCAGAAATGCAACGTTCTTGTCTTCCAGTGTAAAGGCTACTGTATGATCATCTATAACATTGATCTCCTGTACGTCCTCATAGTTCGGTGCATTCTCAGAACCATTCTCAGGATCCATGATTGCTTCGATCGTAAACTTAACATCATCTGCGGTTACAGGTTCGCCATCCTGCCACTTCGCATCTTCTACCATATGGAATGTATAAGTATTAGTTGCATCATCGAATTCCCAGCTTTCTGCTAAGCCCGGAACTACCTGATTATCTCCATCATGTGCAGTTAAGCCGTTAAAAATCAGAATATTGATCTCGCCATGCTCGTCCATAGCCGGATTGATTCTGGTGTAATCTCCGCTTCCGTATACCAGTGTTGTTTCTTCATCTGCCAGTACAGGCACTGTGGTTCCGGCACTGACCAGTGATACAGTCAGAATCATTCCGGCCATTGTCAATAGACCCTTTTTCATTATCTGTTCCCTCGCTTTTTTTAATTTAGTAACTTACTCAATGATACCAAAACGAGCTATCTTCCATAAGCCCTATAGGGGGATATTGATATATTCCTTTTTATACCAGACATATTCCGTTTTTATATATCTATGTTAAAAAAATCAAAACCGGAAGTCAGCACACTACTGTTAACTTCCGGTTTTATAATTAATCATAATCTCTGGTAATGTTTGTTAACCACTTACCTCCGAAATAGTGGATGAAAACCACAGGCATCTTTTTGAACTCATACAATAGTTTTTCCTTAACCCCTGATATTCATAAGCAATTGTATCACAATCCAGTATCATAAACAAAGGTTTCTCTGATTATCTGCTTAGATTGGATGATTCTCTTCCGTATATTTCTCAACTTCTGTCGTTGTTACCCGTTTGATATGTTGTTTTTCCAGACGCAGATATACGTATTCCCGAAAAATAGTATAAAATACTGACAGTAGCGGAATGAAAACAAGCATACCTATGATTCCCATAAGATTTCCACCAATTGTAACTGCTGCCAGCACCCAAATTGACGGAAGCCCTACAGATTCCCCAACAACATGAGGATAGATTAGATTCCCCTCAATCTGCTGTAGCACCAGAAATACTATTATGAATAAAATTGCCTGCTTCGGACTGACCATAAAAATCAAAAAGCTTCCCACTGCACACCCGATGAAAGCCCCAAAAATAGGAATCAATGCCGTAAATGCGATTAAAACTCCAATCAAAAGTGCGTATGGCATCCTCAAAATACTCAGTGTAATAACAAACATTCCTCCGAGAATCACGGCTTCCAGACACTGACCTGTAAGAAAATTTGCAAATGTCCGATATGTCAGAGAACAGACTTTAAGAAGATTCTCTGCTTTCTGTTGCGGAAGAAACGCAAAAAAAACTTTCCTGATCTGCACATGCAGTTTTTCTTTCTGAAAAAGAACATAACAGGCAAAAGATACGGCAATAAAAAAGGTCGCCACTCCACTGACTATGGAACCCACAGCTGACATCGTCGTAGTCATCATATTTCCAGCACCATTGCCAAGAATACTTATTCCCCACTTGATTGCCTGATCCGGATCAAACTGTAACTGATCTACCAGCTTCACAATTTCCTGATTATTATGGGAAAATTCTCGAATCCAGCTTTGCATCTGTGGAACAAAGTCAGCAATGCTCATCATCAGGGTTCCCATTGTTCGCGTAAGCTGCGGAATCACACCGAACATCACCAATGCGATCACACCAACTATTAATACAATAGTAAGAAGCATACTTATTGGTCTTGCCAGTTTTCCTACTATCTTATTTTCTTTTCTTGCATTTTTAAAAATTGTCTTTTCCAAAAAGCTCATTGGCACATTAGTCAGAAATGCGATTGCTCCGCCAAGTATAAATGGAAATATAATTCCCCATATTGCTTTTAGCACATCAAGTACCACATCAAACTTCCACAGGGCAACCACAAGAAATGCCGTAAACACAATTAGCTCTCTGATTTTTTTTATAGATATTTTGTTTAGATCCACTATTTTCTCCTATTATTCTATCCTATCATCGAAAATGTCATAACCACAAGTCCCAATATCACCAGAATCACTCCCGTCGCACGGTTCAGGGTCTTTGGAGTTGCTTTATTGGCAAATACAGCTGCGATTCTTGCCCAAAGAAATGTAAAAACAACGCACAGAACCCATACAGACCAATCTGGTGTACCGCCAATGGCAAAATGAGATAAGGCACCGGTGAATGCTGTAAAGGTCATAATAAATACACTGGTTCCCACAGCTGTCTTCAGTTCGTAACCAAGAACCGATGTCAGGATCAGAAGCATCATCATACCACCGCCGGCA
>OLQV01002373.1_pt1 | contig 12497 bp, 9 predicted proteins | sample 1672371 | NCBI WGS metagenome assembly OLQV01 (sample SAMEA3136676, study PRJEB25190) | human gut metagenome
TATACTTTTGTACATCAATTGGAAATAGCTTGTATTTCTTCCCTCCTCAGTGTTATAATTTGCTATAGTCACAGACATCACAACACATATATAAGTTTACAAGATTTGGCTTTGAAAAAGAAAGGAATCTTTTTTATCATGTTCAAATGTCAGCCCGGATATACACTTCGAAAAATCAAAGGTATCAATTATCTCTTACCTTATGGTCAGCAGATTGCCGATCTGAAAAAAGGCTTTGTGCTGAATGAGACCAGTACTTTCCTGTGGAATGTACTTCAGCATCATGAAGGTGCCGAACCGCAGCAACTGGCAGAAATACTTGCCAGGACTTATCAACTGGATGAGTCTTATTATCCTGAACTTCTGAAAGATGTGACAGATTTTCTGACACAGCTTACAGCCATGGGAATGATCACAGAAGATCTCCACCTGATTTCATCAATCCCTTCTGTCTCTATGATAATCGCAGGAATCTGCATAAAACTATACGGTTCTGCAGAACTGATTTCCCCAAATTTCAAACCTTTTTATCATGAATTTTCGGATGATGATACCTCACAGGAAATCGAACTGGTCACCACGCCTCCGCCCAGCCGTTGTTACGGACAGGTTCTTCTGCAGAATTCTGAAATGACTGTTTTTGAAAATCCCGACCGTTATGTTGTCCTTTTTCCACAGATGCAGAATCTTTACGAAGCTCATATGCTGAAAGATAGTACTTATGTACGGATTTACTGCCACCCGCAGGTTTCTGAAACAAATATAGAAAATTTATTTCACGCCATACGGCTGTTTTTCCTTTTTACAGCACAAAGAAACGGACTGTTTGCAATCCACTCAGCTTCTGTTCTCTATCAGGGAAAAGCATGGCTGTTTTCCGGTCATTCCGGAATGGGAAAATCCACACACACCGCTCTGTGGCATGAGCTTTTTGACACACCGTATTTAAACGGAGACCTGAATCTTCTTGGATTAAAGGAGGATCATATCATCGTCTATGGCATCCCCTGGTGCGGAACTTCCGGGATTTTTACTGCCGAAGCATATGAACTCGGAGGAATTGTCCTCCTTGGGCGCGACCTGCAGACAGATTATCTGGAAGAGTTAAATCCTTCGGAAAAAGTCCTCCGTGTCATGCAGCGCATGATCTCCCCTGCATGGACTGAACGCCAGCTTTCAGAAAATCTTTTCTTTGCCGGGGAAATCGCTGACCGCGTGCCGGTACTACATCTTCTCTGTACAAAGAATGCTTCTGCCGCCTGCGTGATGAAAAATACCATTGATCAACTGGAGGAGCTGCAATGAAAGAAAAAATACTCCTGATCTGGAAGCACCTGAAACAGGGAACCCTGAAAAAAATGTGGAAACAGACATTATGGATCTATCAGTACGGCAGACGTTACTGGAAAGCCATGATCCTGTATACACTGCTTGGTCTGGTCGGAACAGGTGTCTCTCTGGTTTCCAGTCTGATTTCCAGAGATCTGGTGGATATTATTACCGGACACCAGACCGGGAAACTTGTAAGTACCTTTGCCGCAATGATCGGCTTCTCTGTCGCAAACATTCTGGTTTCGCAGGCATCCGGATATGCCTCTACTTTCATTAACCTGAAGGTTGACTCCGAAATCAAGAACGACATCTTTGCCAAAATGCTGGTCACTGACTGGGAATCCCTGACCGATTACCACACCGGAGATCTGGTGACACGCTGGAGTTCCGATGCCTCCAACATTTCAAGCGGAATCCTGAACTGGATCCCAAACCTGATCATTTATACTTTTCGTTTTATCAGTGCACTGGCAATCGTGCTTTATTATGACCCTACTTTTGCACTTTTTGCACTGCTTGGAATCCCCTTCAGTGCTCTGCTTTCGAAGCCGCTTCTGAAACGAATGCGTGATAACAATCAGAGAAGTGCGGCTATGAATGCAAAGCTTTATGGATTTAACCAGGAAGCTTTCTCCAATATCCAGACGATCAAGGCTTTCGACCTGATTCACTTTTATACAGAGAAACTGAAATCTCTTCAGAAAGATTATATTAACATGAGACTGGACTTCCAGAAGATGTCCATTCTGACTTCTGTTCTCATGTCCATTATCGGATTTATCGTATCTTACAGTTGTTATGGATGGGGAATCTACCGTGTATGGAGCAATGCAATCAGTTACGGAACTATGACCATGTTTCTGTCTTTGTCCGGTACATTGACAAGTTCGGTAAATTCTCTGGTAAGTCTGATTCCGTCAGCCATCTCACTGACTATTTCGGCAGGAAGACTGATGGATATCGTGGAAATGCCGCAGGAGGACTACAGTCAGGATTCTGCTGTACGCAACTTCGAAAAGCAGCATAAGTCAGAAGGAATCGGTCTGAACATGCAGGATCTCAGTTATACCTATCATAATGGTACTGCTGTTTTCGCCAATGCTTCCATAGAGGCTTATCCTCATGAGATCGTGGCTCTGGTAGGACCTTCCGGTGAAGGTAAGACAACTATGCTGCGCCTGATCCTGTCTCTTCTGACACCGCAGGAGGGTTCTTCTCATATATGTGCCGGAGCAGATCATGAACACATGATTGATATGTCCCCTTCTACAAGGAAGTTATTCTCCTATGTGCCACAGGGAAATACAATGTTTTCAGGAACAATTGCAGAAAATATGCGAAATGTGAAACAGGATGCTACAGATGAAGAAATTATTGAAGCGCTGAAACTCGCCTGTGCATGGGATTTTGTGGAAAAACTCCCGGATGGAATTGAAAGCATCGTTAAGGAACGGGGCGGAGGTTTCTCCGAAGGTCAGGCACAGAGGCTCTCCATTGCCAGAGCATTACTGCGCAGATCACCGATCCTGCTGCTGGATGAGGCTACCTCCGCACTGGATGTAACTACTGAGCGAAAAGTCCTGCGAAATATCATGCAGGATACCTACCCCAGAACCTGCATTGTAACCACACACAGGCCTACGGTTCTGAATATCTGTAACAGGGTTTATGCGATACGGGATAAGAAATGTGAGATACTAAATGACGTGGAAATTCATGAAATGATACAAACGTTTTAAAATCAATTTCAGGGATTGAGTTAAACACTCTAACTCAATCCCTTTTCTTGTCAGGTGGATATTCTCTTTAGTTCACAGAATAAGTAAATCCTGTCATCCGAAGATCATCAATACTTACTCCATGATCTATATGCACTCCAATAGTCAGTGGATTTGTTGCTGTACTTGCAAATGTCAGTGTTGCAGTCTTACCTGACCAGGATTCCTGTACAGAAGCGTCATCTGTCTCAACCTGCTCTAATGTATCATTAAAAGTGATATTTAAAGTAATGGTTCCATTAATACCTGACCAGTCTGCCATTGCCAGACCCTTGCCGCCATTAGTTCCCCATCTGTCCCATACACCATGATATACTACATTTAATCTTCCCTTGGCACCACTTGCTGCATAAACACCCTCTGCCATTCCTGCGTCAACAGTTACTACCGGCTTCTTATATGTTTTCATAATTAATTATCCTTTCCTGAAATATGACCTTTACATTGGTTTTATCTTTCTCTTTATCCTATCTATATCCCCTCAGAAAGTCAAGTATTCTTACACAAAACATACTGATTTTTTATTTTATTACGACAGGAAAACACTTTCTGTTGTCCTTTTGTTTTCTTAATGTTATAATACGCCTGTTCAGAACTTTATTTCTGAACAGGCGTATTATAACAGGAATAAGGACAGATACTATGAATAACACAACATCAGACCCGGTTAAAATCAACCTGGAGCAGCTTCTCCGGGAGGGAAATATCATCCGCATCAGACCTCAGGGTTACAGTATGTACCCTCTCTTTATTCCCGAACGGGATGAAGCACTGATCCAGCAGACAGACTACACAGACTGCCACAGGAATGATGTAGTCCTCTACAGGCGTGATCAGGGTATCCTCGTGCTTCACCGCATCTGCCGGATAACATCTGACGGCTTTTATATGGTGGGTGACAACCAATACGAAGTGGAAGGTCCTCTGCGTCAGGATCAGATTATCGGAAAACTGATTGCTGTAAATCGTAACAGCAGAGAATTTACTGTAGGAAATCCTTTCTACAAATTTGTTTCTTCCCTGTGGCTTTTTATGCTGCCTGTTCGCCCCTTCTGTTTTAAACTGTCAGCATTTCTCAGAAAGCTTCATCACTCATGATCATCCATTTTTCATAGGAGAATTCCTTTTTTCTGCAAAGTCAGGACTACATTCCTTACATCTTCAAGAACCTCAGCAGGCTCTATCTCATACTCTTCTGCTACCAGTTGTGTCAGTTCATAAACATTCTCTGCCCGTTCCGCGTGCATATAAATAAAGCCTGCCGTTTCGCTCAATGAGATCACCTCATTGACTTCTTCTGTTCTTCTTCCTGACGGAAGTACGAGATATTCATCCTCCAGTCTCCTGACTACATAACCTTCTGTCTTTTTCATTTTCCCTTTTTCTCTTCCTTTTCCTTTATTTCCACGCAATAACATGATATACTTACTATTATTTATTACTGCCATTCAATCTCTGAACGGTACCCATTTTACGCACTTTCAGGAGACTCCTATGGAACGAATATACAATACCTATCTGAAAATAATAAAAAATATCTGCACCGGTTCTGATCATTCTGTTTCCGTACATCCGGAAGACCTTCCTGCTCTGGCAAAACTGGCGCAGGAACATTGTACTGTCCCATTTGTACTGCCATATCTCCGGTCTGCTTCTGTCTATCCTGCCATGAAGCAGCAGGTAAAAGGCATGATGCTGAATTATTATCAGATTGAGCATTTCACCCGGCTTACCGTCTCTCTTTTAAGAAAGAACAATATTGACTGTTATCTTCTGAAGGGTCTGAGTCTGGCTGACTGCTATCCGGTTCCTGAATATCGTAAGCTTGGAGATCTTGACCTATATCTGGCTGATCCTTCTGGCCTCACCAGAGCACAGGCAATTCTTGAAAGCAACGGATATATCTCTGAGGATGAACTCAGTGACCACCATGTAACCTACCGTTATATATTTCCCAAAACCGGGCGCCGTTTTCTCCTGGAGCTTCACTATCGTGTAGTTGGCCAGTACCAGTACAGCCCCGCCAACAAACTTGTGGATTCTGTCTTCTCACCGGAATGTCTGAAGGCATCCACCCAGACAATCCACGGATATACTTACACAGTCCTGCCGCCTACAGAATATACTTTCTATATGATTCATCATATGCTGAAGCATTATCTGTACAGCGGATTCGGTATCCGCCTTCTCTGTGATTTTACCTTTTATCTGAAGCGTCATGAAAAAGAAATCAATTTCCGGCAGATTCATGAATGGTGCAGAGAATCCCGCATCAGCCATCTGTACGAAATCATTCTGGAATGCTGCAGGAAATATCTGGGTCTTCCGGATTCTATAGACGCCCAGACACAGTACAATCCACACAACTGCCATGATTTCATAATACAGATTCTTAAAGACGGCGATATGGGAACCGATATTTCCCAGTCACTGGTTGGAAGCAGTTCGTATCAGAAGGTTAACTTCCTTACTTATTTCAAAGAAGGACACATCCAGATGAAGGTCCGCTTTCCAAAAGCCAGCCATTATCCAGTCCTCTGGCCTGCACTCTGGTGTATCACATTTATCTGTTTTATCCGCAACACTTACACAGTACGAAATACAACATTCCGCCAGACCCTTCACAGCTTTAAGAAAATCAATCAGAAGACAAAATTAATCCATATTTTTGAAAACAGTGACTTCTGACCAGGAGCCACTGTCTTTACTTTTTCCTTAGTCCAGTATCAGAAAGTCTTTCATCTACCCGGCAGGAAACCAAGATCTTTATTCCCACAGACATCAACAGATACCACCTCCATTTCATTCCCAACGAAAATGTCCGGATCATAATCTTCCACAATTTTTGCGTGATCTGCAGTTTTTTCCTTCTGTCTGCCAACTCTGTAAAAGCCTTTCTCCCCATCGGATTGCTTCCATATTTCTTAAGAACCTTTCTGACAGCCCACAGAGATTTTTTATGCTGCATATATTCCATTTTTCCGTCAAAAAATGCTGCAAAAATAAGCAAATATCCAATCAGTGAAGTATATTCTTTCGGATCCTTGTCTTTTTTCTCTATCCAGCTTTTCAGTTCATATACAAGTTTGAACCAGTTTTCTACAGAATCCGGACGATACTGCCAGGAAACTGACATATCATTTTTTCTGTAAATATACCCTATATCTTCCAGAAATGCATACTTCGCATCACAGATATAACATTGCATATTAAACAGTTTATCTTCTGCATAAGAAAGATCCGCAAAATAAATCTGATGATTTCTCAGGAACTCTCTTCTGTATAATTTCCCCCACGCATAAGAAAGTGTTCCTACTGAGAAAAATCCCTGAAATCTGAATTCTTCAGATGATGGACTACATAATGCAAATGATTGATGTTTAGTAGCCGGCAATATTTTATCTTTCCACAATCTTGCATAATTGCTGACAACAATATCCGCATCTGTCTGCTCTGCAAGATTTATATATTTACAGAATATCTCCTTATCAGGAAGATAATCATCTGCATCGGCAAACACAATGTAGTCACCCTTCGCAAGCTTCAGCCCTCTGTTTCTTGAAGCTCCTGGACCCTTTCCCGATCCTTCAATCATATGGATCTCCGGGTATTTTGCTTCATATTTCTGTATAATATCAGGACTTCTGTCCTTTGATCCATTATCTATCAATATAATTTCCAGATTTTTATAACTCTGCTTTATAATACTGTCCAGAGTTTCTCTGATGTACTTTTCTGCATTGTATACAGGTATGATCACAGAAATCTTTTTCTGCTGTTTTTCCAAAGCTGTCATCTTTTATCTCCTGTAAAAACTTTTTCTACAATTTTTTTCAGTAAATTCCATAATACTTTCCACTCTGCAGTTCTCCTGTAGGCAAACCACAATAAAATATTCGGCACAATCAGGCAGATTCCCAGTCTGCATACCAGAATCATAAATGCCTGTCCGGAAATAAATCTGCAAAAATATTCCGTTATTCCCCATACTGCAGCCATCACCCCCAGATATCCTGCATATTTTACAAAGAAACCGGTAACAGGCTTTTTCAGTCTGTATTTATAAATCACATAGGGTTCTACCCATACAGAAGTAAGTACTGTACTGCAGAATGTACCTGCAAATACTCCTGCCACACCAAAATATGTAACCAGCAGAATGGAAATTACCAGATTTAACACTGCTTCAGCTATCGCTTTGTACCGATCATTCCAGAACAGTCCCATAGATTCCTTAAAAATCAGCACTGCACGTCTCATCCCATTAATAAAAAAATTAATACACAGTATCAAAACAATTTCCTTTGGAAATAAATATTTTTTACCAAATGCCAGCTTCACAAAAGGATTCAGCAGTTCCAGCAAACAGACACCTGCAAAACCAAACAGCCAGTACCCTATAAAAAACAGACTGTCAAAAATCCGTCCTATCTTTTCGTTCTCTTCCGTCACACCAAGATTTCCCACACTTGCCGCAACTCCCAGCATTGCCTGCTCCAAAACCTGCCTGACTGATCCTATGATCAGATAATAATTGGAATAAATCCCTGCACTGATAATTCCCACAAAACTTGAGATCAGCAGATTATCTGTATTATTTACTACTACATTACCAATTTTATGCATCAGCATTGCCTTTACATTCCTTAAAATATCATGACGTTCTTCCTGTGGAAGCTGCTCCTTACACGGTTCTTTCAGATATGGGAACAGCCTGTCTGCCTTTCGGGACATACAGATATTTCCGATTATGGTACATACAACCGCAATAACAAGAAACAGGATAAAGTTTCGTGTCAAAAACAATACCATAATCTGAAGGATATCCTGCAGTACAAGAAAACCATTATGATACATCACCGTAATATAATTCATCTGATGGGCATCTACCAGTGTTTTTTTATAAATCAATAAATACGAAACAACGGAATTAAGCAGATACAGAAGATAAATTATAATCAGATGATTCACATCTGGACGATCCTTCATCAAAATATCCAGAAATGGTATCAGGCATAAACCGGCAAGCAGAACAAAGCCCGCTGTTATCCTGTAGAAATTCCGAAACATCCGCATCAGGATCTGTTGTTTTTTTATATCTCTTCTGGCTATAGGAGCGTAAAGAGCATATGTGATTGCTGTTCCGACCCCAAGTTCTGACAAAGACAATATATTTAATATATCTGTAAACAAACCATTAATTCCTACATAACCTTCACTGAGAGTCCTGGTAAAAACAACTCTTGTAAAAAAACCCATAAAAATTGCCAATGTCTGTGCCAAAAAAGCTACTGTCGTATTCATAACAGAATATTCTGTCCTTGATTTCTGTTTCAATCTTCACTTATCCTTTCTTTTTGGTTATAATACATTATAGTCAATTCATAGTTATATGTATAGATATTTTTAAGGAGCAAATATTCATGAAAAAAAAATCATCAATCATCCTGCACAGTCTTTTTTTTGTTATCTGCTCGGTGCTGGCTGTATTATTTCTCTACCACATAATCTCCATCAGACGGCTAAATGTAAAATACACTCCTGCAATGACAGAAGAATCCTCCCTTGAACTGGACAACCCATATCGTGGTTTCTATCAGTTGAGCGGATACATTCTTTCAGATAATCAGAAGCCGGAGAAATCTGCTGCCTGGTGCAGAAAAAGTTGCGCTTCCAATCCATATCCTCTGATGCTTCTGGAGATTAATCTGAAAAATTACTCCAATACCAGCATAAGCACAAATGCCAAAAATCAGTTGGATAAAATACTGGAAGAATGTGTTCGGGCAAAAAAACAAGTTATCCTCCGTTTTCTGTATGACTGGGATGGACAAGCTCTGTCCACGGAACCATCTGACCTGCCTCAGATAAAGAATCATATTTCCCAGATTTCTTCTACTGTCAACAAATATGCAGACTGTGTTTATATTCTTCAGGGTACTCTGACAGGAAATACTGGAGAAATGAATCATTCCAATTACGGAGATATTAATCAGATAAGACAGATTATAGAAGAACTTGATCAGAATATTTCCTCTGATATTTTTCTGGCAGTCCGCACTCCTGGTCAGCTGCGTGGCATACTCCGCACCAGAACGCCCCTGTCCAGTACAGATGCCGGCAATGGCAGCCTGCAGGCAAGACTCAGTCTTTTTAATGACGGCATGCTTGGTTCTGTTTATGATCTGGGTACTTACGATGATACCCCTTTACAGCCGGACAGTAATCTGGATGAGCAAGGCACACGAAGTGAGGAACTTCTTTTCCAGTACAAACTCTGCCAATATGTTCCTAATGGGGGTGAGGTTACAGTTGATAATGAATATAACGATCTGGACAATGCGATTGTCGACCTTTCACAGATGCATATATCTTACCTGAATTCCGAACACGATACCGCAGTTCTGGATAAATGGAAGAATTCCACTTATACAGGATCACGGACAGACGTTTTTTCCGGATGTACAGGGTACGATTATATAAGTACACACCTTGGTTATCGGTATGTTATGAAAGAATCCTCTGTTGATTTTCACTCCGTCCTGAGTGACACAGCCTCTCTTTATATAACAATTGCAAACACAGGATTTTCTTCCGCATATACCAGATTCGATACTGTTCTGTTCCTCACTGATGAAAGTACCGGAAAATCAAAGAAAATAGAAACAAATATTGACAACCGTACCATAGCAGGCAATGACTGCTCCACATTTAAAACAGATCTGGATATCCGTTCCCTGAGAAAAGGAACTTACTCCATTTCACTGCGTATGGAAGATCCATACACAAAAAATTCTATCCACTTTGCCAATCAGGGGGCAGAAAACAGCAAGACAGTTCCTGTAGGTACTCTTATTCTTCACTAAGATAAATTTTTCCACAGTGCAGACTTCCCAGGTAAAGGGTGTCTGTACTGTTTTTATTTGCAAAATGAATGATCCGTCCATCTTTTTTTCTCTGAAGTTTCAAGGATACTCTGCCCTCCATTAATTTAATCACTGTTTTTCCACATATCCTGGTTCCTGCCTGGATTTTTCTCATATCCATGGATATCGGAACTTCTCTGGTCTCATTCCTGTTTTTCATTATCAGAAACAATTCTGTTTCCTGAAATACCCTTCCAAACCCGGTATTCTCAATTTCAAACATAAATTCTGCTCTTCCTCTTCGAATCGGTTTCAACTCCACAGTTCGCACTACAAGCCGATATCCCAGGTGTTCTCCTATATACTCATAGAGGCTGTATCCCTTCCATATTTTCAAATTATCAAATCCATCCCACGATATACTTTTCCATAAATCCAGTGCTTTCATATCATAGGTACTGTCCAAATAAGTAATATGCATCTTTTTTAACTCGTTGACTATGAACTTTGCCTCATACATTCTGTCGTTCTCAGTACAGGCTACTACTTCTCCACCACATGGCATATCTTCCGTAAGACAATTAACAAATTCCATTTCCTCTTTTCTTGTCCACGCCTGTGCCCAGCCTGCCGCCTCCCTGAGTTCAGTTCCAAAGGTTCCCAGATGAGTCATGGAACCCAGAATCCCATCATCAAATAATGCCAGATGCGCATATTTCTTTTGTCTGAATTCTTTTTCACTTCTCAAAGTTCTCCACTGCGCCGGAGTACGTACAGCAAGATATATCTCATCTCCCAAATACTGCCGCATACAGTTCCACATTCGATTGATACACTCTGGTGACAGATATCTGGAATCATGCATTTCTCCCCAGCTTCCGGCAAGCATCCCCTGGAAGATGAATACCGAATGTTGCATATCCCGGAGCAAACCACCAATCTGCTGTAAATGCTCCAGCACCTGTTCAAAACTATCCGGCTCACATTCACGCCCTTTTCCTTCCCGATCATAAACCGGCCGCAGAATCACATCTTTTTTGTAATACATAAAAAAACTGAGAATGCTTCTGATATTATTCAGGGCATTCTCATCCAGTTGCATACTGCGATATATACTGATATCCAGCAATACCAGTGCAAGAAGTTCTCCATCTCTCAGACTCCATCTCAGTTCTTCTGGATTTATGGAATCCTGAACAACAAACGTATAGATTCCATACCATCCTCTGCCTGGATTTTCCAGGCAGACATTACTCTCGATGAGTTCCACCTGTTGGAATACCCAGTTGTTTTTATTCATCATATTTTTCCAGCTCACATATTTTATCCTCATCCATCTTAAGGATCTTTTCCCTGATCCACACAGCCAAAATAGAAACAGTCATCCTGAACATATAGACGATCGGTTTAAGGCCGGAATGCATACTGACACCGGCAGTTCTGACATGCATCACTGCCGGAATCTCTCTGACTCTGAATCCAAGCAGCAACATCTGCATAAGCATATTTGCATCTGGATATTTGTCATCAAAATTATTATATTTCGAATAAAAACGGAAGGTTCTCCAGTTTAATCCCTGAAGACCGGTAGTCGGATCTGTAATTCTTCTTCCAGTTCCTGTTTTCAACATTATACGAAACCATACAAATGCAATCTTTTTGGCAAATGAAACCGAAAATCCAGAACTTCCTTCCATGAATCTTGATCCAAGGACAATATCCGGCAATTTCCCATTCTCATCCTCTTTCTGCAATTCCTTATAGATTTCCAGAAGGTTACATACGTCATGCTGACCGTCTGCATCCATTTGTATAACATAGCTGTATCCTTTACGCACCGCATATTTATAACCAAGCTGCAGACCACTCCCATAACCCAGATTAAATATATTGGTAATCACCGTATGGTTTCTCTTTTTAGTCACATGATTTGTCTCATCCTGAGACGCATCATTCACGACCAGTACATCTGCAAACTGTGTAATCTCCGGCTGTTCCAGTTTTTCCAGAAGCGGTACAATGTTTTTTTCCTCATTATATGCCGGAATAATAATTAAAACTGCTTTTTTTGATTCTTTTCTGACGTTCTCTCTGTTATCCATAGATGCCACTCTCTCTTCTTATACTATCTCAAACAGTTTCAGGATATCTCCCTGTTCATCGGATATCCGGACTGTAGCTTTTTTTCCATATTCTCTGCATTTCTCTTCATTTCCCAGCAGTTCAGCTATCTTCCTGCTGATATCCTCCGGTGAAAGCTGACACAGTATACCATCCGTCCCATTCTCCACCTGTTCCCGGTTTCCGCTGCAATCAGATACCAGAATCGTACAGCCCAGAACCTGAGCTTCCTGTATTGCAATACTTTTCCCCTCAAACCGGGTCGCATGCACATACAGATCACATTGCTTATAATATGGATAAGGATTCTCCTTCGCACCCAGCAACAGGAAATCTTCCTTCAGTCCAAGACTGTCTATTTTCTGCTGAAGCTTATTTCGTAATTCTCCCTCGCCCAGAA
>OLQV01002376.1_pt1 | contig 12495 bp, 9 predicted proteins | sample 1672371 | NCBI WGS metagenome assembly OLQV01 (sample SAMEA3136676, study PRJEB25190) | human gut metagenome
GCACGGTCGCAAGCTGGTAATAAAGCAAAAAAAGGAGGCTTCCCGTCGGGAAGCCTCCTTTTTTGCACATTTTTCAAAATTAAACCTTGGCCTCGCTGTTGTGCTTGCTGGCGACGTAGCTTCTCATCGAGTTCACGACGATGGTCGCGCCGAGCACGATGAGCAGCACCGCGATGATGAGCTGCAAGCCGTTGGCGATAAACACCGCGCCCCAGGTCGTCTCGCCCGCGGGGATGGTGACGGCAGCGGCATTTTGGATGGCGCTCACCATGGCCATCAGGCGCTGGACAAGCGCCGTGAACGTGACGCAGAGCATGATGACGAGCGGCGGGAAGAGCATCTTGTTGCTGCGGCCCGTGACCTTGAGGAAGACGCACAGCGTGATGAGCACGAGCGCGGAGAGCAGCTGGTTCGCCGAGCCGAACAGCGGCCAGATGTTGGAGTAGCCGATCTTCGTGAGCACGTAGCCGAGCACGAGCGTCAGTACGGTGGAGAAATACGTGTTGCACAGGAGCTTGCGCCAGGGCTCGGCGTGGGCCATGTCGTCCACACTGAAAAGCTCCTGGAAGCTCATGCGCGCGATACGCGCGACGGCGTCAAGGCTCGTGAGGGCGAGGGCGGAGACGCACATCGTCATAAAGACCGTGGCGGCGTAGTTCGGCACGCCGAACATCTCGAAGAAGCCCGCAACGCCGCGGCTGAAGATCTGGAACGGGGTACCGGCGGCGGGAGTGCCGTCCGCCGCGGCGGCCGCACCGGCCACGCAGAGTGCGAGCACGGCAAGCAGGCTCTCGAGGATCATCGCGCCGTAGCCGACCTTGAGCATGTCCTTCTCGTTTTCGACCGTCTTGGACGACGTGCCGGAGGAGACGAGGCTGTGGAAGCCGGACACCGCGCCGCAGGCGACGGTGACGAACAGGATGGGGAACATCGTGCCGAGCTTTTCATTGTTGAAGCCCGTGAAGACGGGGAGGTTCATCGTCGGATGCGCAACGAGAAGGCCGACGACCGCGCCCGCGATCATGCAGATGAACATGAAGGTGGTCATGTAGTCGCGCGGCTGCTTCAAAAGCCACATCGGGAGAACGGCGGCGAAGAAGATGTAGACGAACGTGATGTAGCTCCAAGTCGCCTTGCCGAAGATGAGCGGGCAGTTCATGCCGACGGCGAACGAGGCAACGATGCAGAGGATGCCGAGCACGGCTTCCTTCCAGCCCGAGAGGTTCAGCTTCTTCTGCACAAGGCCGAAGACGACGGCGAACACCATGAACATGATGGACACCATACCGGCTGCGCCGTTGGTCTGCGCGGCGTCAGCGAGCTGCGTCACGCCGTCGACCACGGTGTAGGCGTTGAACGTGCCGGCGACCATGTCGGCGAACGCCGCGATGACGATCAGGCAGAACAGCCAGCAGAACAGCAGAAACAGCTTGCGGCCGAGCTTGCCGATGTACTTTTCGATCAGCATGCCCATGGACTTGCCGTCATTTTTGACGGAGGCGTACAACGCGCCGAAGTCCGTCACAGCGCCGAAGAAGACGCCGCCGAGCAGCACCCACAGCAGCACCGGCAGCCAGCCGAACGCGGCGGCCTGGATCGCGCCGGTGACAGGGCCCGCGCCCGCGATGGAGGAAAACTGATGGCTGAAGACGGTCCAGCCGTTGGTGGGGACAAAGTCCTTGCCGTCGTTATACTTGACGGCGGGCGTCTGCGCCTTGGGGTCGATGCCCCAGGTCTTGGCGAGCCAGCGCCCATAGAGTGCGTAGGCAGCGACGAGGACGACCGCCGCAATCAGCACGATGACGAGTGTGTTCATGTGATTTCCCTTTCTTTCCTAAAAAACTGTGTTCTTCGCCAATGCCGGGAGCAAAAAGAAAAGCCCCGCCTCTGCCGCGGATTTTCCACAACGAAAACCCATCGCAAAGACGAAGGCCAGTATCGCGGCGATATCCGCCGCAAATCTCAACTTCCGCGTTACCACTTTGCTTGCCGGAAAACCGGCCGCTCGACCGCTGCCCGAATGGATCGGAGAGCGTACCCTGTTAACGGTGGGGGACCGGCTGCGATTACTCGGCGTTTGCGCCTTTCACCGCGGCTGCTCACAGGGGATGGCCTGCCCGTTCCTTGCTGCCGTTTTGCACCACCAACGGCTCTCTGAAAGCGGTGATCCGGGGAAGTCGTGTCCTGCTCAAAGCATTTGACGAATGATGTGTGTACAATAGCCCCATCCTCCGCCGTTGTCAATACAATTTTGTCCGCGCAGGACGGATTTCGTCGAAGAAAATAGACGCCCCATCACTTCTCCGCCGCCGCTTTAGGCAAAATGCAAATGCGAAATACAAATAAAGCTATGCCGAAGCGAAATGGAACCTGGCCGGCAACGCAGTCATAACAACGGGATGCTTTCAAATTTTGACCCGTTTCGTCAGTTTTCGGTTTGCCGAATTTCCGCTTGAAATATTTTAACAAAATATTATTTTTTCTTTCTTGACAAAGGCTCGTTCTTATGTTAGCTTTAAAAAGCAAAATGAATCAACCGATCGGATGATGAGTTCGGGAGAGACCGCGGAATATTCTGCCGCGGCGCCGAAGGGGAACGCAGAAGCTCTCAGGCAAAAGGGCCGAACTCGGACGACGCTCCGAAAAGTGCGTTTACGCACGCCGAAGGTGCAACCTGCCGCGATGACTCGGGCGGGGAATCTCTCAGGTGATCAACGGAGGCACAAAGCTCAAAAGGGAGTTTTGTGTCTCTTTTTTGATGCTTAATTTTAATAATTTTTATAAGATTCATTAAAATTATTGTTTTCGGAGGATGCGCACTATGGAAAAGAAGACCCCACTTTACCAAACGCATGTGGACATGGGCGGCAAGATCGTCGAATTCGGCGGCTTTCTGATGCCTGTGCAGTATCCCACCGGCGTGATTGCCGAGCACATGGCCGTTCGTGAAAAGGCCGGATTGTTCGACGTTTCCCACATGGGCGAGCTTCGCCTCAAGGGCCCTGACGCCGTCGCCAACGTGCAGAAGATCATCACCGCCGACATTTCGAACATGGAAGACGGCGAGATCAAGTACTCGATGTTCTGCAACGACAATGGCGGCATCATCGACGACTTCATCGTCTACCGCTGCGCAGCGGACAATTACTGGCTCGTCGTCAACGCGGGCAACCGCGAAAAGGACGCCGCCTGGGTCGAGAGCCATCTCTCCGGCGACGTCGACTACCACGACGAGGGCAACGACTGGGGCCAGATCGCCCTGCAGGGCCCCAGGTCCGGCGACATTCTCAAAAAGCTCTGCGACGAGCAGTATATCCCCGCCAAGTACTACACCTTCACCGAAGACGTGCCCCTGAACCTCGGCGAGCGCACGATCCGCGCCCTCGTCTCCCAGACGGGCTACACCGGTGAATACGGCTTTGAGATCTACTGCAAAGCTGAGGACACCGTCGACCTGTGGAAAGCACTTCTGAAGGCGGGCGAGCCCGAGGGGTTGATCCCCTGCGGCCTCGGCGCGCGCGACACGCTGCGCTTAGAGGCTTCGATGCCGCTCTACGGTCACGAGATGAACGACGAGATCACGCCGAAGATGGCGGGACTTCCGTGCAAGCTCACGGGCAAGGACTTCATCGGCCGCGACGCGCTTGTCGCGCTCGGCGCGCCGAAAATGAAGCGCATTGGCATGAAGGTCGTCGGCCGCGGCATCGTGCGCGAGCACTGCGACCTCTACACGATGGACGGAGAAAAGCTCGGCTGGGCATCCTCCGGCACGTTCGCGCCCTATATCGGCTGCGGTGTCGCGATGGGCTATATCCCCGCCCAAGATATCGAGATCGGCAAGCACCTCAATGCCGACGTGCGCGGCCGCATGGTCGAGCTTGAGATCGTGCCAATGCCGTTCTACAAGCTCGAACGCTGAAATAGAGATTTTTGACCGAATATTCGGAAACCATTGGACCGTCAATCACAAACAACATTCACTGAGAACGATTTTGAGGAGGAAATTACCATGAACATCCCTGCTGAGCTGAAGTATTCCAAGTCCCACGAGTGGGTCAAGATGGACGGCGACGTCGCCGTGATCGGCATTTCTGATTTTGCCCAGGATGCGCTGGGCGATGTGGTCTTTATCAACCTGCCCGCCGAGGGCGACAGCGTCACCGCCGGTGAGAGCTTCGGCGATGTCGAGTCCGTCAAGGCGGTCTCCGACGTGATCTGTCCCGTCAGCGGCACGATCTGCGAGGTCAACGAAGCGCTCTCCGACGCGCCCGAGACGCTGAACTCCGACCCCTACGGCGCATGGATCATCAAGGTCTCCCCCGTGACCGACACTGAGGCGCTGCTGGATGCCGCCGCTTACGAAGCGCATTGCGCGCAGGAGGGCTAACATGGGCTCTTACGTTCCCACCACGGCTGCGGAACGGGAAGAAATGCTCGCCGCCATCGGGGTCGACAGCCTGGAAGGGCTGTACAAGGCCGTCCCGCAGGAAATGCTCCTGCGGAGCGGCGGGCTGAACATCCCCGAGGGCCTGAGCGAGCTTGAGGTGCGCGAGGCCGTCACCGCCATGGCCGAAAAGAACAAGGTCTTCAAGACTGTTCTTCGCGGCGCGGGCGCCTACCGCCACTTTATCCCGTCGGTCGTCAAATCCGTCACCTCCCGCGAAGAGCTTGTCACCTGCTACACCCCCTATCAGGCGGAGATCAGCCAGGGTGTGCTGCAGGGTACGTTTGAATTCCAGACGATGATCTGCGAGCTGACCGGCATGGACGTCTCCAACGCCTCGCACTACGACGGCGCGACCGCCGCGGCCGAGACCATCCCCATGTGCAAGGACCGCAAGCGCACGAAGGCTTACGTCTCCGCCTGCGCCCATCCGCAGGTCATCGAGGTCATGAAGACCTACTGCTTCGCCTCGAATACCGAGCTTTTCGTCGTCCCCGCAAAGGACGGCAGAACTGATCTCGACGCGCTCAAGGAAGCGCTCGGCGATGACACCGCGTGCTTCTACCTCCAGCAGCCGAACTACTTCGGCCAGATCGAAGACGCGAAGGCGGCCGGTGAGATCGTCCACGCCGCGGGCGCCAAGTTCGTCATGGGCGTGAACCCCATCGCCTGCGCCATTCTGCCCACGCCGCGCGCGATGGGCGCGGATGTCGCCGTCGGCGACGGTCAGCCCCTCGGCCTCGACACGGCGTTCGGCGGCCCGTTCCTCGGCTTCATGGCCACGACATCCGCCATGACGAGAAAGCTCCCCGGCCGCATCGTCGGCCAGACGAAGGATGTGGACGGCGAGGTTGGCTACGTACTGACGCTGTCCGCGCGCGAGCAGCACATCCGCCGCGAAAAGGCCAGCTCCAACATCTGCTCCAACCAGGCGCTATGCGCCTTCGCCGCCGGCGTCTACATGGCCGCGATGGGCGAAAAGGGCATGAAGCAGTGCGCGCGGCTCTGCACTTCGAAGGCGCACTATTTCGCTTCTGAGCTCCAAAAGATCGGCTGCACCTTGAAGTACAAGGGTGAATTCTTCCACGAGTTCGTCACCGAGGTCGAATGCCCCAACTGCCGCAAGAAGATCCTCGACGCGCTCGAGGCCGAGGGCATCCTCGGCGGCGCAGAGGTCGAGGGCGGCATTCTCTGGTGCGTGACGGAGCTCGTCTCCAAGTCGCAGCTCGACAAAGCTGTCGCCATCGTGAAGGAGGTGCTGTAAATGAAGCTCATTTTTGAACTTGGCGTCGAAGGCCGCGGCATGACCCTCATGCCGGAGTGTGACGTCCCCGAATATCAGCTCCCCGAAGAGCGCAGCGAGGCGCTGCACCTGCCCCACGTGAGTGAAAACGAGCTCACCCGTCACTACACCGCCCTTTGCAAGCGCATCCATGGCGTGAACGACGGCTTCTATCCTCTCGGCTCGTGCACGATGAAGTACAACCCCAAGATCGACGAGGACATGGCGGCGCTGCCGGGCTTCACCCAGCTCCACCCGCTCCAGCCCATCGAGACCGCGCAGGGCGCGCTCGAGGCGCTGCACACGTTAGGCTCTGAGCTTGGCGAGGTCTTCGGCATGGACGCTGTCACGTTCCAGCCCGCGGCGGGCGCGCACGGTGAGTTCACGGGCGTTCTGCTCATCAAGGCCTATCACACCGACCGCGGCGATACCGCGCGCACGAAGATCATCGTGCCCGACTCCGCCCACGGCACAAATCCCGCAACCGCCGCGATGTGCGGCTTCCAGGTCATCAACATCCCGTCCGGCGCAGACGGCTGCGTGGACCTCGACGCGCTGCGCGCCGCCGTCGGCCCCGACACCGCGGGATTGATGCTGACGAACCCGAACACCGTCGGTATTTTCGACAAGAACATCCTCGAGATCACGAAGATCATTCACGATGCGGGCGGCCTGTGCTATTACGACGGCGCGAACCTCAACGCCGTCATGGGCGTCGTCCGTCCCGGTGACATGGGCTTTGACTGCATCCACAGTAACCTGCATAAGACGTTCGCCACACCGCACGGCGGCGGCGGCCCCGGCGCAGGCGCGGTCGGCTGCAAGGAATTCCTCAAAAAGTACATGCCCGGCCCGCTGGTCGTCGAAAAGGACGGCAAGTACGGCTTTGCATACCCCGAACAGTCCATCGGCCGCGTGAAGATGTTCTACGGCAACTTCGACGTCGTCGTGCGCGCGCTGACCTACGTGCTCACGCTCGGCAAGTCCGGCATCCGCGAGGCGGCGATGAACGCCGTGCTGAACGCGAACTACATGCGCGTCAGGCTCAAGGATACCTTCACCATGGCCTATGACGAGATCTGCATGCACGAGTTCGTCATGTCGCTTGTCGATCTCCACAAGGAGACGGGTGTCTCCGCGCTCGACCTTGCCAAGGGCATGCTCGACTTTGGCCTGCACCCGCCCACGATGTACTTCCCGCTCATCGTCCATGAGGCGCTCATGATCGAGCCCTGCGAGACTGAGAGCAAGGAGACCATGGACGAGGTCTGCGGCATCTACTGCAAGCTCTTTGAACTCGCGCACTCCGATCCCGAGACGCTCCACACCGCTCCCCACTCCACGCCCGTCCGCCGTCTCGACGAGGTCGGCGCGGCGCGCAACATGGTTTTACGTTATCAGTTTGCCTGACGAAGGCAGCGCATATCTCAACATCACGCAATGCCGCCGAAAAGTCGGCGGCATTGCTCTCAAAAAGGAACGAACTATTATGGCTCATTATGAACTCATCGTCATCGGCGCGGGCCCCGGCGGCTACGAAGCCGCGCTCCATGCGGCCAAGCTCGGCAAGAAGGTCGCCGTCGTCGAGAAGCGCGAAGCGGGCGGCACCTGCTTAAACCGCGGCTGCATCCCGACGAAAACGCTGCTGCACTCTTCTCAGATCTTCCACGACGCTAAGCACGGCGCACACGCCGGCATCCACACCGACGATATCCGCGCCGACATGACGGAGATTTTTGCCTACAAGCGCGAAATTTCGCAAAAGCTGTCCTCCGGCATTGAATCGCTTTTCAAGACCGCAAAGATCGACTTTCTGCGCGGCACGGCGCTCATCACCGCACCCGGCGCTGTCCGCGTGACGGACGCCGAGGGCGGTGCCAACGACTACACCTGCAACAATATCCTCATCGCCACCGGCTCCGTCCCGTCCCGCCCGCCGATTCCTGGACTTGAGTTCGCGATGACCTCCGACGAGCTGCTTGAGGGGTGCGACCACCTGTACCGCTCCATCGTCATCATCGGCGGCGGCGTCATCGGCATCGAGTTTGCGACGTTTTACGCAGACCTCGGCTGCGAGGTGACCGTCATCGAAGGCATGGACCGCCTGCTGCCCAACATGGACAAGGAGCTCGGCCAGAGCCTCGCGCTCATCCTCAAAAAGCAGGGCGTGAAGGTCTTCACGAACGCGATGGTCCAGAGCGTCGAGAAGACGGGTGAGGATATCGCCGTCAACTTCACCTGCAAGGAAAAGAGCGAGACCGTCTCCGGCGAGGCCGTGCTCTGCGCCATCGGCCGCCGCCCGTACTGCGACGGCCTGTTCGCGGATGGCATTTCTGTCGAGATGAACCGCCGCAGCATCGCCGTGAACGAGCGCTACGAAACGAGCATCCCCCACATCTACGCCATCGGCGACGTCTCGGCCAAAATTCAGCTCGCCCATGTGGCGACCGCGCAGGGCATCGCCTGCGTCGACCTGCTCTACGGAAGGGAAAATCACACATCCATGTCCGTCGTGCCGAGCTGCATCTACTGCCGTCCGGAGATTGCGGTCGTCGGCCTCACCGAGGCCGAGGCCAAGGAGGCGGGCATCCCCGTCAAGGTCGGCAAACACGTCATGTTCGACAACGCCAAGACGCTCATCGCCGACCCGGGCCGCTGCTTTATGAAGTTCGTCGCCCACGCCGAAACACGCGAGCTTCTCGGCGCGCAGCTCATGTGCGAGCATGCGAGCGACATGATCGGCGGCGTCTCGCAGGCGCTCGCCAACCACATGACGGTCGATCAATTCCTGCTGGCCATGCGTCCGCACCCCTCGTTTGAAGAGGCGATGACCGCCGCGCTCGAGGACCTTGCGCAGAAGCTCGGCTGAAAGGCCGCGGATGAAGCTATCGGTCGCCTTTAGACGGGCGATACCGCTTTTATGCAAAATTTGCGTTGCAGCATACGATGGAGTATGCTACCCTTAAAGTGAAAAATTGCTCTGACGGGGAACGCTTCTTTGAAAGCGACGCACCGAAAGCATGATAAGGGAGAGGAGAATCATCCATGAAAAAGCTATTGCCCATCATTTTGACGCTGCTCCTGGTTTGCATTGCCGCACCTTACGCCTCCGCCGCGAATGTGGTGGCTTCGCCGTAAAATCTGTCGGTCGACGGCGTCGATGCGGACTGCGACAAATACAACATCGACGGCAGCAACTATTTCAAGCTGCGCGATCTTGCGCAGCTTCTGAGCAAGACGGACAGCCGCTTTTCCATTTCGTTCGATGAACAGAGCAACGCGGTCGCGGTCGTTTCCGGAAAAGAATATATCCCCGTCGGCGGCGAGCTTGCGCGCGGGCAAGATCAGTCCAAAACAGCTGTTGTCAGCAAGCAGTCCGTTTTGATCGACGGAAAGGCTGTGGACGGTCTTTCCATCTACAACATCGGGGGAAACAACTATTTTAAGCTGCGCGACCTCGGCAATGCGCTCGGCTTTACCGTCGATTATGATGCCGACAGCAATACCGCTATAGTTTTGAGCAAGGGTTCCACAGCGGTCTATCAAAACGCGTTTGTAAAGCTGCTCGAAGACGTGAACGAAAAACGTCGTGCCGATATGGCAAGCGAAGTGACCTTTGACGGGTTTGAGGACTATCTTCAACACCACCGCGGCGAGGTCGAGATCACACAGGCAGAGATCGACAGTCTGATGGACCTGAATCACCCCGGTAAGGCGACGCTCACCCGCGCGGAAGCGCTCGAGGATGTGGACCTTTACTTCCGCGCGCTGCATTACTCCTACGGCGCTTACTATTACTTCGGTGAGGAGAACTTCCAAAAGGCGGAGAACACGATCCGCGCGAAGCTTTCCTCCTGCAAGACGATCACAAGGGATCAATTGATCTCTCTGATGTACTCCAACCTGCTTTTCGTTCGGGATGGACATTTCTGCATTGCCGGGCGGTATGAACCGGCCTATGAAAGCAGTGTCCAGTATTTGTACTATTACAGTGACCGCAGCTTCGGCAAGGATGCGAACGGGTATTATCTGCTGGGGGAAAGCGAAAAGTGGTACTATACCTCCTGCGGCAACGCGAACGCGGAAATGCAGCCGTATCTTGAAAAGAGCGGCCGCGTGTGCTATTCCCTGCGCCAGTTCTGCCCTGCAACAGCAGCACATACAACAGACATCATTACTCTGACAAAGGGCGGCGAAACAAAAACGGTTTCGCTCACATGGTCGCTGAGCCAGTCCTATCTGGAAGACGGTTCGCAGGTCCCGGATTATCATTATCTGAAATCAAACGGTATCGCCTTGATAACGATTCGCAGGTTTGACTGGAATTATGAGGAGACAATGGACGAGTTCGTCCGCACCGGTTCTGACCTTAAAAACGCGAAGCTCATCATCATTGATGCCCGCTCCAACAGCGGCGGCGATGAAGACTTTATCAAAAACTGGCTGAAAAGCTACACGGGAGAAGAACCCGAACAGAAAACGATTATCTCCAACTGGGGCACTGCTATGTTCGATAGGACCCAAGCCTACGCGGACCTGGGTGAAGAATTTGCCGCCTTCCGGACAGGCGATAAGGACTATGAGCTGTTTCAGGGAAAGCTGCTGGAAAACAGCACTCCGATTCTTCTTCTGACAGACAGCATGTCCGGCTCCGCCGGCGAGAGCATCGTGACCTATTGCAGGACACTGGACAACTGCCTTGTGATCGGCGGCCCGACGAGAGGCGCACAGCTGGTCGGAAATGTGCGAGGCTGGACGCTTCCAAACTCCGGCATCGGCTTCCAGTTCGGTCAGGCGCTCCACTTTATCTACAGTATGGAAAATGTGGAGGGCAAGGGCTACGCCCCGGACCTGTGGTGCAACCCGAAAACCTCTTTGCAGTCTGTTTTGAACATGGTGGAGCGCTATGGCCTCGGCTCTGCCGAGGGCGTGGCCGCCCTGCGCGCGCAGCTGCCGAACATTCTGACCAAGTAGGCAGGCACTTCCCATTAAATGTCCCACAACGTAGGATGAGTAGAAAGAGAAGCATTCTACTGAACCTGTCTTATGGCCATATACCGCCGTCATCTGAACGCAAAACCGCTCCCGAGATCATCTTGATCTTGGGAGCGTTACTTTCTCTATTATGATTGCTTTTTGTGCCCAAAAACAGCCTTTTGCCGGAATGGGTTAGAAAAGTGTTAGAAAGCGTTATTTTGCGTTTTCTAATTTCTGTCAAAAGGTTAGAAAAAAGTCCTGAAACCGACTGATTTCAGGGCTTTTCTGGTTGCGGAGGCAGGACTCGAACCTACGGCCTCCGGGTTATGAGGCAGTCTCAAGCACAAATCAGAGTCGTTTCGGCTCCGATTTGTGCTTTTTACCACCATTCGCTCGGCGGGTTTTCCATTGTTTCCGTCCAGCCCTGCCCGCTTTTTTCGTGTTCTGGGTCAAAAGTGGGTCAGACACGGTGTACCCGCACCCACGCTGTCCACGGCTTGTATGGACTGCTCAGTCGCCTGCAAAGAGCTCGTCGGTGGCGTTGAGGGTCACCCGGAGGTAGGGGCCGGTGTCGGCGATGCCGGTATAGCCGGTCTCAGCGGTGAAGCGGTAATAACCGTCACCGAAGTTCCTGCCGTGGATGGGACCGTCAGCCAGAGTGACGGTCAACACGGCGTTGTTCCCATCCTGACGCAGATTCGCATTCTCGATGAGGGTGCAGCTTCCCGCCAGCTCCCCAGCGGGGAAGCTCTCTGGGTAGAGGGAGCCATACTCCTTCAAAAAGTCCAGGTCTACATCCTTGGAGAGGGTGCCGCTGCTGAGGAAGGTGTCATGCATGGTGACGGTGAGGGTCATACCGTTCTCCGAGAGAGCCACCTCGGTATAGGGGATCTCGCAGTAGGCAGCCACGAAGTCGCTGCCGTCCGCCAGGGGCGCGAAGGCCACGGTGAGACCGCCTGCATCGACCTGGGCGGAGCGGATGGCCTCCCGGCGGCCCTGCATCCCCATGGAATAGCGCTCCCCAGCCCCGGCCCAGTAGATTTCAGAGCTACCAATGCCGGGAGAAACATAGGGATCATAGCCTCGGTCGCGGCCCTGCTCATCGTAGAGAAGGCTCAGTGTGGCCAACTCCACGCGTGGGAATCTGGGGACGCCGTTAAAGATGTTTGGCCCGCCGGTGACCACCCGGACGGTTGCCTGGGACTCGATCTCGCACCGAAGCAGGGGCGTATCCAGCCACAGCATCCGACGGCGGATGCCGCTCTGGCCGTAGACCCAGTCCAAGCTGGGGCAGTCCTCGTCCGTTCCCAGTTTCACCAGGAAATCTCCCTGGTACGCCTCGATGGAGGTGATAAGGCTTGCGTCGTCCCCATAGAGAGCCCGAACTTCCGCCTCCGTGGTGACGGGGGAGAAGGCATCCGGCTGGGCGGGATCGGCTGAAGATGAAGAATCGCCGGAGGAACCTGATGGATTGGGAACGGAGCTTTCCCCGCAGGCGGCAAGGTTCAGCAACAGGAGGGCCACCAAAGCCAAGGAGATGAGTTTCTTCATGGGATAGCACTTCCTTTCTGTTGTTTGGGGCGTGGCCCCGGTGAGGAACTTGCAATTGCAAACGGGAATTTAACGGCATAATTGTTCTGAAATCCTTCCAATTCCTTGGATTTATTGTACCATAGCGCAAAAGTGTTTGCAACTGGAACTGCCGACAGAAAATTCTGTATATTCGCAAGAAAACAGGAATCGTGCGGGGAACTACGCCCACCTGACCTCAGAAAACGGCAAGTTAGCCGCT
>OLQV01002392.1_pt1 | contig 12425 bp, 16 predicted proteins | sample 1672371 | NCBI WGS metagenome assembly OLQV01 (sample SAMEA3136676, study PRJEB25190) | human gut metagenome
CCTCGAAATAATCTACAAGCAGTTTGGTTATCGCAGATTTTCCCGAACCCGAATCGCCGTAAACGTAAGTGTTGAACTCAAATCTGCTTCTTTGCGATTCGTCTATAAGTGGCATTATGAATGGCGTAAGTGCCGCCATAAGCAATACGCCGGGTATATTATCTGAATCAAGAAAATCCGATCCCCACGGCATAAATTCAGCATTTTGCGTTGACAGCGGGCGTTTAAATTTTGCGAGGGCTTCGTTCTGCGGTGCTATATCAACGCCTATACGTTCCGTATCGCCAATAATGCAGTTGCCAAGCAGAAAAACGTAATGCGCATCGGAATCTTTCTCTGCGGGAAAGCGATTATAGCCCTGGTCGAGAGAATATCTGATTCGGGGTTCCTTATTAAGAATAGCTCCTTTAATAGTTTCCGACAAAAATCTGTTACATACGCTTTCGCTTTTTACAAACTTGACATCATTACGTGGGATAAAGCGCATAGCATTTTTTAGATCGTAGTACGGGATCGTTGCAAAGTAGTTTTTTTCTTCCACTATAAATTTGACTTCAACATAGGTATCACTTGTGACACCCGAAGTCAAAAACTTTACTTCGTAGTAATCGGTTATTTCTATAAGAGCGTTTGAAAAATGCTCGCCGTGATAGTAGATACCGTCCGGACCTGCTGAGTAGCCTTTGGGGTAATTTCTTATTATCATAAGTAAGATCCTTTCGAATTTAAGTTTACTGTATTATATCACAGCAAAAAGGATCGCGCAACCATTGACTTTTTTCAATATTTACACTATCCGTATTTTTTATATAATATTCCGTAAAAATTTAGAAAATATATAAACAAAGTTGCTGCAATTCTTTTATTGCCATCTGCAAATACATGATTTTTTACTATTAAATATAAAAAATTTGCTCCTTTTTCTTCTATACTTTTGTAGATATCCTGTCCGTGCAAAACTTTGATAAATGTTACCAATAATTGATTCCAATCCTTTATCTCTTTCAACAGCAAAAAGTGAACTTTCTTCATTGAATCTTAATTTATTAATTATATTTATACATTCTTGGTATTTAATTTTCCTATCGTCTATATTTCCTTCAATTTTCTTTAAAGTTCTATGATCATAATCATCTAATAAGTCTAATGCTTTTGAATATCCTCCAATTACTTTTAATATTTCTTTTGCATCATTTCCTTCTAGTCTTTCATCAATACGATTAGCAATATCTATTAATTTTATAGTTTTTTCCAAATATTCTAATCTTTTTTGATTTACTGCATAACCTTTTAGCATGTAATCTTTTAATACACTAGTAGCCCATTTTCTAAATAAAATACCATTTTGTGATTTTACACGATACCCTACAGAAATTATCATATCTAGATTATAATAATTAGTTGGTTTATCAGCAAATTCGGAATTTCCGAATTTAGTCATAGTTTCTTTTTCTATTAATTCACCTTCTTTATATACATTTTTAATATGCTCATTAATAGTAGATTTTGCTTTTCCAAACAATTTTGACATTTGCTCTTGTGTAAGCCACACAGTTTCATCTTTTAAGTTTACTTCTAATTTTACTCCTTGGTTTTCAAATAAAATAATTTCATTCTTTTTTTCGTCCATACGAACACATCCTTTATTATATAAAATTTAATTCTTAGTATATTTGTTAGTACTTATATATTACAATTTTTAGTATTTTTGAACTATTGTACATATTTTATAATAAGAACAAATATTTGTCTATACTTCACGGCAAAATTATTAATTATTTTTATTTGAAAGTGTCGCGGCATCAAAGTTTTGTGCAAAAAGGGATAGGAGTAAAATATAAAACCATACATATATGGTCCTACCCGCAGAATCTTGCAATTCCTTGCTATTACTAGCATTTAAGCTGTTTATTCTAACAACAAACTATATTACTTCCTTATAAAACTCTCTTAAATTTGATTCTGAAGCTTCATTATTTTTAATTATTCTTGGTTGGATTTTTTTCATTATTGTAACCACATATTTTAAAAAATTTATATAACTTTAGATTATTTTTATCAAAATTTCACAAATTAGAGCTCTTCCCCTTTCATTTTATTATTCCATGGAATAATAAAATTGATAAAACATTCTTTTTTATAATGGCTTTAACACCACATTCTATATCAGTTATCAAAAAAGGTATAATGTCAGTGAATGAAATATTAAATATACATGAATATGACCATTATTTAAAAATTTCTAAAGATGATCTTAATAAAATCAAATATGATAATGCATGGATATTGAACGATTCAAATTATGATGATTTATTTTTTAATTGATAAAACAGAGTTCTAATCATAAAACTCTGTTTCAATGTTTATTTTAAATTTTCAGCGTTTAATTCTTTGAGCTCTTCTAATATAAATTTTCCATCTTTCATTATTAGTATATCATCAAAATAAATTTCTCCACCACCAAATTCTTTTCTAAGAATTTTAACTATATCCCAATGAATTGCTGACCTATTTCCGTTATCACTTTCTTCTAGTGCCATTCCTGGAGTTAAATGAAAACTTCCATTTATTTTTTCATCAAACAATGTATCACACATTGTATTATTAACATATGGGTTTAGTCCAAATGCAAATTCTCCAATATATCTAGCTCCATCATCTGTATCAAGAATTTCATTTAGTTCTTTAGAGTTTTCCTTAGCTGTTGCTTTTACTATTTTTCCATTTATAAAATCAAATTTTATATCTTCAAATATAATATCATTATATTTTGTTTTAGTATTATAAGTAATGTAACCATTAACACTATTTTTTACTGGACATGTTGCAACTTCACCATCTGGTATATTAAATGTTCCATAATATTTTTCTGCAGGAATTCCATTTATACTAAATGTTAAATCAGTTCCAGGTGCTACAATATGCACTTTGTCAGTTTTATTCATTAATTCTTTCAAAGGTTCCATTGCAATCTTCATTTTATTATAATCAACATTACAAACATTGTAATAAAAGTCTTTAAATTCATTTAGTGTCATATTACTTTTTTTTGCAAAATATTCGTTTGGATATCTTAAAATACACCATTTTGTATGTTTAACTCTTTGTTCTAAATGTACTAAAGCAGTATAGTATTTGTTATATAATTCTAATTTTTCTTGAGATACACCATTTAAAGATTTATCTGATGTTGGTGCACTTATTCCTATATATGCTTGCATTTTTTTCATTATTTCATAATCTTTTTTTCCATATTCAATTATATCTTCCTTAGTTGCATTTATTAAAAAATTCCTTAAATCTTCGTAATTTATTATATTTAGATGTGGCTTTGCGTTTATTATTTTAGCTTGTTTTATAATTTCGTTTGCAAGCTCTAAGCCATCTTCTCCAATTACCTCTACTAATATATTTTCATTTTCATTTAAAGAAATAGAATTATATATAAGATTGTGTGTAAGTTTTTCATTTCTATTATCCATTGTTTATTCTCCAATCGTTTAATAAAATATTTAACTGAAAAAAGTATATCACTTTTATTTAAAATTATGCAATATATTATAAAGATTTTTTTCTACAAACGACATATACTAAATTGTATATGTTGTTATAAAAACATAATTCTCTTTTTATATGTATTCAATTATGTATAAAAACGTATTACATTTGGTTTATATTATCAAAGTTTTGTGCAATAAGAGATAGGAGCAAAATAATAGAACCCCTTTTAGAGTCCTACCTACAAGTTCTTGTAACTACTAGCCTTAACGGCTTTACTAGCTATTTATTAGCTATCGTTTGGTTGCATTTTTTTATAAAAAAATTAAAGATTAGACATTACATCTAATCTTTTTCTTCCCAATAAGACTCATCTGCTCCCCCTACAACTTCTCCTGTAGTAACATCAACAAAAATTGATTTTGCATTATATTTCTTTTCATTATTAGGATCTGGCTCACCTTTTTTATAATGAATATTTACTGTCCATACTTTTCTTGCTTTGTTTTCATTATTTTTTTATTTCCTTTTCTATTTTTTAATATTTTATATTATTGATCATATTATTACATATATAATGTATAATACGAATAAAATCTAGGTTATCACACTAATTTTCAATGACTTCTATTGATTTTATTTTTAATTCATCCAAAGGTGCATTTGAATTTTCATATTGTACTTTTACATTTTTTTCTCTTTGCAAATTTCCTATTATTTCAGTATCATCTGTTATATATGCTTTTATTGCAAATGGAAAATTATAACCAGTATCAGAATGAGTATCATCTTCTAAACTATATTTTAAATACACATATCCTTGTTCTATATACTCATCGCCAATAGTTACGACAGAAGAATATGCTCTTTTTCCTGTTAACGCATCTCTTTTCATTTGCTCATAGTCGTTTGATTTTAAAACAATAATTGAATTATCCTTAGTATCAAAATCATTCTCTCCTGTATCATAACCTTTTTTACTTAAATCCCCACTACAAATCAATATATCTCCCTCTTGTATATAGTTTGTATCATATTCCTTTAATGTAAAATAATCTAAACATTTTTGGTTTTTATTATTGATATTTGCTCTAGTATATTCCTTCATTTCCAAACCAAATTCTCCAAAATGTTGTCCATTAAATATATAAATATATCCATATATTGCCTATTAAAAAATTGGTAATAAAAATGGAATTTGAACTGAAACAAATGCTATTGTAAGAAATAGTATTAAAAATAAAGAACCTTCTGGATCACTACTCATTTCTATACTCCATAGTATAAAAAACATTATCGTTATACTTATTATGCTACAAATCAATGCCAAATGTCTATTTCTCATTATTTTATTTTTATTCTCAAGTTTTCGTTTATAAGGTTGTTGAATAAAATAAGTTATTACTCTAAAGCATAATGAAACTATTGCTAAAATTAATAAATTTTTTGCATAAGGTGCTTTTATAAATGGAATATTTATTCTATCAAAAAAGCCTAAATGTATAAGCCAAAGTTCAATTACACCTAATGATAATCCCCATACAATCATCAATATATCATATTTTTTACTTGTTTTATTTTTCATAATAAGACAATTCCTCACTTTCAAATTTTAATTAAATCTCAAATGTATTATATCACAAAATTCAAAAGATTAGTTAAAAAATAACTAATCTTCTGAATCTATACTTATTTTTTCTATTATAAAACTATTTTTCCTTTGTTAATTCAGCAATTACTTCATCTCCATTTTCTTTAAATAAATGTACTTTTAAGTTATCTGTCGCATCATAATTTGTTAAATTAAATGTATTATAATATCTTACGATTCCATCTTCTTTAACACTTATCATTCCATCTCCATCTGATCTACCTGCTGGATAAAATTTTCTTCCGTCAGATATTTCAACACATTCATTTTCATTATGAGCAATACCATTACAATTACTTAAATAAATTTTAAAGGCTGTATTTGAAACTCTAGCACTATCAAATTTATAACTTTCATCACTAATAGAAACTAATTTGTATTGAACTATATTAGATTTTGCCATTTTACTTGATACGTCTATTTCATAGCTCCATTCACCTTCATAAACTCTATATTTTTCTTTACCTTTTTCCCAATAGCTATTTCTTATTTTATTAAATGTTACTTTTAATTTTTGAGATGTAGGAAATTCTACTGGATTTCCTGTTGCTGTTAAATAATATTTAATTTCATTATCATTTATTTTTTGAGTTGTTTCACTATATGAGCCATTATAACTAGTATAATTGTCCCTTGCCTCTTGTTCTGTTTTATATAATGATGTCATTTCTTCTGTTTCAAGTTCTCTTGTTGCGAAAACTTTTTCATTTTTTTCATTTACTACTTTTAAATCCATTATATCTATTTTTCCATCATTTGCTAACATATCATGTAAACTATAACTATCATCAAATTTTATATTAAAATTTATATCAAAATTATCATTATCTATCAAAAATGCTTCTATACTTGTACTAATTCCATTTGCTTCTTTATATTCTGTATTTATATCACTATAATATCCATTTTCAATGGCAGTTTGAATACCATCACTACTATTTGCTCCAAATTTGTTAATTATTTGTGTTGTAGCAAATACAACTCCTGTCATTGAAAGAGTGATACATGCTGCTATTCCTATACCTTTTCCAATATTTAATTTTCTTTTATCCATAACTATATCCTCCTCTTTTACATTAGATATAGCTATTTTCATTTTTGTTTTTTCAAAAATCTTATTGTTATCCATCTATTTTCCCTCTTTTCTTATTTTATTTCTAATTCTGTATAGCCTTTGTTTTACACTAAATTCAGAAATCTTTTGTTCTTTAGCTATATCCTTTATTGATTTAAAAGAATAATAAAAATCTAAAAATATTGTTTTATCGATTTTCTTCATATTTTTCAGTTTTTCTTCTATTTTACTAATTTCTTCTACATTATCATCAAGAAGGTCAATTTTATCATAATTATATAAACTATTTTCATAATCAGAAATATTAAAGTTTATTTTGACTTTTCTTAAATATTCTTTTACTACATTTCTTGTTATTCCTGCAATATATGAACTTAAGTATTTATTAACATTTAGTTTGTTTTTATTCTTCCATAATATAAAAAATACTTCAGAAACTATTTCTTCTTTATCCTCATCATTCAAACTATTTCTTGCCATATTATCTATAATCGTAGCAGTATAAGATGAATATTCATTTATTATTTTTTCTAAATCAAGTTCATTATTTTTTATATAATACTTTATTTCTTTACAACTATTCAATTTAGATCTAAACTCCTTTTTATATTTTAAGATATCTTACATTTATATATTGATAAAATTACAGAAAAAGTAACACTTTTTTTAAATTTATCAAAAAAAGGAGGAATATTTTCCTCCTGCAATTCGCTATTTTATTTATATATTTAATTTCCATCGCTAGACATAAAATATGTAGCAATAGGTATTTCGTTATTAATAGTATTTTTGTCAAGTCTTATTTTTATAATATTTAAATCTGCATCTTTTAATTGTTCTATCTTATTCCTTCCACCTTTACGCTCTATTACTGTATTAGAATTTATTTCTACTTTCATTTCAAATTTTCCACCATCTACATTATAATCAGGTATTAAATCTTCAAAAGTTATAGTTAATATTGCTTTATTACTATTTATTATTTCTATATTCGTACCTATTGGAGAAACTGTTAAATAAGGCGAATCTTCTAATGTTAAGTTTTTAATCAATTCTTTTCTTAACTCTTCTCCCTTTATATTACTTAATATACTAATTGCCTTTGATTTTTTATATGTATATGTATCTATGTAATATCCAATTTTCATTTCATCATAATATACTTTTTCATTTGTTCTTCCATTTATAAAATTCAAAGAACTATTTACATCAATAGAATATTTTTTATTTCTTAACTTATCTTCAGTTTCATTTTTTGTTATAGAATATAACCAACTACTTTCATTTCTATTAGGCAATTTTTCTTTATCTATTAAGTATAATTTTTCAAATACTATTTGTACTACATCTTCTGCATCTTGTTTATTTTTCAATATACTATATGCAATGCTATATATCAATTTATTATAGTTATTATATAATTTTTCAAATGCTATCTTATTTCCATATTTAATTTCTATAAATAAGTCTTTTAATTCTCTTGCATTTATTTTTTCCATATTAATAGTCCTCTTCAATAATTACTTTTATAACATAATTGAATATATTTTATTAGGATTTATAAATCTACATTATCTCTCATTCCTATTATACTACTTATAAAACTTGATGCAAATATTATAACATTTAAAGCAATGTATATTATTGGATTTATTTTTCCTTTTTTCATTATGTATATATTTACCGGAATTAAAATAATTGCAAATATAAAAAATATAATTATTAATGTTATCTTCATATTAAAAATATCCCCAATTAAAAATGTTAAACAAACAAATAACATTGAACTTATAAAACCAACAATGCCATTATAGTCCTCCAAACTCCATATAAACCTCTCCCACCAATAAATATTTTTAATCTTCAATTATAAATGCCTGTTAAATAATCAGAGAACAGATATTATCTGTTCTCTGACAAAACTTAATCATTTTCTTTTAAAGTATATTGACTTATATCTGGCTCTATAAAAATAGAATCATCTACTTTATCAAATTCATATTTTCTTTCTGTAGTTCTATCTCCTTCTATTGTTTTTAAATACAATCCTGTATCTTTTTCTATATAGGTTTCAGCACCTTCAAAAGTTAGTGATAAAGATGATGGGAATCCTTTTATAATATAACATTCTTTTCCATTGTAGTTAGTAGATTTAACATTTGCAAAAATACTTCCTAAGAATGTTTGCCATTTATTATCTGTTTCTGTAAAGTTATAAATATTTACTCCCATAATTGTTCCACTATCTAATTGAGCTGTTTTGCTTTCTTTATTATCCCAGAATGTATCTGTTCTTTCTCCATTATTATACATTGATATTTTTGAAATTTCTCCATTTAGATTTCTTTCTAAAAATACGACCTCTTTCTTATCTTTTTTGTAATATTCCATAGTAACAACTGTTCCGTTGCTTTCTGTTGCAACAGATTTTGTATAATAATTTGTACTATTTGAATAGTTATCTATTTTATTTTGTAAATCACTTATAATTATTGTATTTCTTATAGTATGAATTGCTATAAAAATTAAGATAATTATTAAGATTATTCCTATGATTTTTATTATTCTTTTCTTTTTCATAATAATCACTCTCCTTTTCATTTGTGCAGCCTAACCATCTTGAGTTTCAACAACTTTTAGACCCTTGACTTTACGTCATAAACTTTCGTTTATTTTGCTTTTTTACTTAATTACTCACATTATAACATATTTTGTAAAAATTTTCAAATTTACCATCTACTTAACAAATGTGTTCTTATTATTTTGTAACGGAATCTTTTTTATTTTATATACAATAATAATTTCAATTATTATTTCTATAATCAAATAAAATAAATGTATTGGTATATCTGCTTTTATATTTCTAAAATAGTCAAAGATTTCACTATCTTCGTGATTATCTTCAAATTCTTCTTGAACTTGATCATTCATATTATAAATTTTTAAATAATACCCATCTGGAATCCCACCCCAGAATGTAACTTTTTTAATATCATAATTAATATCAAAATGTTCTTTGATTTCCTTTGCAATATATTCATTTTGATTTTCAATTCTTATTGTTTTATATTCTGCAATATAGTCTAAAAAAGTTAAAAAACTCGTATATAAATTTATTATCAAAAATATTAATATCAAAATTGTTAATATTATTTTCTTTTTCATTCTTTTCTCCTTACAATTTTAGTCAATATTACTTTTCTATTCTCAAAAATATGAGAGTTATAGCCTATTTATTGCTACTTTTTTGTACATCAACTATTGCACCTTTTTCATCATAAGTTTTAGTTTCTATAACATTTCCACTATTGTCATAATAGTATATTACAGAATTAGTTTGTGGATTTTTATGATATTCTCTATATAATGGTTGTCCATAATCATTATAATCATAAAATTCTTCTATATATTCTTTCGTTTTTTTATAAGCAAAAGTATTATAAAATTCATAATAAATAACTGTCTTTCTTGATCTATTGCTATATGATTCTATCCCTAAATATTGTTTTCCATCAATTTCTTTTATTTTTGTACTCTTAAATATCCTAAAATGCCAATCATTATTTATCATAAAAATAATTGCACCTACTAAAAAAGAAATAAAAATAATTATAATTAATAGTAAAATTTTTTTCTTAATCATTTTTTTCCTCCACAACTTAATATGTTAAATACTTTTTTTCTATAACCATCATTGAAACTTCTTCTTTTTTTTCTTCAATTTTATCATTTACAATTTTACTTTTAAATAAATTATCAGGATTATATTTTTCCTGTAATCTAAGTTCTCGTTGCTTTATATCATAATCTTCTTTTGCTTTAATTCTTTCTTTCTGATATGGAGTAGCCCAATATTCTTTAAATAAATTAGCAATTATTGCTTTGGATACTTTAGAAACATGTTGCTCATCAAGGGTCTTATTAACATCATATTTGAAATTCCAATTCCAATTTGCATATGTGTAAAATGTTTGTATTAAACCTGGCGGAATTTTTTTATAATCATCTATATCAACATATTCTAATATTTTTAATACTGTGTTTTTCAATTCCAATAATATTTACTAGTAAAGCAAAGCCGACAATTTCAAACAATACAGAAAATAAAGAAGAACAGCAAACAGTGGCAGACTATGATTACAAGCAATACAACACTGTAAAGCTACTACATACATCAACAAATAAAGTTGAAGAACTAGGTTTAGATGAATATTTATATGGAGTAGTAAGCAGTGAAATGCCTGCAAGTTTTGAAAAGGAAGCTTTAAAAGCCCAAGCTGTTGTTGCTAGAACATATACTTTATATAAAATTACAAATGGAGCAAAAAAACATGGAGATGCAAATATTTGTGATTCTTCAGCTTGTTGCCAAGCTTGGATTTCTAAAGAAAATAGATTAGCAAAATGGAAAGAAGAAAACAGAACTGAATATTGGAACAAAATTGTAAATGCAGTAAATGAAACAAAAGGTAAAATGATTACATATGAAGGCAAACCAATAAATGCCTTCTTTCACTCTAATAGTGGTGGATACACAGAAGCACCTTTAAATGTATGGGGAGGAAGTGGATACCCATATTTAAAATCAGTTGAAACAGCAGGTGAAGACGCATATAGTCAATACTCTTCAAAGGCTACTTTTACTAAAAAAGAATTTCAAGAGAAAATAAAAAAGGTTCACAGTAATTTCAAAATAGATTTTTCAAAAGAAGATTGTATAAAAATAAAAGAATGTACAGAAGGCAATAGAGTAAAAACAGTACAAATAGGAAATTTAGAACTATCAGGAGTAGAAGTTAGAACTTTATTAGGTTTAAGATCTGCGAACTTCAAAGTAACAATTGAAAAAGATAATATTATATTTGAAGTAACAGGCTATGGACATGGAGTTGGAATGAGCCAAACAGGAGCAGATAGTTTGGCAAAACAAGGTGAAAATTATGAAGAAATAATTCATCATTTTTACACAAATGTAAAAATCCAAGATATTTAACATTTTTTGTATAAATTTCTCAAACTTGTCAATAATGATACTAAAGAAAAATTAAGGAGGAATTATTTTATGAGAAGAGATTATAGGAGAAGAAGAGAAGATGGAATAGATACTAAAAAAATGTTATATATCACAGGAACAATACTTGCTCTAGCAGTTATTGCATTTGTTATAACTTTTTTTGTTTATGGAAATACATTAAATAAAACCAATGAGCTTAGCAGAATAAACTCAAATACATTAGGAACTATTATACCTACAGAAGAAACAAGTACATCTTATGGAAAAACTGTAGACGAGATGCAGAATTCAACTGATAACACAGAAAAAGTAGCAGTCAACACAAGCATTATATCAAATGAAGAGAGCAACACAAAAAAAGAAGAAAGCAGAACTACAACTAAAAATACTGAGACTAAAACTGAAACTAAACCAGAAGTAGTAAAAGATCCAGAATTTAAAATGCCAGTTTCAGGAGAGATAATGAAAGAATTTGCTGATAATAAATTAGTATATTCTAGCACTTTAGATGTTTGGACAACACATAATGGAATTGATATTGCAGCTGACAAAACAACTGTAGTAAAAGCATCAGCAGATGGAACTGTAAAATCTATAAAAAATGACCCTCGTTATGGAATAACAATTATTGTTGAGCATGTAAATGGATATAAAACAGTGTATTCAAATCTTTTATCAACAGAATTTGTTGTAGAAGGAGAAAAAGTTAAACAAGGACAAAGCATTGGTACAGTAGGAAATTCTGCAGCATTTGAAGTTTCAGATGAACCACATCTTCACTTTGAAATACTAAAAAACAATGAACAGCTAAATCCTGAATTATATTTTAAATAAAAAAATTTCAAAAAGGTATTTACAATATTCGACAAAAAATATATTATATAAGCATAATATATTTTAAGGAGGATGTTCAAATGAAAAGTGAGAAAAGCTGGATAACAACATTATTACTATGCTTATTCTTAGGAGGATTAGGAGTTCACAGATTCTATGCTGGAAAAATAGGTACAGGAATATTACAACTAATCACAGTAGGTGGATGCGGAATCTGGACTTTAATTGACCTTATCATGATTATAACAGGAAGCTTCACAGACAAAGATGGAAACCCAATCAAAAACGACTAAGATTATCTTATTTATTATAACTAATATTATTCTTTTAACAGCTTTATATATAATACCAAC
>OLQV01002394.1_pt1 | contig 12419 bp, 12 predicted proteins | sample 1672371 | NCBI WGS metagenome assembly OLQV01 (sample SAMEA3136676, study PRJEB25190) | human gut metagenome
CTCTTTCAGTTACGTATTTTTGTAATCTTTGAGTGTTTTTGTAATCTATTCTAGCGTCTTTAGAAGCACAGAATTGACAAACTTTTCTTTTTTTACGTCTTTTTTTGTTTATCATCTGTGTTATTCCTCCTTTTCCTTAAAATGGTATATCTTCGTCATCTATAGCTTGGAAGCCATTTGGATCTAATCCTTGTGTTGGTTCAAAACTTGGTTGTCCATCTTGATGACTTTCAACATATGGATTTTCTGATTTTCCTCTATTGCTATCTAAAGCTTGTACGTTTCTTGCACTTACTTTAGTGAATGTTTTATTTTCTCCTGATTGAGTTTGATATCTATCTACTCTAAGATTTCCTTGGATTGCAACTAATCTACCTTTTGATATATAGTTTGCACAAAATTCAGCTGATTTTCCTATAACTTCTATAGGTATAAAATCTGTTTCTTTTGTACCATCTTTCTTAGTGTATTCTCTATCAATTGCAAGAGTAAATGTAGCAACAGGTGTTCCAGTACCAGGTATATATCTTAGTTCTGGATCCTTTGTTAATCTTCCAATTAAAACTACATGGTTCATAATGCGACCTCCTTATAAATCTATTGGACTAAGCATTAATTATGCAACCACGATCATATGTCTTATTACGTTTTCGTTTATCTTTAAGTTTCTGTCTAATTCTTTTGGAACTTCAACACCAGACTTAAAGTTAACTAATACATAGAAACCTTCTGAGAATTTAGCTATTTGGTAAGCTAATTTCTTATTTCCCCATGTATCAACTTTTTCTACTTCACCATTTGAAGAAATAACGTCTTTTATTTTGTTTAAAACACTTTCTTTTGTTTCATCATCAGAATTTGGTTTTACAACATAAACTAATTCATAATTTTTCATTCTTTTTCACCTCCCTTTGGACTTAACGGCTCTACTTCTTAGAGCAGAGAAATGAGAATTAAATCTCATACTTGTCTATTTTATCACCATTAGATAAATATATCAAGATTTTTTTGTAGTTACTCACTTTTTCTTACAATTCTATTTTTAATCATTTTTTGTATATTTATACTAATATTTTATTCACTTTTTGGAATTACTTTTTTCGTTCTTTTTTCTAGTGTTGGTCTATCTAGCATGATAAGCCTTCCACAATTTTTACATTTTATTTTAATATCCATTCCAACTCTAATTATTTCAAATTCTTTACAACCGCAAGCATGTTGTTTTTTTAGTTCAACAGTATCTCCTATATTAAGACTTAATGGCATATGATATTCCCCCTCTTAATTAATTTCTTCTACTTGTTTTTTTCCATCTTGCTTATATATTTTGTATATTCCTTTGTATTCAATTTGATTTTGATTAATAATTTCTTTTATATTATCTATATCTTCACTTTGACTATCTTTATTTTCATTATCTACTTCTTCACTTTTTAAGTTAGCCTTGCTTTTATTTTTTGAAAACTCTATGTAACTATTAGAATTTATATTATCTTCATAGTATCTCATAAATAAACTCCTCTCAATATATACTTTATAAATATAGTTTTACCAAGTAATAAAAAAAAATTCACTTAGAAGGTTCTTATAAGTTAAACCTATCCAAATGAATTTTAATATAAATCTACTTAATATATTTTAATAAACACCATCATATTCTATTATTATCATATCATTTCCTATTTTTCTAATACTTCTCCATGGTACCTCAAGAACTGACTTATCTTTTTTAATTCCAAAAAATCCTCTTTCTCTAGGTATTAAAAGCGCTAATATCTCACCACTCACTTCATCTAATATAAGGTCACATTCTCCAACTACCCCTAATCTTTCACCAGTTACTAAGTTAACAATTTCCTTTCCTGCTATTTCAGATAAATTCATGTTTATCCCCCCAACTTATTTTATAGTTTATTTTCTTCTACATCTCTTCCTACTATACATACACCTAATTTATCTAAGTTGAAAATTTTATCTATAACTATTTTTACAGTTTCTCTATCTACATTATCTATTGATTTTAGTATATCATCTGTCGATTCCACTTTATTGTTTAAAAGTAATGCTCTTCCTATAGACATCATTCTACTACTTGTACTTTCAAGACCCAGTATATAACTTCCTTTTAATTGTTCTTTACTTTCTTTTATCTCCTGATCGGTTAAATAGTATTTTTTTATTATCTTTATTTCTTCTATAATTGACTCATATACTTCTTTTAAATGTTCATTACTCATACTAGCAAATATACCCAATTCTCCACATTTTCTGTATAAGCTTTGAGAAGAATATATAGAATATACTAGTCCTTTTTCTTCTCTTATTTTTTGGAATAATCTAGAACTTATACTTCCTCCAAATACTGTATTTATAACAGCCAAAGCATATACTTCTTTATCACTTTCAATAGGAACTGCTTCTAAGCTCATAGCAAGGTTAACCTGTTCTATATCTTTGTTTTTAGTTAAAAAACAACTTTTAAATTCTGCTTTTTTAATATCTACATTAACATCCCTTTTCTTCCAAACTTTAAACTTTTCTTCTATCTTATTTATTATTTCAACATAAGTATCATACATGTGAAGGCGATCAAGAGAAAGTATTTCCTTTTTTAAGTCATAATAATCATATAATGCATCCATATTATCATTAACAACTTTTATTAAGTTGTTATAAATATCTACTGGTACGTTATCGGAATATAAAGAGGCACTAATTGCACTATCGTAATTTCTTATTTTAGCTAATACAACGTTAGTTTCTACCTCGCCCTTATAAGTAGATGTTATAGTTCTTATATATTTCTTATACTTATTATGGAGCATCTCAAAAGCTCTTTTTCGTACACTTCTATCTTTTGATTTTATGAATAATGAGTAATTACTTTCGTTGAACTTAACTTTATTACCTTTTTCATCAGTGATATAATCATATTCAAAATCAGAATCAGTTAATGCTTCATAAGTCTCTTCTGGGTTAGATAGACACTTTGATAAATTTGATAACATCTTTTCTTTTTCTTCATCTAACGTGTGATTTTTAAACCTATATATATTTTCAATACTAAATCTATAATCTTCTAACTTTTCTTCATCTTTATAAAATGTATTTAATTTTTCTTCATCTAGTTTTAATATTTCAGGAACAACAAAAGATGATAATTCATTATATTTAGTAAATAAGTCAGAAACTCTATTTGTCATTACTTTATATTTTTCATCTAAAGTATCAGCATCATAATTTAGATGTGCATAGTAATATATTTTTTCTAATTTTCTTGATACTTCTTCATCATATTTTAAATATTCATAAAGCTTTTTACCATTACTCAGAAAACTATCTTTATACTCCAAAACTTTTAATATTTTTTCTTTTACATCATCAAAATCTTTTTGCCACTCTTTTTCATCTTTATATATCTTTGTTAAATCCCATTTATACTTATCTTCAATCTCACATCTTAACTTTTCTTCTTTAGCCATAGACTCTCCTTTTTATTTAAGCATAAAGTTCTAGCTTTAAATGCTAGAACTTTACTACTATTATTTATTATTTTTTCTCTTCAAATTCTGCGTCTACTACTTCGTCTTCGTTTGATTTATCGCTTTTTGTACTTGCCTCTTCTTGAGCTTTTTTATTAGCTTCTTCGTATACTTTAGCTCCTAATTTCATTGCTTCTTCTTGAAGTTTAGATGTTGCATCTTTAATCTTATCTACATCTTCACCTTCAAGTTCCTTCTTTAAATCAGAAACTAATTTTTCTGCAGCATCTTTATCCTTAGCATCTACTTTATCGCCTAAATCCTTAATAACTTTCTCAGTTGTAAAGATCATTTGGTCAGCTTCGTTTCTAGCGTCTGCTAAAGCCTTCTTCTTTTCATCAGCATCTTTGTTTTCTTCTGCTTCTTTACGCATCTTTTCTATTTCTTCATCTGATAGGTTTGTTGATGCAGTAATTGTAATAGCCTGCTCTTTACCAGTTCCTAAATCTTTTGCTTTAACGTTTACGATACCGTTAGCATCGATATCAAATGTAACTTCAATTTGTGGAACTCCTCTTGGTGCTGGTGGAATGTTTGTCAATTGGAATCTACCAAGTGTTTTGTTATCACTTGCCATTGGTCTTTCACCTTGAAGTACGTGTATATCAACTGCTGGTTGATTATCTGCTGCGGTTGAGAATACTTGAGATTTTGAAGTTGGAATTGTTGTATTTCTTTCGATTAACGTAGTCATAACATTACCCATTGTTTCAATACCTAGTGAAAGTGGTGTAACGTCAAGTAATACTATGTCGTTAACATCCCCAGTTAACACACCACCTTGAATTGCAGCTCCCATAGCAACTACTTCATCAGGGTTAACACCTTTAGATGGTTCTTTACCTAATTCTTTCTTAATTAATTCTTGAACCTTTGGAATACGTGTTGAACCACCTACTAATAATACTTTGTCAATGTCACTAGCAGATAATTTAGCATCCTTTAAAGCTTTTCTTACAGGTTCTAGAGTAGATTCTGTTAAATCATCAGTTAAAGACTCAAATTTAGCTCTTGAAAGTGATGTTTCGAAGTTAATAACACCATCTTTTCCTTGTGCTAAGAATGGTAATGAAATTTGTGTCATAGTCATACCAGATAAGTCCTTCTTAGCTTTTTCTGATGCATCTTGTAATCTTTGCATAGCCATTTTATCACCTGATAAATCAACGCCATGTTCATTTTTAATTTCTTCTACTAAGAAGTCAACTATTCTTTGGTCATAGTCATCTCCACCTAAGTGGTTATTACCAGATGTTGATTTAACTTCGAATACACCATCACCTAATTCAAGGATTGATACGTCAAATGTTCCACCACCTAAGTCATAAACCAAGATAGTTTGTGTTTGTTCTTGTTTATCAAGTCCGTATGCAAGTGATGCTGCAGTAGGTTCGTTTATGATTCTTTCAACTGTAAGTCCTGCAATTTTACCTGCGTTTTTAGTAGCTTGTCTTTGTGCATCATTAAAGTATGCTGGAACAGTAATTACCGCTCTATCTACTTTTTCTCCTAAATAACTTTCTGCAGTTTTCTTTAAATCTCCTAAGATCATTGCAGATACTTCTTCTGGAGTGTATTCCTTACCATTTGCTTTTACCTTTTTATCAGTACCCATTAATCTTTTTATTGATCTTATTGTATCAGGATTGATTACCATTTGTCTTTTAGCTGCGCCACCAACAATAATCTTTCCATCCTTAAATGCTACTACTGATGGAGTTGTTCTTTCACCTTCAGCATTAGCGATAACCTTTGCTTCGCCACCTTCTAAGACAGCAACGCACGAATTTGTTGTACCTAAATCTATACCTATTATTTTACTCATATTTATCATTCCTCTCTTTTATTTATTTACTTTAACCATCGCTGGTCTAATTAATTTATCTTTTAGCATATATCCTTTTTGATATACCTCTAAAACTATGTCACTTTCTTTATCCTTCTCTTCAGCAGTCATAACGGCTTGTTCTAAAGTAGGATCAAACTTCTTTCCTAAACATTCTATTTCACTAACACCATACTTCTTTAGCACAGAAATTAAGCCTTGATGAACCATGTTTATTCCATTTATGAAGTTTTCTGTTTCTTTACTTACGTTTGCATTCATGCCAACTGCTCTTTCAAAATTATCTAAAACAGGTAAAATTTCAAGAATTAATCCTTCGTTTGCGTACTTTAGCATTTTCTCTGTTTCTTCATCTTTTCTTTTACGATAATTAATTAACTCTGCTTGATGTCTTAACGCACGCTCTTCAGCATCAGAAGCCTTTTTATTTATTGCTTCCACTTCTTCTTTAGTAAGCTTTATAACATCTTCTGTTTCTTTATTTTTATTATGCTTTTTATCTTTATGGTCTTTTTCTTCTTTTATATTCATATCTTTATTTATTTCTTCATTCTTCTTTTTTTCTTCTGTCATATTTTTACCTTTCTATGTTTTGCTTTATATAGTTAAGTAGTGATACAACCTTTTCATAATCCATTCTCTTAGGTCCTACTATCGCAATTGTGCCTTCTTCACCATTTATATCATACTTAGTCTTAATAACCGATACATCATCATCAAAATTATTTTCATGACCAATATACACGTTTATATCATTACAATCGGCTTCTATTTTCTTAACCATATTTTCATCATCAAATTTATTAAGTATTTCTTTTACTTTTGCTACGCTATCAAATTCCCTATAATCAAGCAATTTTGTTCTGCCTGCCATATGCATATGACTCTTATAAGAAAACTCATTAAACGCATTATAAAAGGCCTGATATAAAGCTTCATGGGATTTAACATAATTTCCAATTATTGGCTTAATCTCAAATTCCAGTTTAGCGGAAACCTCATCAAGTGGTGTTCCAACAAGAAGTTTATTAATTAATTCAACTACCTTTTTAACTTCATTAGGTGATACTTTGCCTACGTTAAGCTCTTTGTGCTCAACGTGACCCTTATCAGTTATAACAATTGCTATTACCTTACTATCACTAAAAGGTATCGTCTCAACTTCCTTTAGTTTGTTTTCTGCACTAGATGCTCCTAAAACAAGTGAAGTACAATTCGTTATTTCCGATATAATTTCCATACTTCTTGTAATTACATCTGATAAAACAAGCCCTTTGTTATCAAATATAGTTTGAAGTTTCAAAACTTCCTCACCAGTCATTTTTTTAGGTTCCATCAAATTATCAACGTAATAGCGGTATCCCATTTCACTAGGTACACGGCCAGATGACGTATGAGTTTTTTCAAGATAACCCATATCTTCTAGTGATGCCATCTCGTTTCTAATGGTTGCAGATGAACAATTAAGTTTATCACACAATAAAGAAGAACCAACTGGATTAGCAGTTTTAATGTACTCTTCTACAATCAGCTTAAGAAGTTCTTTCCTTCTTTCACTTAGCAAGTTTATCACCTTCTTTTTTGTAGTCTAACAGTATTATAATATGCATTTTTAGCAATGTCAATACCAGAGTGCTAAATATTTATTAAAATTTATTAAAAAAGACGACTAACAGTCGTCATTATATTAATATATTATAACATTGTAATTTGGCTTTTTAGCTAGTACTGCATCTTTATTAGATTCAGATTTAACGTATACATCCATGGTGGATGGTACAAAGCCTACACTAAAGATTGTTGTAACAATTGAATCGGTTAGTTCTGGAAGTTTAACCGTTTCAAGTTTTTGACCATAATCAAAAAATCTGTTAATTTTTGTTACCTTAGACATATCCCAAGTGCTTAAGTCTAAAACCTTTAGACTTTTGCACTCTCTAAATAGTTGAGTCATGTTAGTAATTTTTGATACGTTCCAACCAGTTACATTTAACGTCGTTAAAGATGTACATCCATAAAATGTCCCAAGGCCACTATTTCCTTCAAAAACCTGAGTTAAGTTATCTGTATTCCATTTTGATAAATCAAGGCTCGTAATTGAAGTACAAAACGCAAACATTGCATTTATACTCGCCATATTTTTAGTGTTCCAACTTTCTATTCCCTTAATTTCCGTTAATGCTTTACATCCTCTAAACATAAAGCTAAAACTTTTTACATTTGATACATCAAAATTACTCAAATCTAAATTAGCAAGTTTAATGCAATCAAAAAACATGCCATTATATAATCCACCCAAATATACTACACTAGACGTATTAAAATTCGTAAGATCTAAGTTTTCTAAACTCGAGCATGATGCGAACATACCAGCCATAGTAGTTACCTTTGAAGTATCAAAGTTTGAAACATTAATGCTAGTAAGCTTCGAACAACCAGCAAACATTTTTTCCATATTTGTCACATTTGACGTGTTAAGACCAGAAACATCCAAAGCTGTAAGAGATGAACAACCATTAAAAGCATACGTTGCATTTGTTATTTTTTCTGTATTTAATCCAGAAATATTTATGTTTTGCAAACTTTTGCAATCAGAGAATAAAGCAACAATATCTACTACGTTTGAAAAATTCATCGAAGATAAATCAACAGTAACCAAAGAAGAACAACCTTCAAATAATCCATAATTCGTATACCATTCACTCCATCTATAACTTACATTAATTAATTTTGGAGTGCTAAAATTACTTAAATTAATACTTTCAAGACTAGAACAATTATGGAACATTGCGCCAATATCAGTAAGACTATTAGTATTTAGAAAACTTAAATCTAAGCTAGTTAAACTCTTATCACCCGAAAACATATTTTGCATAGTTGTTACTTTTGATGTATCAAAACCAGAAAAATTTAGTTTGGATAAGTTGGTGCAAGAACTAAACATTGATTTCATAGACGTTACATTAGGCGTATTAAAATTTGATACGTCTAAGCTAGCAAGTTTAGAGCATCCATTAAACATAGTCGCCATGGTAGTTACATTTTGCGTGTTAAATGAAGATACATCCAAACTAGCTAATGACGAGCAATTAGCAAACATACCTTGCATCGTGGTAACATTTGAAGTATTAAAACTTGAAACATCAAGATTTTCTAAAGCGCTGCATGCATAAAACATATAACTCATATTAGCCACTTTTGACGTATCTAAACCTTTTATGTTTGCGCTTACCAATTTTTTACATCCATAAAACATACTTTGCATATATTTAACATTTTTAGTGTCAAAGTTTGAAATATCAATATTAGTTAATGATGAACAATTATAAAACATATCTGTCATACTTGTTACATTTGGTGTGTTCCATTTTGATAAGTCTAGATTAGTAAGAGATGAACAGTCGTAAAACATATCTGCCATACTCACAGCTTTTGATACATTCCATCCTGATACATCAAGATCTACCAATTTAGAACATCCTCTAAATAAATTTCTAAATTCAGTAACATTTGAAGTATCCCAATTAGATACGTTTAACGTTGTTAGTTTAGAGCAATTATAGAACATGCCATTATTCCACTCCGAATTACCAAGCATCGTTACATTCGAAATATTAAATTTAGACAAATCAAGCTTGGAAAGTGATGAACAATTATAAAACATTGCATACATTAAATTGACATTTGATGTGTTAAAATAATTACCAAAAGATATTTCTTTTAAAGAAGTAAAATAACCAAATAAGGCACTAGAGTTTTTTGGTGCGTACACTTCTCCTACTCCACCAATATATAATTCGTATAATCCATTATTATCAGAGTCTTTATATGATGCTATTACAGTGCTATCTTTGTTTGCAGAAGCATCCCAATACCCTATCGCATTTTCTACTGGATCTAGTGTTGGTAAAAAGGTTATATTTTCTATTTTATCTTTGGTAAGAGTTCCTCCAAAAACTTTCGTAGTCCAAGCACCCTCATTTTTCAATATGGACATAGGCTTCTTAAAGTCAAACTTAAGCACTGTATCTAAATTGGTATTGCTAGGAAGTGTCGTTATGCTATTTTTATATTTTATCTTTACGATAAATTCTTTTGTTGTAGCAGGCTCTATTAATTCTTTTATTCCTATACCATTTATTACGTATTCCATATTATCATTATTATTTATTTCTTGAGATATGGAATTTATCCACATTGCTACATTTCCCTTATTTACCACTACAACTTTATATGATACTGCAGAATTAACTTGCTTTAAATCTACTCCTAATTTAATCGTGTTTTTACTATAATTACTATTATAATTTTCTAATCCTACGTTTTCTGTTTCATATAATGATACGCTTGTTATTCTTATATCTGCATCTACTCTAAATGTTGCTTCTCCGCTTATTTTTAACTCTCTATTTAACGCTGCATAACCTACTGATAAACATAATGTAAAACATGTAAAAAGTAAAAACAACATTAAATTGGTTCTGTTTTTATATTGTTTTCCTATTTTTATCTTTCTATATTTCATACTTATCTACCTCATTTTAGTTATGCTCTCATATTTAGTTTATCATACACTTTTTAATTCTTTATAACCTTGTAAGATTAACTTATCTTCCTATTGTTTATAATATCATATACCCCCCCCCGGGTGTCAATAGGAATAAATTTGTTTATAAAAAACAGCCTTATTTAGGCTGCATATTATTTTATAAAACTAATTACTTTATCTATTCCAATTAGATATATTATTAAAGCTGCTAAATCCAAAATTAATAATAATGATAAAACTACAATTATTAATATTTTGCTATTACTCTTAGGCTTAACATTTTCTTCATTATCAGGAGTTAAATTAGACGTTTCATTTTTATCTTCTTGTTGCTGTGATAAATTATTACTTTCTTTAACTTTATCATCAGTTTGATCAGAATTTTCTTCGCTATCATTTGTCTCTGAAACTTTATCTTCTTCATTAATATTTTCTAACGATGGAGTTTCATCTAATATTGGAATCATATCATTATTATCTGACGTAATACCATCAATAGCTTGATTATTTTTTTGATCATCACTATCTGAAACATCCTCCATTTCATTTAATTCTTCTAAAGCATCTTCGTTTAACGTTTCTTTTTTTTCAGTATTAGGTTCCATATATACCTCCGTAATATATAAGTATTATACATTAATTAGAACAATTATTCAATACTTAAAAGCATCAAGCATCATTATAATTATCTCATTTGAAACAAACAGCTTATCTTTTTTTATATATACGTATTTACCTGTCTCGGTAAGAAAATTATTTCTAACTAAATCTTTATAATTAAATACATCTTCTAATAAAACATCATATTTTTTGTAAAAGATATCTTTATTAATACCACTTATTTTCCTTAACGAAAGCATAACTTCATCTTTCATTAGTTCATTTATACTTAATTTTTCTTCGTAAACTCTGGTTATACCATCATTATATTTAAATACGCTTTTAGTATTATCATACCTAACATTATTAACAAACCCAGAGGCTCCCGCTCCAAATCCATAGTAATTATCATTATTCCAGTAAGTTAAATTATGTCTTGATTCATACTTTTCTTTTGCAAAATTACTTAATTCATAATGATTATATCCATTATTTTTTAAGTAATCTAATATTAGATAATACATTTTATTTTGAATGTCATCACAAGTTTCTTTAATGTTTTGTAACTTAAGGTTAGTGTGTTCTTCTATTATAAGTGCATACGTACTAATATGTGGAACATCTAGCATTTTTATTATTTCTAAATCACTTTTTAAATCATTTATACTTTCATCAGGAAGTGCATACATTAAATCAATATTTATATTGGAGAAATATCTTTTTGCTAGGTTTATATTTTCTATCATTTTCTTTTTATTAATGTCCCTATTTAATACTTTAGAATACTTTTCATTAAAAGTTTGAATACCTATACTTATTCTATTTACACCACCACTTTTTAAAGCGAGAAGCATTTTTTCATTTATATCTTCATAGTTACACTCAAACGTATATTCATAATCATGGTTTAATTTAAATGTTTTAAGAATATAAATTAACTTATTTAAATTTTTAGAAGATAACGAACTAGGTGTTCCACCACCTATATACAATGTATCTAATACTTCGTTTTTATAATTTTTACTTATTTCTTTTTTTAAATTATCAAGATAACCATCTACCACTAGTTCATTATAATAATTCTTACAAAAATCACAGTATGAGCATATTTTTTTGCAAAAAGGAATGTGTATGTAACAACTTTTTATCATTGAAGTATCACTCTTTCACCAGAAAGTTCTTCACTTTCAATATAATCATCATAACAACTATCACAATAATTAATTATTTTTTCTTTATCACCTAATATATTAATTGGAAGAATAACGGTTAGTTCATGATTTAATATTGCCTGATTATATATACCACCATCCTCTGTCATACTCATAGATATAATAAGTGGTTTTGAATATTTATTATGATTTAATACATAATATGTTAAATGCCCACCATCATAGCCTTCATAAGGTTTTATAAAGTCATAATTAGGACTAATTTTATTATTATTTACAATATCATATAAATAAGCGCAATCTTTTTTATATACTATTATTTTCTTATCATCTATACCATAATAACATACCATTTTAAGTAAAGGATTAACCGGAATTATCTTATCATTTTTCTTTGTAAACTCTGTTTTTTCTAAATCAATTACATAAAATAAATCATCAGAAACTTTATATATTGCTTTATTATTTTTATATACCGATATACCATTATCAAACAAATAATTATCTACTTCATATTTTGTTGCAATACTTTTTCTAAAAGGAACCAAAACCGTACCATCTTCTTTTATAACTGATGTTATAACAATATATCTATCTTCACCTATTTTATTTATATATAAAATAGGAATATAACCATCTATTATAGTAGCATTATCTAAATCAACGTTTATTATATTATCTTGATATTTTATTTCAATTATTTTTTTTAA
>OLQV01002396.1_pt1 | contig 12418 bp, 7 predicted proteins | sample 1672371 | NCBI WGS metagenome assembly OLQV01 (sample SAMEA3136676, study PRJEB25190) | human gut metagenome
CCACTTCGGTAACCTGTAAGGCTTCCCGCACCATCTGATCGGCTGCTTCGCCTCCGTTGTTCATCTTGTTTCACCCCATTTCGTTCTTCCTGTGCGGCAAGTTCTGCTTGCCGTAGTTTTTCCTGCACCTCGGCTGCATCTGCTTCGATGTCAGAGCAGATGTAAACCTCATGGCGCAGGGCTTTCATTTGCTGGGTCAGTGATTTGATTTTTTCTTCCCGCGCGGCATGTTCCGGCTCACGCTTTTGCCGATATAGAACTTTGCGCTGGCGGGCAAGCTGTCGGATTTGGACTTCTGCATTTTCCTTGTAGGCCAGCAGTTCATCCATAGTTTCAATATGGTTTTCCCATAGGAATTTTGTCTGCTGCTGGTATCGGCTGAACAGCAGAAAATCCTCGCGTAGCAAAAAGTAGCAGCGCTTTGTGGTCTTGCCGTGGTAGGCTTTCCGCAGCAGGGCGCAGTAGTGATAGTAGCAAGCCATAAAGCCGGATACTTTCGGATACCGGCGCGGCAGCTTGCCGCGATACCGCGCTTGCCTCACAGTGGGCTGTAATTCTGTGGGCTGCCATTTCGGTTTTGGCGGGGCGTTTTCCTGCCGGTATTCCTGCTGCATTTCGGCGGGCATACGGTGTAGTTGGCGGTAATACTCGCGCAGCGCCGATTCAGAAAAGCGCGGGTCAAGCCGATCAATACGAACATTGCGCTGGGCGTTTTTATGGCGCACGGCCATGTGTTCCACACGCGGGCCGTATTTGACCGTGTAGCCCATGTTCTGCAATTCGAGAATAAAACCATCAAAGCTGTCGGCGGCAGCAATAGCCTGTTCCACATCTTTACGAACCATACCTCGGATGGTAGGCTTGCCGGCCTGACCGCTTAGCCACTCGTCATAAGATTTTCCCTTGCCGTCCGTTTCGATGACGGACAAGCGATTTTCTCTGCAAAGTTCATCCGATACCTGTCGGATTCCGTGGTAGTAGGTGTCAAAGTTGTTGCGGAACATTTTTCCGTCCGCATAGGATACCGAATTGACGACTATATGATTGTGCAGGTGTCCTTTGTCCAAATGGGTGCTGACCGTACACTCAAACCGATCCGCAAGAAATCGCCGTGCAAATTCACAGCCAATCTCGTGTACTTGGTCGGGCGTGGCTTCACCGGGGCTGAAACTTTGAATGATGTGGTAGGCCAAAATATCACCCTCATCCATCGGTTGATTCCAGCGTTTCTTTGTGCGGTACATTCTGCGGTAAGCAGTGGCCGGGTTACATCTGAACCCCGTCACATATAATTGATGTTCGGTTTTGTTTTGATTCTGTGTGTAGGATAATAGCCAGTTCAAATCATCTGCGCTGAATTTTTCTGTCTTTTTAGGGTTACTGGTATAGTCCAGACATCTTTGCAGATGATGCTTCACTGGTTTGATTTTGGTGTAGGCCATATCAAAGCGTATCCTCCACATAATCCCATGTTTTCTCCAAGATTTGCAAAGCTATGTCTAATTGTTCTGCTGTGGCTCTGCCGGTTGCATTGACCACATGAGCAATCTGATTCAGATTGTTGCCGTAGGCAGAAAGCTGTTGCAGAACCTTTCCGTAATTATCGGGTGGGCGCGGGTGAATCGTAATGCCCATCAGTGCCAGCCGGATATACTTTTCTCGGCATATCCCTGCTGTCGCTGTATCCTGCTCCAGCTTTGAAAATTCAGCATCGTTCAGATGAACAACAACGCGGTTATTTCTTTTGCGAATAAGAATCCCCCCTATAAAATCTGGACATAAAAATAGTGCATCGCGGTTGGGCGATGCACTTAGGCACATATTCAATTTACTTTTGTGGTTCAATCAGTTTGTAGGCCGGTGAGAGAATCAAGTCGTACCGAGCTTGTAAATAGCGTGAGTAAAATTGCTTTTGCAAATCGGAAATTACAGGTGTGCCATCAATGAAAGCTGCGATTTTTTCCATATCAATTTTTGGGAAAACACGTTCCAATGCAGCATTGCAGTCATCGTTTTCCGCGCGGGTGATAAAATCGTAGTAATTGATCTTCCGTCCGTTCAGTTTTATAGCCGAGGTAGGAAATTGGAACACCCGTGCATGAAGTTCTGCTTCATTGGTAAGCACAGCTTGCATGACGTTTTCATCTGCCTGTGGAAGTAAGCAGCTACCGCAATCGAAAACAGGGGCAATTTCTGTTCTGTGGGTCTGGTCGTCGTAAAGGAATCCCCAGTTTCCATTGTGGCGGTCAAAATTTCCGAGCAGCGCATCCACGATAAAGACATTCCAGAAATGCTCCCGCAATTCTACCGGCGATACATATTGCTGCTTGTCGATGGTGTCCATCACATCTTTCAGTTCCGTGCCACTGCCGTTGCTGTCGGAGTCAAGAATTGTGTTTTTGATAGAGCAGAAGTCGAACAGGCGCTTGCTGCCTGTTGCAAAGTCCTTGCAGGCACAGACAACTTTTGTTTTGCCTTTAATAGAAAAGGTTCCGAGTTCGGTTTTCTGCGCGTTGATTCCAATTAGATTGAAGATGCTGCTTGCAAGGTGTTCACTAATGCAGCTATTGGTGTACGACAAGTTTGTGGGCTTTCGTTCCCCGGACGGGGGAAATTTCAGCATATAAATCCCGCCGCTATATTCAACGGCAATCTTGCTGCCGTTTGCTCCATTGTAAGCTCTGCCGGGAACAATGGGGCAGTTTGTAAAATCAGTCATAGCTTTGCTCCATACAAGTATTTCTTTCGCAGGTAGTCTGCGTGTTCGTGGGTAATGCTTCTTTCATTGATTTCTGCCATGTTGATGCTGCCATAAAGTTCACCCCATAAACAGTCCAACAGGCTGCTGTGATTTTTGATTCCGCTTTTATACGCATCCAAGTCGTGCTGCAAATAGTCCGGCAAGCCATACTCGTAGGCGCGTTCACGTTCGGTTTGGCGGATGCCGTCCTCCGTCAACTGCTCCATAGAAACCCCCAACACCTGCGACAATTTATAGACTGTTTCGGCAGAGCATTTTTCGAGTTTTGTTTTTCCGCTGCAAATATCACTGAGCGTCGGGTGCGGAATTCCCGCTTGCACAGCAAGTTTATACTTTGTCATGCCGCGCTTGGCAAGTAAATCTTCTATAACCATTGTTTCCGCCTCCTTAATTATATTATATCGGTATGCCGAAACAATAGCAATAGCCAATTTTCAAAGTTCATAGAAATGCAAATATTTTCGCAGCGGGAAATTTATATTTCAGAAAGCGGAAGCAGGGGTCTTAGGGGCATTCCCCTAACAAGTGGGCGTTTGGTACACCAAATGCCGTGCTTGCTCGTACTGTGCCATAGGCACAGTACGCCGCCCTCTGAAAATCACCACGGCAGCTGCAACCCCTTTCGGGTAGCATAGCGTTCGACACGACGAGCCAGTCGAAACATATTCACACGGTCACGCAGGCTGTACTCGGTAGCCGTGACCTGTACACCGTGCTGCATGAGCCGCTTGAAAAACGAGTACAAGTGGCGCTCCTTGCCGCTGATCTGCCGCATACGGCAGATATAAACACGGTCAACTTTTCCACCCTTAATCTGCTGCATCATATCGCGGTAGCCGGGGCGCAGCAGCCAGCCGCCGCGCTCGTCAATGCTTCCACCGACAATATCACAGCCGTCATGCAGCGCCTGCATTGAGCAAACTTTATAGCTGTTCATGGTGCCGTCATAGTCACCGGGAATACGCGCGTAAATCCACGCGCGAGGTTTTTTCTGTTCGTCCATTATTTACCTTTCCTCATAAAAACTTAGTTGTTCGCCCTCCAACCGAAAGCGCACATCTATCTCACGAACCGTCCGCCGCCAGCTAAAGCGCTCGGTGGTTTTGTTCGGCACGTCCTGCAATTCGAGCAAGCGTTGCCATAAGTCTGGGTGGTAGTAGTACAGATGCCGCAGTTCGCTGACCGATGCGTTCGGGCAAAACCAACAACCCCGCGCTTGGTGAAGTCATACAGCGGAGACAGCAGCCCCTCAGCTGCGCATATAGACCGCGCTTCGGGTTCGGCCACATGGTACTTGTCCAGCAAAGAAATCTGGCCGGGCTTTAATCGTGCCAGTCGCTTGGGTTCATCTGCGGCGATGCCGATGTACTGCACCGTGTCCGGGGGCAATGCCTTCTGATATGCCTTGATCGGCGGCAGCTTGCAATCCCGCTGAATTGTACAGCGCCCACTCAGAGGGAATCCCGAAAGCATCCCCTTGGTTTTTCCTCGTGTGACAACATGGTAAAAGCAGGATAGATAGGTCTTTTCGGAGCGCAAAACCCGTGTCGGGATGCCGCGCTGTTCAAAATACGGGATTGCCGTTTCGTGGATAAATCGGTTGTGTTCGGGCAGCTCGCCGGATATTTCCTCGCTGAACATGACCTCGCAATACACAAGTTCGTCCAGCGGTTCACCATGCTGCAAAGCCAGCAGCGCGGTGGCGATACTGTCTTTTCCGAAACTGCAACTTAAAATGTGTTTTGCCATCTTCTCTCCTATAAAAATAGGGAGGGCCACGCGGTCCTCCCTGTAAAAAAGTATATTTCATTTTCCGATTATTCCTTAGTCCTCGGTGTCCTCGTCATCATCGTCACGGGGCGCAATATCTTTGCGGCGGGCGCTCTTGTAGACCAGAACGGCCAGCCCTGCAAGAGAGATTCCCGCAATCGCCAGCAGCAGCCCCAACGGAGAATTATCGCCGGTCTTAGGAATTGTCAGCAGCGGCGTGGGGGTTGCAGTGGGTGCAGCGGGCGCTGGGGTCGTGTTCGGCGTGGGCTGCGGAGTATGGTCCGGGGTCGGCGTGTTGTCGGGGGTAGGTGTCGGTGTGTCCTCGCGGGCATCTTTCATTACCACGGTCTGAATCTCGCCGGTGGGCAGAACGGTAAAGTCGATGCTTTCTGCAACCTTGTAGCCGTTGGGTGCGGTGATTTCCGTCAGTGTATAATCTCCTGCGGGCATCTTTTCCACATAATGCGGTCCGTTTGTGGAAATCCAACGGTCAATCTCCTTGCCGTCCTTGTCCTTGATAACCAGTTCTGCGCCGGGAAGTTCTTCATTGGTGGTAAGGTCTTTCTTGGAAATCTGCACCTTGGTAATATCATCCTGCATAATAACGGTGGCATCGTCCAGCAGTCTCCAGTCATCCCACTTCCAGAACAAAATGTTCTTGGTGGTCAGATAGTAAACTTCGCACTCCTCCAAAGGATTGCCGCCCTCGTCAGTTTTCTGAATCAGGCGGAACGTAATATTATCGGCCAGTGCGTACCCATCGGCGGCGCGGATCTCCGTCAGTGTGTAAGATTCACCGAAATGCAGCCCGGTCACGCGATGCGGTTCATCGGTGGACACCCATGTGGTTACGGTATTGCCGTCCGTATCCTTGATAGCAAGGGTGGCGCCGGGCAGTTCCTCATCGTTGGTAAGGTCACGTTTGCTTACCCACATTTCCGTAGGCTTGTTGGCACAGGTGTTATCCAGCACCATAATAGCTTGTCCATCATAGGTGAAAGTGACTTCCATCGGCTCCTCGTTAACGTAATAGCCGAGAGGGGCGCGGAGTTCCTTGACGATGTAATTACCGCTGTTGGTGGTGGCGTCCTTGCGGATGCTGCTGCCGTAATACTCGCCGCGAATGGGAATATCGCAGTCAAAATAGGTGTAGCCGTCTGCGCCGGTTTCGGGGCTGGTGGCGACCAGTTCGCCCGCTGCAAACAGCAGTTTGCCGTCCACGCTGTAAATATCATCAGCCGTGTACAGGTTGAATACCGCACCGGCAAGGTATTTGCCGGTTTCGCGGTCAACCTTGTAAACGCCGACTTTGGCTTTTTCGCGGTCATTGTAGAATTTTAAGGTCTGCTGCTCGGTGAAATCGGCGTTGGCATCCTTGCTGCGCACGACCTCAAAACTCTGGGAAGATGCAGCGCCATCATATTTGGCAATGCTCGTGGCCATAACCACATCGTTCAACTGGGCATCCCAAACGAAAGTGACATCATAGCTGTCAGAAGTGCCGACATAGCCGTAAGGCGGTTTGGTTTCCTCGATATGGTAGCTGCCCAGCGGCAGGGTCACGCTGACTTCGCCAATCGTGCCGTCATGGATTACAGACAGGAAATCGTAGGTGGCCTTAGTGCGGGCCGGGGCAAAGGTGGCAATATCCGCGCTGCCGTCGCCGGTGGTGACTACGGCGACTACATCGCCCTTGGCATACCAGAGCGTGCGGTTGCCATAATTGTCGGTCTGCCGATCCTGCGTGTAAATATCCTCGGCAGCAGTGATGGTATACTCCGCACCGGCCAGCGGGCGGTTTTCATACACAAAGTTGCCGCTTTCTGCCTCGCCCGTCATCCACGGGTCAATGCCACCCGGTTCAGATTTCCAGCCGGTCAGCACCTCGCCTGTCTTGCGGATGGTCAGCTTGCCGAGGGTTTCGTGGTTGGAATACTTTTCGCCAATCACCAGCGTATCCATGCCGTTCTCGTTTTTATCACCGGTGGCTGCATAAATGCGGTCTGTGGTGATTTCAAAATCCACATAGTAACTGCCATCTGCATCGTCGGCCAAAATGCCGTTTTCATATCCGGCAGAATCCAGCCATTCGTTGTAGAATCCGTTCGGGGCGGTGACTTCTACAATGCGATACTTGCCCAACGGCAGCTTTTCGGGCAAGGTCAGAATGCCCTCGCCGTTGGTGTAAAAAGTGGTTACATCTTTTGTCAGATGGCCGTTGACGGTATCGGTCATCGTGACGAGCTTCGGATTGCCGTTGCTGTCATAGCAGTAATGCCCCTGCTCGTCCAGCCAATAGATTTGGAAAGCGGTGTCGGGCAGCAGTACCGGTTTGCCGGTTTCCTCGTCAACTTTGGTGATGCGGAGATAAACTTCGATTTCCTCGTCCAGTACCGTAAATTTCTGATAGCTGTCAGAGCCTGTCATTACGCTTTCCTTGGGGGTAGCCATAGCGCCCCACGGGTTGTTATCCTGTTCGGGGTCAACGGTGACAATAAAAGGCTCAGCTTGGAACAGGTCGTGCGGCACGGTGGTTTCCACGACCAGATAAGTGCCATAGGGCAAGCCCTGCACACGAATATTCCCGGTGTCATTGCTGAAGATCTCGGCAAGCTGGTATTCGTTGGCGCTGCCGGTGGGCTGCCAGCCGTTGCCCTTGCCGTTCTTGTTCTCACCTGCCGCCGTCAGAGTTTTGTTGTACGCGGCAATTTCGTCAGCGTTGACCTCATAGGTCTTTGCGATGGCCTGCGTTTCCGCAGAAAAATCCCACTTCGGATGCTCGTTATCGTAGGTCTTATCAATGTAGGCATCCAAAATGCTTTGCAGGGTGTAGCTACCGCTGCGGGTCTGTTCAAACTGTTCTGCTTTGGACAGGTCGGACACAAGGAAGAACGTAAAGCCCGCGTCCTCCAGTTCCAGTCCATTGCTCTGGCCGCTGGAGGATACGATTTTACTGATTTCCACATTGCCTTTGGCAACTTGGTCTTGGCTCTCGGCCAGCGCATTGTCAGCATGGATGTGGTAATTGGCGCTGTAACTGGTCTTGTCGATCTGTTCACCGGCTGCCTGTCGGTTGTCGGCAAAGGTGGTCTTTTCTACATACCAACCCTCATCAGAATAGGAAGGCGTGATGTAGTAGTTATGCTCATCGACAAGATAGCCGTCTGCAAAGGACAGGTAATAGGCATCGTAAGTCCAAGAGCCATCCAACGCTTTACCTTTAGAGACTGTAGAAAACTGGTTCTTGTAAACCCAATCCGTGTACTGGCCGCTGCCGTTCTTGGCAAGCGCGGCGGTCTGCCCGGTGACTGCCTTGGTGCGGCTGTCCACGGTGGGATAGGTGCCGGAAACAGCAAGAGCGCCGTCACGCAGCGGGATAACCACGCCGGTGGAGCGCTCTACGACATAATATTTGCCGAGGTACAAATTGCTGAAGCACAGCCAGCCATTCTCGATTTTAGCGCTGGCTACAAGGTGGTCTTTTTTCAGAACGGGTAAATAATCAGACACCCACTGCCCGCTGTTGTCGCGGATTGTGGTGTGCCAGATGGGATTGCCGTCTGCATCCACGATTTTGGAGTAGTCCACCACGCCGGTCACGCCATCGGGGTGCGTAATATCTTCGGCGGCGTAGAGGTCATACACCGCGCCGTCCAGCACAGCATCGCCGTGTGCCTGCCCGCTGGCAAAAGCCGTGCCGTGGGCTGCCTTGCCGCCCACATAGCGCACGGCGTCCAAGTCCACCTTGGAAATGCTGATCTCTCCCAAGGTGCGGTCATTTTTCATAACGCCGTCTGAGGGTGTGATTGTGTAGCTGTCCTCATTGGCAGCCTTGCCGCTGTTGTCGGTGTTATAAGTGCGGGTAGAATCTTTGGCGGTGCTATAAATTGATACGGTGGTTTCCACGCCGCCGCTGGTCACCAGCTTGGTGCCGCCCTTGTCGGCTGTCAGGATGTCGGCGTTGTAGTTGGCATTGTCCAGCCAAAGCACGGAATTGTTATTGTTCTGCGTAATCTCGATATAGTAGGCGCGCTTACCCAAGGGCGTTCCTGCCGTGCCGGGGTGGTCGATGTCTGTCCAGTCGCCAAAATATCCGGCAGGGGCTTTGGTTTCCACAAGGATGAACTTACCCTGATTGCGCTGGGTATAATACAGCGTGTGGCGCATCGCATCGTTAGCAGCATAGGCGGCGCTGTTGATGACTGCATAGCTGCCGTCACCTTGGCGCTGTACGCTGTAGGTGTTGTAGCCGCCGGTTGCAAGAAACTTATCACTTACACTGTCCCACTGGTAAATTTCATAACAGGCATCGGCGGCAATCGGGTTGCCGGTTTCGCTGTCGGTCTTTCGGATATTGACCTGCTGGCTCCATTCTGCGTTGCGCATCAGGTACTCGTTGTTTGAGTTGGCTGGCACGGTCAGGGTCTGGTAGCTGCCGTTGCTGCCCCAATACTTTTCAAAGCCGTAGGGTACGGAGATTTCTTCGTATCGGAACTGCAAGTTGCCCAACTGGGTTCTTGCGCTGTTGACTGCCGCGTTCACGGCATTTTGTGCTTCTGCCTGTAATTCCGCGATGGCAGCATCGCGGGTGCTGTTGGCAGCTTCGTTGGCAGATTCCTGTGAAGTATACGGTCCGACACGACCGTTGCGTGTGCCGGAGGTCTTTGTCACCGCGTAGTGCAAGCTCCAGCTTGCGGCTGCATCGCCGCCGTTCTTCTGGTAGTTGTCATCGGCGGTATGACCGCTGGTGGTCACCGTTTGTTTTCCGGCAGGACTGATAGACCAGCTGCCGCCGTCAATGCTGCCGGATTTGGTGATGGGCTCGATCTCGATGGTCGCGCCGTCCACCTTTTCCTGTGTTTTCAGCTGGATCTTATCCGTGCGGATTCCGTAGGAAAAATCAAAACTGCCGCTGGCAGTCTGGGCCGGTGCCTCCCAGCTGGCGTAGTATTCCTGCACAACAGGTTCCGGCTCAGGTTCCTCCTCACCGATCTCAGGACCGATCAGGGCAACGGTCTGCCATCCTGCGCGACCGGGATTATAGATGTAGGTGTAGTAACCGCGGGCAGAGGCGTAGGTTTCCACACCGTTCAGCAACTCATCGGCAGAGGCAAGATAAATTTCCGCGGCAGTGCTTTCAGGGAAGTTTTCGATAATATACATCTGCACATCGTCATAAATTGATGCGCAGAAATCCAAAAGAGAGATTTCTTCACCCTCGTCAGCGGAAAAAACAGCGGGCAGATCGTCCGCATCGCTCAAAGCGAGCTGGTTCAAGCCGCCCCAGATGCGAATCTGGTTGCCGTAGTGGTCACCGGGGATGCACTGGTCTGCGTTGACCGTGGAAGTGTTCACATAGGTGTATGTCGGGCATCCCGCAGGTTGTCCGTTGGCACCGTGGGTGCAGCAGTAAGCGGGTTCGCCGTTGAACCAGATCAGCCAAGTGCCGTTGACCTTGGCAACCTTGGTGATCTTGCCACTTGTCACCGCAGGGGTGGGGCGCTCGGCAAAGGCGGCAATTTCGCTGTCGGGGAAAGGATATTCGGCAGTCGCATTGCGGTCGATGGCTACCTGTAGGGTTTTGGTCAGTGTACTGCCATCGGGTGCGGTGTAAACCAACTGCGCGGTAAAATTCGCATCTGCCTGCACATATACACCCAGCACCGCAGCGGAGGTTTCGCTGTATTCGTTGTGCAGCAGGCTTTCAGCATCCTCGGCGGGCGCGCCGTAGTAGTCCAGCAGGGTCACGCTGTCCGGCAGAACCAGATCGAGCGTGCTGCCGTTGGCGGGGTACTCCACCTGCGCCATAATGGGAACAATGGCATAGTCTGCGCCATCCAGCAGGGGCGCGGCCATGGTAAGGCCGTCATTGTCCAGTGCAACGGCAGTCAGATAGCTGCCGCCTTCTTCCAGCTGGCTTTCGGGCCACTCGGAAATGCCGATTTTAGTTTCACCGGTGGCAACCGGCAGACCCTCGCTGCCGATATAGGAGCCGATGGGTTCATCGGGCAAGTCAGTGTACAGTTCCGCGCCGACAACGGCAGCAGGGATTTCTTCTTCAGCGGGCTGCTCTTCTGCCGTTTCCGGGGTGGCTTCGGTTACATCCTCGCCGGGGTCGGGGCTGCTCTCATCGGTCTGGCCGTTGTCTGTTTCAGACGGCTCGGTCTGCTGCTCCATCTGCACGGTTTCCTCGGTGGGCTGCGGTGTGGGTTCCTCCGCAAACGCCGCACCGGGCAGCATGGAGCAGAGCATTACCGCCGCCGCAAACAGCGCGGTAACGCGGTGCTTCAATTTATAATGTGTTTCTTTCATTGTGAAATCCTTTCAAAACAGAGATTTTTTCACGAAAAAAAGCGCCTGCAAAATGCAGACGCTGCGGTTATCTTTCGGGGGTATCCTGAGCGGGCTGGGCTTTGGCTTTTTCAAATTTTCGCACTTGGTTTACAAAACCGTCCAATAGGCAGGTATGCGCTTGTAGGTCAGCGTAGTAACAGGAACGGTCAAATCCACGGCGATCCATATCTTTGATCGTGCGAATGGAATCTGCCCATTCTCTATTTGTGCGCGAAATGCGACCATCTCCATCACGGGTTTGAATGGCCGCTGCCAACACATATTTTGTGCGCTCCAAACCATATTCCGCCACTACCTGTTCAACAGCGCCAGCGCCCAGCCGCATACCATCAAAGCGCTGTGCAAGCGCTGCGTCAATCTCGTCCCGACACCTTTCATTCAAGTGGCAAGACGCATGGTACTGCTGCAATTCGCCGTGTTCGCGGGCATAAGTGACGGACTGTCGATACACTTTGGGTGGGTTCTGCTGCTGCTCCTTTTTCAGCAAGTCATCTGCACGGTCTTCCACGCACTGAGCCACAATGCTCATATAATCGGTTTCCAGCTTGGAAAAATCCTTATACACATCCGCCAGCGGCGCGGGAGATTTCAGCAGCGCCCGCACCCGTGCAGGGGTGAGGTTCATTTCTTCCGTTGCAAGAATAATGTCCTCACGGACGCTGTACTCGTAGGCGTGGTGTAGAATTTCTTCTGGCGGCTGTGCGGTCAGCCATAGGCAATAGGCGCTCTGCTCCACCCGCATTTTTTCGCAGAGCTGCTCCTGCGGGGTCATTCGGCATCCTCAAAAACAAGAGAATTGCTTTCAAGAATATATTCCCAAAAGAAGCGTTTACCGTTCATATCCGCAGCATCATAGCAGAATGTGATAAGCGCCGGGAACATGGCTGCCGCTGCATCTTCGGAAACATTCAGTTTCTTCCCCGTGGCTGTGCAGTGGTTCAGATATTCCACCAGTTCGCCCAGCGTGGCCGCACTGCTTTCTTTCAAAATCGGTGTGCACTCTTCCGGCCACTCCTGTTTGTCCAGCGGCAACGCCAGCATTTCTTCGCTGATTGGGGCGCTGACTTCAATTTCTGTGTCTGGGCGCTGGCTGAAACCGTCCAGCACTTCAAGACAGCCTACGGTTTCTGCTTTTTCGAGCAGCGCAGCGGCCAAAACTTCAATAATATCATCGTAAGACATAACGTCCTCCTAAAAAGAAAAGCGCCCACAAAAGTGAGCGCCCAGATAAAATATTCGGTTATGAGAACATCGGCAAACTGTCGTTTGCTGCATCTGTTTTCAGAATGGTGATCCAGTTGCTTTTGCCGTAGAGAAACCGCACGATATGCACCGTTTGCGTGGCATCGTCCACCGTATAGAACGCAAGGTAGTTCATAACGATGGTGAAGCGGATTCCCCATAGGGAAAGCAGTTTGTCGGAAACGACTTCAAATTTGTGCGGGAATTCTGCCAGTGCTCCGATTTTTTCGTCGGCCACATCCAACAGCTTGTCGGCGGCAGTTGGATTTTTCAGTACAAGGTCGATATAGT
>OLQV01002405.1_pt1 | contig 12374 bp, 10 predicted proteins | sample 1672371 | NCBI WGS metagenome assembly OLQV01 (sample SAMEA3136676, study PRJEB25190) | human gut metagenome
TGTCCCACAGGCGGGCGCTTGCGGAAAGGCGCAGGGCCGGGCATGCCCGGCCCCTACGACGATGCAAATTTTACCCTTCTTCGTTCCCCCGCCCGACGATCTCGGCCTTTAAGACGTCCTGAATTTCCACCAGACATTCCAGCAGCAGGGGGTTGAACTGCCCGCAGTCGCCGTGCAGAATCATCTGCACCGCGGTGTCCGGTGAGTAGGCGGCCTTGTAGACGCGCTTGCTGACCAGCGCGTCGTAGACGTCCGCCATCGAGACGATCTGCGCCGAAATCGGGATGTCGTCCCCGGCCAGGCCGTCGGGGTAGCCGCGGCCGTCCCAGCGCTCGTGGTGCCAGCGGCAGATGTCGTGGGCGGTCTTGACAAGCGCTTCGTTTTTATAGCGGCCCAGACGGTCCAGCATGTTCGCGCCCACAACGGTGTGGGTTTTCATAAGATCGAACTCCTCCGGGGTAAGCCGCCCGGGCTTGTTCAGGATCTTATCGTCTATCGCAACCTTTCCGATGTCGTGCAGCGCCGATGCCATGACGATCAGCTCCTGCGTTTCGGGCGGCAGGTCATACTTGTCGGTTTTCTGCGTCAGCCGCTCCAGAAGGCGCTGGGTCAGCGTGCCGATGTGCAGCACGTGCTGGCCGCTCTCGCCGTTGCGGAACTCGACGACCTCGCTCAGGATCGAGATCATCATCTTGGTGTTTTTCTCTTTTTCCTTGATCTGGCTCGTCACCAGCGAGGCGAGCCGCCGCTGCTTGGCGTAGAGCTTGATCGTGTTGAAAACGCGGCGGTAGACGACGCCCGCATCGAACGGGCGGCTGACATAGTCCGAGACGCCCAGCTCGTAGGCGTGGCGCACAACGGTGTCGGCGTCCTCGCTCGAGATCATGATGACGGGGATGTCCTCGATCCAGTGGCTGCGGTTCATCTCGCTCAGCACCGCAAAGCCGTCCATGACCGGCATGACGATGTCCAGCAGGATCAGCGCAATGCCGGTGCCGTACTGTTCCAGCATGGCCAGGCATTCCCTGCCGTTCGCCGCCTCCAGAATGTTGTAGTCGCTGCCCAGGATCTCCGCCAGAATGGCGCGGTTCATCTCGGAGTCGTCCACAATTAAAATGCTCTGGCGGGAATGGCCTTCGCGCCCGGCAGCGCTCAAAGCGCCGTCCCGGGCGTTGTCCTCGGTCACGACCATGTTTTTGCGGTTCTTGGCCTGGTACATCAGCTTGTCGGCGCGGGAGACTGCCTGCTCCACGGTCTCGCCGGGCTGCGTTATCACGCCGCCGATGCTGGAGGACAGCTGCAGACGGGAATACCCCGGCACGCTGGCGGCGTGCAGCTGCTCCCGGATGCGGTCCAGCTTGGCCAGGAACGCCGCGTGCTCAATGCCCGGCAGCACCAGCAGGAATTCGTCGCCGCCGTAGCGGATGAGCACGTCCGATTTGCGGATGCAGGCGCGCACCACGTCAACGCAGGTGCGCAGCGCCATGTCGCCGGCCTGATGGCCGTTGGTGTCGTTGATCAATTTAAAGTCGTCCAGATCCAGCACGGCCACACCGGCGGGGTCGGTCTTGTCCTTGAGCGCGTCCTCAAAGTAGAGGCGGTTGTAGCTGTCGGTCAGTGCATCGTGGTAGAGCTTGGTGTGGTAGCTCGTGATGCTGTCTATCAGGCGGTCCCCGTTTTCGGGGTCAATGAGGGTCTCGCCGTCCAGCTTCTGGACCAGCTCCATGACACAGGGAACGCCGTCGACCTCGCGGTAGACGGCGGTGACCTGAAAGACCTCGCTGCCCATGTATTCCAGCTTGGTGCGCTGGCGGTGATCCTCCAGCACCTGCCGGGAGATGCAGTTCCGGCAGGGGGTGTTTTTGCCCCAATAGCTGTAGCAGCTGCAAAAGCTGTTGATGGACTCCTCGCCGCCGACCTGCGCAGCATCCAGCAGCCGCACCACAGTAAAGATGGTGCGGTATTGGGCCATTTCCGTTTCGACCTGTTCTCTGGTCATAGTGCTTCCGCCTTTGTGTGAAGGAATGGGTAGATAAAAATTGTGTTACATATAAGAACATTATAGCATTGCAGGGCGTTTTTTGTCAATGTGGCAAAGGGGAACCCCATGACCGCCCGGCAACGGATAGCCTCCCGGCGGCCCTGTCCTACCCGCTGCCCGCCCCGCATATACATACCGCAGGAGGTACATGCCATGCGTCGGATCGGATTCTACTTATTTATAATAGCCGTCTTTCTGCTTGCGCCGCTGCTTGCACTGCCGCAAAAGGCTGTCCCGGCCCCCGCCGCGGCGCCGACCCCCACCCCAACCGCCGTCGCCCGGGCCGCCGCGCCCTACCGCGCTGTGTGGGTCAGCTATCTGGAATGGGAGCAGGTCGATTTCTCGTCGGCAGAGGCGTTCACGCAGGCAATCGGCACAATGCTGGACAATATACAGTCGATTGGCGCAACCGTCGTGCTGGCGCAGGTGCGGCCCTTCGGCGATGCGCTCTACCCCAGCGACTACTTTCCGTTCAGCCACCTCTGCACCGGCACGCAGGGGCAGGACCCCGGGTTTGACCCGCTGGCACTGCTGGTGGACGCCGCCCACGCGCGGGACTTACAGCTGGAAGCCTGGGTCAACCCTTACCGCATCCAGGCCGGGCAGACCCCGGCGCTGTGCGGCGCAAGCCCGGCGCGGCTGCACCCGGACTGGGTCAGGTACACCGATACCGGCGCGTATCTCGACCCCGCCAGCGCGGACGTGCGGCAGTACATTGCCGACGGGGTGGGGGAGCTGTGTGCAAGGTACGCTGTGGACGGCATCCACTTTGACGACTATTTTTACCCCACCACCGACCCGGCCTTTGACGCGGCGGACTACGCGGCCAGCGGCAGCACACGGACGCAGGACGACTGGCGGCGGGAAAACGTGAACGCCCTGATGGAGCTTTGCCACGCCGCGGCCCGGCGGTACGGCGTGCGGTTCGGCGCAGCCCCGACGGGCGACCCGGAGCAGAACTACACCCTGCAATACAGCGACGCGGCCCGCTGGCTGCGGCAGGGGACTGTGGATTACCTGATGCCCCAGCTTTATTGGGGGCAGGAATATATAAAAAACGGCGATGCGTCGCACAGCTTTGCGCAGCTGGCCGCCGCGTGGGCCGCACTGCCCCGCGCGGCGGGCGTGAAGCTGTACGCCGGGCTGGGGGCCTACCGCGTCGGCGCAGGGGATGGGTCCGATGCCGGCTCCGAGTGGTTTTCCGGCCATGCGCTGGCCGACCAGCTTGCTTTGCTTGCCCGCTTAGGGGTGCAGGGCGCGGGGCTCTACCGCTACGGCAGCCTGTTTGCCAATTCCGACGCCCCGGCGCTGGCGGAAAGTGAAGCGGAGGCAATAAAAGGTGTCTGGCAGGGCTGACCGGAAAATCCGGCGGTGCCGACAATGATTTGGTACTTGCAAAAGCGGTAAAAATGCAAGATAATAGAGAGGCGGGGCGGCTTGCGGCTGCCCGCAGGATCCAAGGGAAGATAAAGGAGAAACTCCATGAACAATATAAACGACCTCTATAACCGCTGGCTTGCCCAGCCGGATCTGGACGACGCCGTCAAAGCCGAGCTCGTCTCCATCGCGGGCGACAGCGACGCCGTCACGGACCGCTTTTACCGCGATCTGGAATTCGGCACCGGCGGCCTGCGCGGCGTGATCGGCGCGGGCACGAACCGGATGAACCTCTACACCGTGCGCAAGGCAACGCAGGGGTTGGCGGACTACCTCAATGCGTCCGGCCTGCCCAAAAAGGTAGCCATCGCCCACGACAGCCGCCATAACGGTGCGCTGTTCGCCCGCGAGACCGCCCGCGTGCTGGCCGCGAACGGCATTACCGCCTGCATGTACCCCCGGCTTGAGCCGACCCCGGCGCTTTCGTGGGCGGTGCGGTACCTCGGCTGCGGCGCGGGCGTCTGCGTGACGGCCAGCCACAACCCCGCTAAGTACAACGGCTACAAGGTCTACGGCGCGGACGGCTGCCAGATCACGCTGGAGGCTGCCGAGAAAATTCTGGCAGCTATCGAAAAAATTGATTGCTTTGACGATGTCCGGCTGGCAGATTTTGACGCTGCCGCCGCCGCGGGCCGCATTGTGACAATTGACGAAAAATGCCTCGATGATTTTGTGCAGGCTGTCTATGACCAGCGCGTCGGCGACGGCGCGGGCATCGACGCGCTCAAGCTCGTCTACACCCCGCTGAACGGCACGGGTCTGGAATGTGTCAAAAAGCTGCTGGGCAAGCTCGGCGTGACCCATGTGACCGTTGTGCCCGAGCAGGAAAAGCCCGACGGCGACTTCCCGACCTGCCCCTACCCGAACCCTGAGATCCGCGAAGCTATGCAAAAAGGCTTGGAGCTGTGCGACAAGGTCCGCCCCGATCTGCTGCTGGGCACCGACCCCGACTGTGACCGCTGCGGCACCGCCGTGCCCGACGGCAAGGGCGGCTACCGCCTGATTACCGGCAATGAGATGGGCATCATCCTGCTGGACTATATCTGCCGCACCCGTCTGGCACAGGGCACGATGCCTGCCGACCCCGTGGCGGTAACGACGATCGTCTCCACCGATATGGCAACGCCGGTGGCAAAAAAATACGGCGTCGAGCTGCGCCGCACCCTGACCGGCTTTAAGTTCATCGGCGAGCAGATCGGCAAGCTGGAGGCCGAGGGGCGTCCCGAACGCTATATCTTCGGCTTTGAGGAGAGCTACGGCTACCTGTCCGGCGGCCACGTCCGCGACAAGGACGCTGTCAACGCGACGCTGCTGGTCTGCGAGGCCGCGGCCTGGTACGCCCAGCAGGGCAAGACGCTGCTGGACGCCATCGAGGCGTTGTACAGGGAGTTCGGTTACTACCGCAATGCGCTGTGCAGCTTTGCCTTTGAGGGCGAGAGCGGCATGCACACGATGCAGGAGCTGATGAAGAAGCTGCGCGCCAACGCCCCGGAGGACATTGCCGGGTACAAGGTGGAGTCCGTCGTGGACTACGACACCGACGGCACCGGCCTGCCCCGCGCCAACGTGCTGGAATACCATCTGGACGGCGGGCATAAGCTGATGGTCCGCCCCTCCGGCACCGAGCCGAAAATTAAAGTTTATCTTTCCGCCGTTGGCGACAGTGAGGCAGCCGCCGATGCCGTGAACGCCGCGCTGGCCAAAGCCGCCGCGGAGATGATGAAAGCGTGAACGGTATGGCAATTCTGAAATTGACCCCGAGCTGCAAGGATTATCTGTGGGGCGGCAGCCGCCTGCGCACCGATTTCGGCATCAAGAGCGACCTTGAACCGCTGGCCGAAGCGTGGGTGCTGTCCTGCCACCCGGACGGCCCGAGCTATCTGCCCGACGGCACGACGCTGGCGGACTACGTGGCCGCGCACCCCGAAGCCCTGGGCACGGACTGCGCAAAATTTGAGCAGTTCCCGATCCTGACAAAGTTTATCGACGCCAGCAAGAACCTGTCCATTCAGGTGCACCCGTCCAACGACTACGCGCTGAAAAACGAACACCAGTACGGCAAAAGCGAGATGTGGTATGTGCTGGACTGCGTGCCGGGCGCGTATCTCTACTACGGCTTTACGCACGAAATCTCCAAAGAGGAGTTTGCGGAGCGCATTAAAAATAACACCCTGACCGAGGTCCTGAACGCCGTGCCGGTGCATAAAGGGGATTGCTTTTTTATCCCGTCCGGCACGCTGCACACCATCTGCCGGGGCATCGTCGTGGCCGAGGTGCAGCAGAACTCCAACGTGACCTACCGCGTCTACGACTACGGGCGCGTCGGTGCGGACGGCAAGCCCCGCGCCCTGCACATTGAAAAGGCGCTGGACGTGACCCGCCGCACGCCGCCGCAAAAGCACGATTTCGGCAGCCATCTCGCGCAGTGCGAGTATTTCACGGTGGACGCGAAAAAAGGCGCGTTTGACGGTGCAGCCGACGAAAAGAGCTTTGTCTCGCTGCTCATCACCGACGGCGCGGGCACGCTGACCTGCGGCGGCGAGACCGTGAAGGTCAAAAAGGGCGAAAGCTATTTTATCCCCGCGGGCAGCGGCAAGTACGCCGTGACCGGCGACTGTGAGACGCTGGTGACGGTGGTGTAAACGGCTGCTTGCCGGTAGGTTCTCTCCCCCACCGCCTGCGGGCGGAGCCCCCTCGCAGAGGGGGCCAAGGTCCCTTGCCTCCCCTTGCAGGGGAGGTGGCGCCGCAGCGCCGGAAGGGTAGAGCTTGCGGCTGCCGCAAACACCCCGGGAGGGATAAATCCCTCTCCTACAAAGAAAGACGCATCCCGGTTTTTGACCGTGGTGCGTCTTTTTTGTAACCTTTTGGAAGAAAGCAGCCCTCGACGTGTTCCGCGGGCGGCGGACGGTATACTCCCAATTGACCCGGCGGGGAGACAAGCCCCGCACGGGAAACCAGCAAAGGAGGAACCGTACATGAAAAAACGTCTGTTGGCTGTGCTGCTGGCCTGCTGTATGGCGGCAGGCATGGCCAACGCTGTGTTTGCGGCGGATGAGCTGCCCGCCACGGCGGAGTCTGCGGCGGCGATTGCGCCCGCCGACCCGGACCCGCCTGCCCCGGAACCCGAAATTGAGGCGGAGCCGACCCCGGCGGCTGCACCGGAACCCGAAATAGAGGCGGAGCCGACCCCGGCGGCTGACCCCGCGGCAACGCCCGAGACCGCACGCACCCTCGTGATGGAGACGCTGCTCGCCGCGCCCGACACCGCGGCGCAGACTGCCGTTGTCACAAGCGCAGAGCTGGTGGACAGCATTCGGACCGACGGCTGCTTTACAGCGAAGGTTAACGGTAGCACGGACAGACTCGACGGCGCTGTGTACACCTGGTACCGCAGCAAGGACGGCACCAACTGGGAGGAGGTCCCGCAGCAGCTCTGCTCCGGCGATGCGTGGAACATCACGCCGGGCAGCGAGCACCGGCTGAACGCCGCGCTGGATGCCTGCATTGCCGGTGTCAGGGATGCGGAACGGCTGTACTATAAGGTCGAGGTCACCGGCACCGACGGCGCAAAACTCACCGCCGCGGCCATGCAGGTGCCCTACTGCATCCAGCTGCAGAACGGCAGCTTTGAAACGCCGGATATTGCCGGGCTGAAGGCGTATCACGACAAAAACAACCATACGCCCGCATCCCGGCTGTACTATTCCCCGGACGGTGAGACCGGCACCTTCTTTACCCAGTACCCGTCGGGGGAAGGGGGCATCGTCTGGCAGACCACCGGCGTGGCCAGGCACTGGAAAACCGGAAGCGCCGGCCTGTACATTGAGCTGGCGGACGGCTCCAACCGCAGCTATAACGGCACGCGGAACTACCCCGAGGCCAGCTACAGCATCGACGGCGCTTACGACGGGCAGCAGTTTGCCGAGCTGAACTGCGAGGCCTACGGCGCACTGTATCAGGATGTGCTGACCGCGCCCGGCACCACGCTGCACTGGTCGCTGGCCCACCGCGCCCGCGGCAGGGGTATGCAGGACTCGATGGCGCTGCTCATCGCGCCGGTGGATGTGGCAGCGCAGATCACCGACATTCTGGCGGGCGTTTCCAGCGAGGACGACAACAGGGGACTTCTGGTGCGCGCGGCGCTGGACCGGACCGTGCAATACAACGGCGAGGAGGTCCCCATCCGCAGCTTCATGGTCGGCGGTGAGATCACCGACGGCAACGACCAGTGGGGCGTCCACAGCGGCGACTACACGGTCCGGGCGGGGCAGTATGTCAGCCGGTTCTTCTTCCTGGCGCTGTCCAGCGGCAAGGGGGACCGGCGCGAGGGCAACCTGCTGGATAAGGTCTGGTTCAGCACCGAGCCTGCGCCGCCCGTGGCCGGGCACGCCAACCTGACGCTGCGCAAGACGCTGGCGGGCAGCCTGACCGCCGACGAGCTGACCGCCGTGCGCGCGGGGCTGACCTTCACCGTGACCCGCTCCGACGGCACGGCTGTGGCCGTCATAAGCGGCGCGGATATGACCGTCGGCACCGACCCGGCCCAGTGCAGCTATACCATACAGGATCTGCCTATGGCGTCGGAGAGCGGCACACCCTACACCTACACCGTGACCGAGACCGCCCACGCCGCCCCGGCGGCGGTGCTCTATTTGGCGAGCCGCGCCGCCGTCAACGGCGACGTGCTGCAGCCCGCGGGCGACCCGCCGACGCTGGCCAACATAACGCTGCTGCAAAACGGCACGACCTACGCCGATTTTGAGAACACCTACGCCCGGCAGACCGGCAGCCTGCGGCTGACGAAGGCCGTGGACGACGCGGCCCTGCGCGATGAGGCTGAAGCCGTGACGAACACCTTCACCGTCGGCAGCCTGCCCATCGGCAGCTATACGCTGGTCTATGACGACGGCACGGCCCGCACCGTCACGCTGGACGCGCCCGGCGCACTGACCGTGCCGCTCAGGGGGCTGCACAGCGTAACGGTGGAGGATGTGCCCGTGGGCAGCTACACCGTGACCGAGACCGACCACCCCGACTTAGCCAGCTGGTACTGCACGACCACCGCCGCCGCGGCGGCCGGGACGGTGCAGGTGCCGTCCGGCGGCGTGGGGGAGGCTGTCATCACCAACACCTACGCGCCGTTCCTGCGCGTCACTGTGACCAAGCAGGTCACGGGCGGCATGGGCGACACGCGCCGCGGCTTTGCGTTTGCGGCGGCCATTGACGGCGCGGCGGTCACCGCGGATACCCCCTATGTGCAGCCCTATGGCGGCGCGGCGCTGACCGCAGACGGCTTCACAATCCCGCATAAGGGCAGCATTGTCATCGGGCATCTGAAGCCCGGCCAGACCGTGACCGTCACCGAGGAGACGCTGACCGACTACGAAACGACAATGGACGACGGCAGCAGCGTCACGCTGGGCAGAAGCTATACCGCGACCCTGACCGGCGACGAGGCGCTGACCTGCGTCAACAATAAGGACGGCGTGCCGCCCACGGGTCTTGCGCAGGACGCGGCCCCGGCAGTCTGGCTGCTGGCTGCTGGCGCGGCGCTGGCCGTGGTCTGCCGCCGCCGAAGGGAGGCTGCACCGTGAACGAGACACAGCGCCGCCGTGCGCTGGCGGACGTGAAGGAGTTTTTTCTGCGCGCCGGGGCGCTGGCCGCACTGCTGCTGGTGCTGTTCGGCGTCGTGTTCGGGCTGGCGATCCAGCCGGACGACACGATGTACCCGCACCTCAAGCCCGGCGACCTGCTGTTCTACTACCGGCTGCCGCGCAGCTTTGCAGCGGGGGAGGTTGTCGTCTTTACACAGGATGACCGGCGCTGCACGGGGCGTGTTGCGGCCCGCGGCGGCGACACCGTGGAGGTGACAGAAAACGCGCTGCTGCGCATCAACGGCAGCCTTGTGGCCGAGCCGGACATTTACGAGACGACCCCCCGCTACGACAGTGACGTGACCTACCCCCTGACCCTGGCCGACGGCGAGTATTTTATCCTCTGCGACGCCCGCGAGGGTGCGCCCGACAGCCGCCGGTACGGCCCGGTGACGGCAGAAAATATCGCCGGGCGGGTCATTGCGATTGTGAGGAGGAATGAGATTTGATAAGGGCAAGAAGGAGATACAGGTGAACTTTGCCCTCATCCGCCGCTGCGGCGGCACCTTCAGTCTACGCGCCAAGAGCCGCCTACAGCGGTTGCGCTCCGACACGCGCCTGCGGGCGCAGCCCCTCGGGGGAAGGCTTGGGGCGGGATGCCTTCCCCTGCGGGGGAAGGTGGCCGAGGCCCCGCCCGAGGCCGGATGAGGGCCGACCTACCGGCAACCACCCACATAACCATACACCACCCCGAAAGGACCACATACTTATGAACACCATCAAGATTTCCGCCGTTCTGACCGCTGCTTTGCTCACGGGTGCGCTCTCCGCCACGGCGTTTGCGGCAGAGACCCTGACCACGACCACCGGCAGCATCACCTTCCGCAAGGCCATCGACGTGACGAACGCCGCGGGCGCGGGCGGCATCACGGGCACGATTGCCTTTGACGTCACCGCCGCCGACGAGAGCGACCTGCCCGACGACGGAGAGAAAAACTATGTCGGCAGCGTGGATCAGCTGGACGGCAGCGACATCACCGCCACGTTTGCGGCGGATGACGGCGGCATTGCCAACAAGGAGAGCGATGTAAGCGTCGGCTTTGACACCTCGAAGTTCGAGGCCCCCGGCATCTACTACTACCACCTGACCGAGCGCGACCCCGGCATCCACGGTCTGGCCGCCACGACGGCGACCTACCTGCTAAAGGTGCGCGTTGTCAACGACAATACGTCCGACCCGGACGGCGCAACGTTCAAAATTGACTACGCTACGCTGACCTCGCTCGATAACAATACCAAGAGCGACCTCATCACCAATATCTACACGACCCACGGCCTGACCGTGACCAAGGCGCTGGCGGGCGACTGGGCCGACTACACCGACCACTTTATCTTCACGCTGGAGATCACCGACCCGGACGCAGACCCGGGCCGCATGGCGTCGGTCACGGTCCAAACCACAAGCGCGGCGGGCGTGACGAGCGACGCCGAGGTGAAGCCCTTTACAAACGGCAAGGTCAGCTTCTCGGAGACGATCCGTGGCGGCGATGTGATCGAGGTGACCGGCCTGCCCACCGGCGCGGCCTACACGATCACCGAGAGCGGCCTGGACGCTGAGAAGTATACGACGGCCTGGACGCTGAACGGCGAGACGCTGAGCACCGAAAGGGCCCTGCCCACGCAGACGGTGGGGGCCGCCGACACGGCCCTGACCGTCACGAATACCCGCAGCTCGATTGCCCCCACCGGCCTGCTGCTGGACGCCGCCCCCTACGGCGCGATGCTGGCGCTGGCCGCGGGCAGCGGGCTGGTGTTCTTCCGCAAGCGCCGCCGTGAGGATTGATGTTGGACCGCGCGGCGCGGCTGGCACGCCTGGGCACACGGCTGGTCAGTGCGCTGGCCGGGCTGCTGATGCTGGCGCTGCTGGCTTTCGGCGGGTTCGCGCTCTGGCAGGACGCCGCGCTGCGCCGCGGGGCGTTTGTAGGCGCGGAGCTTTTGCAGTATAAGCCCGCCGCACCGGCTGCCGACAACCCGACGCTGGCCGGGCTGCAAACCGTCAACCCCGACGTCTGCGGCTGGCTGACGGTGGACGGCACGGGCATCGACTACCCCGTTGTGCAGGGCGCGACGAACATGGACTACGTCAACCGCGACGTCTACGGTGATTTTTCCCTGTCGGGCGCGATTTTTCTCGACAGCCGCTGCGCCGCCGACCTGACCGACCCGTACACGGTGATTTACGGCCACCACATGGACAACAGCGCGATGTTCGGCGATGTGGCGCGGTTTGCGGAGGCAGACTATTTTGCCGCGCACCCCGCGGGCAGCATAAGTCTGCCAGACGCCGCCTATACGATCGAGCTGTTCGCCTGTGTGGTGACCGATGCCTACGATACCGCCATTTACACGCCGGAGCGTTACCCCGACGACGTGGGGGCGCTGCTGGACTATGCGGCGGCGCAGGCCGTGCAGCAGCGGGACATCGGTGTGACGGCGCAGGACCGACTGGTGGCGCTTTCGACCTGCGCCGGGAGCGAGACAAACGGGCGGGTCGTCGTGCTGGGGCGGCTTTGCCCCCTGAAAGAAGGAGATGAAATGCAATGACCTTTGGCAAAACGGCCCTGCGGTGCTGGCTGCCCGCAGCGGCCCTGCTGCTGGCGCTGCTCTGCCCGCTGCCCGTGGCGGCTGCGCGGGCGGGCACGGCGATCCCCGTCAGTGTCCGCACCGACGGCGCGGCGGCGGACGCCGTCTATACGGTGGAGCTGACGCCGCTGGACGCGGCCCCCGCGCCTGTGCAGTGTGCCCTGACCGTAAAAAACGGCGGCACCGTGTATTTTACGGGCTTCGCCTTTGACGAGCCGGGGGATTACCGGTATCTGGTTGCCGAGCGCAGCGGCGGCGCTGCCCACACGACCTACGATGCACACAGCTACACGGTCACGGTCCGGGTGACGGGCCGCCCGGACGGCGGTCTTGCCGCCGGGCTCTGGGCCGTGCGCAGCGGGGAGATCGCGAAGGCTGACGGCGTGCTGTTTGTGAACCGGTATGACCCGCCGGAGACCGCCGCGGCAGCGGTGACTGCGTCAACCGCGGCGGCTGGCACACGGACCGTGAAGGCTGCCGCCCCGGCGGCGCTGCCGCAAACCGGGGACGGCTTCCCCATAGAAGCGCTGGCCGCCGCGTTTTGCGCAAGCATCATCGGGTTTGGAACGGCGTGGAAAAGGCGGTGAACAGGGAACGGCAGCCCCCCGGGAGGTTGTTCTTTCTTTTGGCAGCAAAAGAAAGAACCAAAGAAAACTGCC
>OLQV01002408.1_pt1 | contig 12369 bp, 12 predicted proteins | sample 1672371 | NCBI WGS metagenome assembly OLQV01 (sample SAMEA3136676, study PRJEB25190) | human gut metagenome
TATTGAAGTTATTTAAAATAATCTCTCCATGTAATCTTTTAACTAGACCTTGCTTTTCAAGAAAAATTACATCTCTACGAACAGTAGAAATACTAGAAAAAGTAATTTTAGCTAAATCCTCAGTTCGAATTCTTTTTTTACTTTGTATAATATTAGTTATTTCCATTAATCTATCTTGTTTTAGCATAATATATCACCTACCTTTAATTATATATATTAAAATTAGCACAATTTTGAACAAATTTGAAGTTTTTTTTGTTAAAGATTGAAGAAATTTCAACATTATGTTCATATATTGCAACAATAAGTTCAACCTTAGTATAATGAATTTGTAAAAAATAATAACATTTATTGATAAGGAGAAGTGATATGGGTAGTGTGTTAGCAGTTGACTTGGGGGCTTCATCAGGGAGAGCTATTTTAGGAGAATTAAAAGATGGAAAAATAAATTTAAAAGAAGTAAGTAGATTTCCCAATAAGCCTATTTATAAAAAAGGAGCTCTAAGCTGGAATACAGATGATTTATTTTCAGAAATTAAAAAAAGTATAATTGAAGCAAAAAAGTTTGTTGAAGTTGAAAGTATTGGAATTGATACCTGGGGAGTAGATTTTGGTTTACTAGATGAAAACGGGAATTTGATTACTTTGCCTGCTAATTATAGGGATAGTAGGACAAAAGGTATTTTGGAAAGAGTATCTAAGCTATTTTCATTAGAAGATCTTTATATGATTACAGGAAATCAAATAATGGAAATAAATACTCTGTTTCAATTATTGGCTTTAAGAGAAAAGAATCCAGAATTATTCTATCAAGTGAAAACGATTTTGTTAATTCCTGATTTATTTAATTACTTATTAACTGGGAAAATAGCTGCAGAATGTAGTATAGCATCAACAACTCAACTTACTAATTCTTATACAAAAGAATGGTCAGAAAAGGTTTTGAATAATTTCGAATTATCTAGGCATATGTTTCCTAACATTGTTAAGGAGGGAAATTATCTTGGAACAACTAAGCCAGAACTAGAGTTAGGTGATATAAAGGTTATTAATGTTTGTCAACATGATACAGCTAGTGCCGTAGTAAGTGTTCCTTCTGAAAGAGATTTTTTATTCATTTCTTGTGGGACATGGTCTTTGATTGGGACTGAATTAAAGGAGCCTATATTAAGTAAAGATGCAATGAAGTTTAATCTAACTAATGAAAGTGGTCATAGTGGGTCAACTAGATTATTAAAAAATTGTACAGGACTTTGGTTAATACAAGAATTAAAAAGGAATTATGAAGAAGATGGAGTTAACTATTCCTATGAAGAAATAGCGAATATTGCTAGTTTGGTTTCTAGTAATAAGTGCTTAATTGATACTGATGATGAAATCTTTTTAGATCCAGGTGATATGAGAGAAAGAATAGTATCATATGCTAAGAGAACAAATCAGAGTATACCTAATAAACCAGAAGAATTCTTTAGATGTGCTTATGAAAGCCTAGCACATACATATAAAAAAACAATTGAAGAAATTGAGATTGTTACAAATAAAAGGTTTGAAGATATTCATATTGTTGGTGGTGGTTCTAACGCAACATTTTTTTGTCAATTAGTTGCCAATATAACAGGGAAAAAAGTCATTGCTGGACCTGGAGAGGCAACTGCCATAGGAAATATTGTTATTCAGTTAATTTCATTGAAAAAAATTAAAGATGTTGCAGAAGCTAGAAAGATAATTTCTAATTCCTTTGATTTAATTACTTTTATGCCAAATATGAAGTGAAGAGGGTGATTGTTTGTTAAAGGGTATTCCGAAGAATATTTCTCCTGAATTATTGAAAGTGTTAATGGAAATGGGACATGGAGATGAAATTGTAATTGCAGATGGTAATTATCCAGCAGCAAGTAATGCAAAAAAATTAGTAAGATGTGATGGATTAAATATACCAGAATTATTGGAAAGTATATTAACTTTATTTCCTCTTGATGTTTATGTGGATTCAGCGATTAGTTTAATGTCAACAGAAAATGTTGATCCAAATCCTGAGATCTGGGAGGTATATATGAAGATTTTTAATGAAAAAAGTGTTGAAAATAATAATATTATGTATATGAACAGAGAAGATTTTTATGAAAGAGGCAAGAGGGCATATGCTATTGTTGCTACTGGTGAAGAAGCAATTTATGCAAACGTTATCTTAAAAAAGGGTGTTATAAAGTAATTTATATGTAGAGGAGTGTGTAAGATGAAAGTATATCCTAAAATAGGCATTAGACCAACAATTGATGGTCGTCAAGGGGGAGTTCGTGAGTCATTAGAAGAAAAGGCAATGAAAATGGCTCAGTCAGCAAAGGAATTAATAGAAAATTCTCTTTTCTATGCAGATGGAACGCCAGTTCAATGTGTGTTGGCAAGTAGAACAATTGGTGGTCGTGGAGATGCTGGAATTGTTCAGCAAGAGTTTACAGGACAAAATATAGTGGCAACATTATCTGTAACACCTAGCTGGTGTTATGGAACAGAAACAATGGATCTTGATCCAAATACCATTAAAGCTATATGGGGGTTTAATGGAACAGAAAGACCAGGAGCAGTTTATTTAGCTGCTGCGATGAGTGGATATGCTCAAAGGGGATTTCCTGCTTTTAAGATTTATGGACATGATGTACAAGAACTAGATGATAACACAATTCCAGAAGATGTTAAAGAAAAAATACTTTCATTTGCAAAAGGGGCTATTGCTGTTGGTCAAATGAAAGGTAAATCTTATGTGAATATTGGTTCTTCTGCTATGGGTATTGCAGGTTCACAAGTAGATGTAAGCTTTTTTGAGGATTATCTAGGAATGTTAGTTGAATTTGTAGATATGACAGAAATTTTACGTCGTATTCATTTAGGAATTTTTGATGAAGCAGAATATGATAAAGCTTTAACTTGGATAAAAGCTAATTGTCGTGAAGGAATGGATATAAATGAGGGGAAAGACTTACCTCATATTATTAAGAAATCAAAGGTCGTTCCACCAGATAAGGATTGGGAGTTTATTGCAAAGCAAGCTATTATTATTCGTGATATTTTATTTGGTAATAAAAAACTATCAGAATTAGGTTGGAAAGAAGAGGCTAGAGGTAGAAATGCCATAGCAGGCGGTTTTCAAGGTCAAAGACAATGGACTGATTGGTTACCTAATGGTGATTTTACTGAAGCAATTATGGCTTCAACATTCGACTGGAATGGTCCTAGACAAGTAACTGCTTTTGCAACTGAAAACGATACATTAAATGGTGTTTCAATGCTACTTGGAACATTACTTACCAATAAAGCACCTATTTTCTCTGATGTAAGAACTTATTGGAGTCCAGAATCAGTTAAAAGGGTAACTGGTAAAGAGTTAACTGGAAAAGCTAAAAATGGAGTTATACATCTTATTAATTCAGGTGCATCTGCTTTAGATGGTACAGCAGCTTCAAGAGATAGGGATGGAAATAGAACAATGAAAGAGTTTTGGAATATGACAAATGAAGATGTTCAGTCATGTTTAAAAGCAACAGATTGGTGTAGAGCTAATTATGAATATTTCCGTGGAGGCGGCTTTTCATCACATTTTAAAACAGAAGCAGAGCTACCAGTTACATTAATACGAGTTAATTTGATTAAAGGAATTGGACCTACATTACAAATTGCTGAGGGATATACTTGTGTACTTGATGAAGAGATACATAAAGTTTTAGACGAAAGAACAGATAAGACTTGGCCTACTACTTGGTTTGCTCCTAATTTGGGAGAAGATGGCTTTGAAACTGTTTACGATGTAATGAATCATTGGGGAGCAAATCATGGTGCATTTGTTCATGGTCATATAGGAGCAGATTTAATTACTCTAGCAAGTATGCTAAGAATTCCAGTTACACTTCACAACGTACCACGTGAAAAGGTTTTTAGGCCAAATATCTTTGAAGGAGCAGGAACAAAAGAGCTAGAAACTGCTGATTTTGAAGTATGCAAATTATTAGGTCCATTATATAAAAAATAGAGTTACATTTATGAAAGGCGTGATTAAAGATGATAATGGAAAAGGAAAGAAAACAGTTAATTAACTATGGAAAAAAGTTGGTTATAGAAAAGTTGACAAAAGGAACAGGGGGAAATCTAAGTATTTTTGATAGAAATCTAGGTTATATTGCTATTACCCCATCTGGAATTGATTTCTTTGAAATGAATGAAGATGATATTGTAATTTTAGATTTGAATGGCAATGTAGTTCAAGGAGAAAATCTTCCTTCAAGTGAATGGCAAATGCACTTAAAACTATATAAGACTAGAGAGGACATTGATGCTGTAATTCATGCACATACAATGTATTCTACAGTTTTAGCATGTTTATATGAAGAATTACCAGCAACGCATTATATGATTGCAGTAGCTGGCAAAAATGTAAAAGTTGCAAATTATGCTACTTATGGAACTGAAGAGTTAGCAGAAAATGCAGCAAAAGCTATGGAAAATAGAAAAGCTGTATTATTAGCTAATCATGGAATATTAGCTGGATCAAAGGACTTATTAAATGCTTTTAATATTATAGAGGAAGTTGAATATTGTTCAAAAATATATTGTATTTCTAAAAGTATAGGAAATCCAGTAATCTTATCAGATGCTGAGATGGAATTGATGGATAAAAAGTTTGTTTCTTATGGTCAACGCAAGGCTAAGGAAGTGAGGTAGTATGAAATATTAGTAAGTAGAAAAATGGAGTATTAGTAGCAAGTAATGCTGAAAATGCTCCAGAAAGAATTATATTCTATCCTTCTATGCAATCTTGAATAAGGAAGAAATATATGGGATAAAGTACTATGATTATGAAAGTGATATATTAGATATATTTAGGTTCATATAAGCTTAGTACAACAAATGAAGAATTCATTCACATGTGAATTATTTAACCTAAAATTAATTTGAAAAGAGGGCAAAAAAGTTGCTTAGTTGTTCGGAAAAAGTAGCTACTTTATTGGCAGAAATCCCTAAAATTAAACTTATATTTTTTATAAACGAAATATACTTAAAAATTGGTTAAAATAAAGAGTTTTATATTATTTTTGATTATGGATTGATAACTTATAATTATTTAGAGTATAAACCTTAAATGGAGGCTTGAAGAGATGAAGAAAAAAAATGGATTAATAATAGCCAGTCATGGATATTTTGCAAATGAAGCACTTAATAGCGTAAAGATGATTAGTGGAGATATAGATGAAGAAATAATAAGAACATATTCTATGACATTAGGTAAAGATTTAGATACGGTAGTTGAAGAAATAAACGATGAAATATTAAACTTAAGTAGAAGTGTTGAGAATGTTTACTTATTTACAGATTTAATGGGTGGAACTCCAAGTAATGCATCTATTACAAACTCATTAAATCATAGTGAATTAAATATTAATGTTGTTAATGGTTTTAATTTGCCGCTATTGTTATCATTTGTTCTAAACATAAATAATGATATCGATATAGATTTCTTATTAGAAGAGGCAAAATTAGCAATTATAAAAGTTAATAATAAATTAAATGAAGAAGGGGGTGAACTATAAGATGGCAATAGAATTTGTAAGAATTGATGACAGACTTATACATGGACAAGTTGCTACAACATGGGTAAAGAAATATGATATAGAACAAATTATTATAGTAAACGATAAGGTGGCAGGTGATAAAATACAGCAATCTGTATTAAAAATGTCTGCACCACCAGAATTAAAAGTTGCAATATTTGGAGTAGATAAATTTACAGAAGTATATAATAGCAACCCTATAAAAAGAAGAACAATGCTTATTTATACAAATCCAGAAGATGTTTATAAAAATGTTAAAGGTGGATTAAAGTTCCCTTATTTAAATGTAGGTGGAATGAAAATGGTTGAAGGTAAGAAGAAGATATCTAAAGCTGTTTCAGTAGATGAAAGAGATATAGGATTCTTTACAAAACTTTTAGATGAAGAAATAAAAATAGAAGTTCAAATGGTTCCAAATGACAAGGAAGTTCAATTAAGAGAAATTATATAATGTAAGGAGTGTATAATATGTTTTTTGAAGCGCTACTATTAGCAATACTAACTATTATTTGCACTATTGATACAAGTGGTCCTCAAACAGCGATTTATAGACCGTTATTTGCTGGGGCAATTACAGGACTAATATTAGGTGATTTCAGACAAGGTTTAATTATAAGTGCTACCTTAGAATTAATGTGGTTAGGTGTAGTTGGAGTAGGAGCATATACACCACCAGATATAATATCAGGGGCTATAGTAGGAACAGCAATAGGTATTATATCAGGTGAAGGTGCAGTTGCAGGTGTTGCAATAGCAGTACCAGTAGCAGTTGTATGTCAACAATTAGATATGCTAGCAAAGACTTTAGATATTTCTTTTGCTCATAAAGCTGATAAAGCAGCAAGTGAAGGTAATTTAGGAGCAATTGATTTATATCACTACTTAAGTTTAGGGATTATTTGTTTATTTAAAGCAGTACCAGTATTTTTAGCAATACTAGTAGGGGGAGAATATGTATCTAAACTATTCTCATATATCCCTCAAGTAGTATTAGATGGTTTATCAGCTGCTGGTGGAGTATTACCTGCTGTTGGATTCGGTATGTTATTATCACTTATGCTTAAAAAGAATATGTGGATTTTTCTTCTAGTAGGATTTGTTTGTTCAGTTTATGGAAATATGCCTACAATTGGGATAGCACTTATTGGAATAATAATGGCAGTACTTTATGTAATGTTTAATGAAAATAAAGAGATGAAAAAGGTTACTGAAACTGTAGAAATTGAAGAGAGTGGAGGTTACGATTTATAATGGAAAGCGGAAATAAAATACAAAAATCAGATATTAAAAAAGTATTTTGGAGATTCCAACTATACGGTGGTTCATGGAACTTTGAAAGAATGCAAAATGTAGGGTTTTTATATTCAATTAAACCAGTATTAAAAAGATTATATGCAAATAAATCTAAAGAAGAGATGTCTACTGCAATGAAGAGACATATGGAGTTCTTTAATACTAATCCAACTATGGCAGCTCCTATTATAGGTGTAACCTCTGCCCTTGAAGAAGCTGGTGGAAATGAATCAGGCGATGCAACAACTGCAGTAAAGGTTGGTTTAATGGGACCTTTAGCAGGATTAGGTGATAGTATTATTTGGTTAACTTGGATGCCTATATGTATGAGTTTAGGTGCTTCTTACTCAAAAGAAGGAAATCCTCTAGGATTAATTATAGCATTCTTAATGTTCAACATAGTGAATATGGGAGTTAAATATTATGGATTAAAAATAGGATATAATAAGGGCGCTGAATTAATTAAAGAAACAAGTGAAAGTGGAGTATTACAAAAATATACTAAAATGGCAACGGTACTTGGATTAGTATTAGTTGGTGGTCTAATACCTCAAATGGTTAATTTAAATTTAGCTTTAGAATTTACTCAAGGCGAATTGGTAATTTCACTACAACAAATCATAGACCAAATATTCCCTAAATTATTGCCTTTACTAACTACATTAGGATGTTATTCGTTAATTAAAAAAGGTAAGAGTTCTGTAAAAATATTAGTTGCTATAATAGCAATTTCTATATTATTAGTGTTTGTAGGAGTATTATAATTTAAAATTATATTGAAAACAGGATATATTTCAATAATTTGATATATATCCTGTCTTGTTATAGGAGGAAAATATGAATTTATGGTATAGAAAGCCAGCAGAAAATTGGAATGAAGCATTGCCACTAGGAAATGGGAAAATAGGTGGTATGGTTTATGGAAATATTGTAGATGAACAAATATCTTTAAATGATGAAGGGGTATGGTATGGTGGTGGAGATACTAATAGAAACAATCCAGATTCATTAAAGAACTTAGGAAAGATAAGAGAATTATTATTTAATGGTGAAGTAAATAAGGCAGAAGAGCTAGCAAAGATTTCTATGTATGGAACACCTAGAAATATGAGGCATTATGAAACACTAGGAGATTTATATATAAAGCATAAAAATATAAATGAAAACAATGTTAAAAATTATAAAAGAGGACTAGATATAAATAATGCTATAGCATGGGTTGAATATGAGTTTCAAGGAATAAGTTACAGACGTGAATATTTTATTTCTCATGTTGATGGTGTAATGATCATTAAGTACACTTCCAGTGAAAAAAAAGCTTTAAGTTTAACAATGAATTTAGATCGTAAGAAAAAGTTCTTAGATAAGATGGGAAAATTAAATGAAAACACTATTATGATGTCTGGTGTAACAGGCGGTAAAAATGGACTTGCCTTTAATGCAGCATGTAAACTTATAGGTGTCGGAGGAGAAGTTTATACTATAGGTGAAACAATTGTAGGTGAAAATTTAGATGAAGCTATAATTGTATTTTCTTCTGATACAGATTATTCAAATGATAATCCCAAAAGTGCAGTTATTAATAGGCTTGATAACATAAATTATGAGGGATATGATGTTTATAAAAATAATCACATAAAAGATTATAAAAGATATTTTGATAATATGAAACTGAAATTTGAAGGTAAAGCGTATGATAATCTTCCAACAGATGAAAGATTAAATCTTGTTAAGGAAGGAAAAGTAGATATAGGATTAATTAATCTTTACTTTCATTATGGTAGATACTTACTTATATCTTGTAGTAGACCAGGAGGATTAGCTGCTAATTTACAAGGGATATGGTGTGAAGATGTAGATCCAATTTGGGGTTCGAAATATACAATAAATATTAATATTCAAATGAATTATTGGCTAACAGGGGCCTGTGGATTATTAGAATTAAATAAACCTTTATTTAATTTAATTGACAATATGAGAGAAAGTGGGAGAATAACTGCAAGAGAAATGTATAATAGTAAAGGATTTGTAGCACATCATAATACTGATGCTTTTGGAGACACTGCTCCTCAATCACACACAATTGCTGCTACTATTTGGCCATTGGGAGCAGCTTGGCTTTGTACACATATTTGGGAACATTATCTATTCTCATTAGATAGGGAATTTTTAAAAGAATATTATCCAATAATGAAGGAGTCAGCAGAGTTTTTTGAGGACTACTTGGTTGAAAATAAAGAAGGTTATCTAGTAACAGGGCCATCTGTTTCACCAGAAAATACCTTTATTTTAGAGAATGGTCAAGAAGGAAACCTTTGTATGGGACCAACCATGGATATCCAAATATTAAGATTATTGTTTACAGATTGCATAGAAGCCAGTAAATGTCTAAATATTGATTCTGAATTTAGAAATAAATTAGAAGTAATGGTAGGTAAGCTTCCACCAACTAAAATTGGTAAGTATGGTCAAATTCAGGAATGGGCAGAGGATTATGAAGAAAAGGATTTAGGGCATAGACATGTTTCTCAGCTATTTGGATTACATCCATCTAATGAAATAAGTCTAGAGAAGACTCCTGAATTAGCAAAAGCAGCAAAAGTTACATTAGAGAGAAGACTTAAAAATGGTGGAGGACATACAGGGTGGAGCCGTGCTTGGATGATAAATTTCTGGGCTAGACTACAAGAAGGAGAAAAGTTATTTAATGACTTACAGTCCTTATTAAGTAATTCTACTATGAATAATTTATTAGATAATCATCCTCCATTTCAGATAGATGGAAACTTTGGTGCTGTAGCAGGTATATGTGAGATGCTATTACAAAGTCAAAATGGTAGTCTAGAAATTTTACCATCTATTCCTGAAGAACTTAAAAATGGAGAAGTTGTAGGTATTAATGGAAGAGGTAGTTTCGAACTTGATTTTAAATGGATTAATGGAAAAATAACTTACTTAAAAGTTAAAGGTAAGCCAGGAAGTTCATTTAAGCTTAAAATAAAGAAAGAAAACTCAATAAAGGGAAATGATATAAATAAAGAAGTAGTTATAAATAATAATGGAGAGTATATATTAGAAAATTAATATATATGAACTGATTTAGTATGGAGATATACAAAATACTGTAGAAAAGTTATAAAATAAAATGAAGATTTTTTATATGGGTATAGATTGAAAAGATAGTATTTAATCGCATTAGCAAAATCAAGAGCATAATCTAAATATTCTACATCTATATTGTCTATATCAATTTCCATAATTTTACAAATGGACTCTAGAGTAATACCCTCATCCCCTTGAACAAAAAGGATACCTTCTAAAATACCTTCTTTTTCCATCTTAAATCATCTCCACTTCTATCGAATCAAAATTTGTTGTTTGCCTTAAAATGATTTCTTTTTTCTTTGTCATTTCTAATAATGCTAAATATACTTGTTCGTTTGTTGCCTTTTCAATTGTTGTTTGAAATCTTTCATTTAAGATTTCAGTTAAATTATTTTTTACCATAATAAAAAAAGAGAGGTATTTATCCTCTCTTTTTTTATTACTTAGCATATTCTATTGCTCTAGTTTCTCTTATTATACTAACCTTTATTTGTCCTGGGTATTCTAGTTCATCTTCTATTCTCTTAGTCATATCCCTAGCTAATAAATGAATATCTTCATCACTAACATTTTCAGGTTTAACCATTATTCTTATTTCTCTACCTGCTTGTATGGCAAAAGATTTATCTACACCCTCATATGAGTTGGCTATTTCTTCTAACTTTTCTAATCTTCTAATATAAGCCTCTAGAGTTTCTCTTCTAGCCCCTGGTCTTGCTGCTGATATAGCATCTGCTGCAGTTACAAGCACAGCTTCTATAGTCTGCGGTTCATAATCACCATGATGCGTACTCATTGCATGTATAACTTCTTTAGATTCCTTATATCTCTTAAGTAAGTCCATACCTATCTCAACATGAGTTCCTTCCATTTCATGGTCTACTGCTTTCCCTATATCATGTAAAAGACCAGCTCTTTTTGCAAGTCTAATATCAGCGCCTATTTCTGCTGCCATTATACCAGCTATATGAGCAACTTCTATAGAATGCTTAAGTACATTTTGTCCATAACTTGTTCTATAGTTAAGTCTTCCTAGTAATTTAACTAACTCTGGATGAAGTCCATGAACACCTGTTTCAAAGGCCGCTTGTTCTCCGTATTCTTTTATTATATTCTCTACTTCTTTTCTAGCCTTATCAACCATTTCTTCAATTCTAGCAGGGTGTATTCTACCATCCGCTATTAATTTTTCAAGTGCTATTCTAGCAACTTCTCTTCTTATAGGATCAAACCCTGATAATATTACAGCTTCAGGAGTATCATCTATTATCAAATCTATTCCTGTTAATGTTTCTAATGTTCTTATATTTCTACCTTCTCTACCAATAATTCTACCCTTCATTTCATCATTAGGTAAATTTACAACAGTAACAGTAGTTTCAGCAACATGGTCTGCTGCACATTTTTGTATAGCATACCCTATTATTTCCCTTGATTTCTTCTCTGCTTCTTCCTTAGCTTGAGACTCTATTTCCTTTATCATTATAGACATTTCTCTTCTAACGTCTCTTTCAGCATTAGTTAATATTATTTCTTTTGCCTTATCAGATGTTATTCCTGATATACTCTCTAATTTTTCTAATTGCTGGGTTTTTATAGCCTCAATCTCTTCTTCTTTTTTAGCTACATTCTTTAACTTGTCCCCTAGGCTTGTTTCCTTTTGTTCTAAGTTTTGTAACTTTTTGTCTAATATTTCTTCTTTTTGTATAACTCTTCTTTCAAATTTTTGTAAGTCAGATCTTCTTTCCTTATTTTCTCTTTCAGATTCAGTTCTTAACTTATGAATTTCCTCTTGTGCTTCTAATAACTTCTCTTTGTGTATTCTTTTTGAGTCGTCTTCTGCTTGTTTTATTATTCTATCAGCTTCGCTGTTAGCTTGGCCAATTTTTGACTCATATATATTTTTTCTCACAAAATAACCAGCAATAATACCTACTGCTATCCCTAATAAAATACTTATTATATCTATGACACCCACCTCCTTTGATAATAATCCCAAAATTACATTTTAAGAGTCTAAATAATTTTATAATTCAATTAAAACTATAGCATATAGAAAAAATACAATCATTACTTCTAAGATATATATTGTAATGTCGATAAAATCCTCTATTTGTAACATTTAAGAGTATTTTATTTAAAAATCATATTTAGATACTATGTCCTTAATTAATTTTATAATTTTTTCTATCGCATGTCAAGTTAATAGGAGGTGTGTATTATTTTATTATTCCAAATTTAATAATGTGTCGTCTTCTTCTTGAGCATTTTCTCTAGTTTCATCTAATTTATAGTAATGTCTAACTTTTTCGTCTATTTCCTTTATTAAATCTGGATTATCTTGTAGGAACTTTTTAACATTTTCTCTACC
>OLQV01002409.1_pt1 | contig 12363 bp, 10 predicted proteins | sample 1672371 | NCBI WGS metagenome assembly OLQV01 (sample SAMEA3136676, study PRJEB25190) | human gut metagenome
TTATAAAACAGGACAAAAAACTCCTTTTGATGTTAGAATAGCCAAGCGGTCTGGCAACTGCGAGGAAAACATCAAAAGGAGGACATCCAAATGAATCAAAATCTGAATGACGTACATAGTTTATCACATACAAAATGGAATTGCAAATATCATGTTGTATTTGCGCCAAAGTATAGAAGGAAAGCGTTTTATGGGGCAAGACGATTGGAGATAGGAGCAATTTTAAGGCAATTGTGTCAGTGGAAAGGTGTAAATATCATAGAGGCAGAAGCGTGTGAAGATCATATACATATGTTAGTAGAAATACCACCTAAAATGGCGGTATCAAGTTTCATGGGGTACCTAAAAGGCAAGAGCAGTTTGATGATATTCGAAAAATGGGGCAATGCAAGATACCAGTACCGAAATAGAGAGTTTTGGTGTCGAGGATACTATGTGGATACAGTAGGGAAAAATAAGAAGAGAATAGAAGAATACATAAGAAACCAGTTGCAGGACGATATTGCAAATGATCAATTGAGTTTGTTTGAATCAGTGGATCCGTTTACCGGAAAGAAGAACAGTAAGAAATAAAAAAGAATACCCCTTAAGGGGTAGCTGAGAATGAAATGCAGTTGGCAGACCTTTCTCAGCCCACTTAAGGGGCAGTGTCCGTAATATGCCCTTATAGGGCTTTCTCAAACCACCCGTTTAACGGGTGGTCATGACTTTTTTGTTGTAAACCTATTTTGGAAAGCGGGTGAAACAATGGGAAATATTATGGATTATTTGAAATGGCGGGGTGATCTGACATTTTCGCAGGATGCTTTCAACGAGGTAGATAATTTGCTTTTGTCATATGTGGCATATGTGAATCTTGAGGGACTGTCTGTTGGTGCTGGCGAAGAGCAAGTGACACTTGAGGAGGTTTCAAGACGATTTTTTGTGCTTCACAGCGAGGAAGAACTTGCTGCAGACAAGTCATTTACTAGACTGGCGCCGTATATAGTAAAAATGATGGCACAGTCGAACCGCTACCGCACATCAATCATTTCAAATTATGTCAATATGGTTAATCCACAGCTGGAGCTTCAATTTTCTGCCGTACAGCTTGATCTTTCAGATGGCTCAAAAAATTTTTGCTTTAGGGGAACGGATGACAATATTGTGGCATGGAAAGAGGACTTTAATCTAGGCCTTGGCGAAGTGCCAGCCCAAAAGTTGGCATCAGAATATTTGAACAGATTTGGTGTTGGTACATCCACTATTCGCGTAAGCGGTCATTCAAAAGGCGGCAATTTGGCAGTATATGCAGCTGCAGCCTGTAAAATAGAGGTGCAGGAACGCATTACAGATGTATATAGTAATGATGGTCCCGGATTTGTGCATGAGTTTGTGACGAGTGATTCATATAAGAAAATTCAAAATCGAATCCACCGCTATATTCCAGATTCATCCATCATAGGAATGCTTCTTGAAAATCCTGTAGAACCGCAAGTCATAAAAAGTATAGCTAAGGGAATCCTTCAGCATGATGCGATGAGCTGGCAAATAGAGGGTCCGCATTTTGTATCAGCAAGCTTAAGTGAATCAGCTATTTCACTCCATGAGACGCTTCATAACTGGCTTGAAAATATTGATGAGAATGCAAGGACACAGTTTGTCGATGATCTCTTTTCAATACTGGAATCGACTGGTGTAGATACATTGACGCAGGTGCAGGAAGGCGGATTAAAAAATGCGGCTGCAATGCTTCGTGAGCTTCATCAGATTGTACCAGGAACATGGTCAGAGCTGGAAAATCTGCTGAAGGCAGTTTTGCCATTTTCAGGTTTTCTGATTATGGGAAGACAAAAGACAGTGGACAGACAAAATATACCGCGCGCAGTGACAAGCCATAGAGCTATACACACAAGCAATAAAAATCATAATGAAAACAAAGTGAAACAGGAGGAAAAAAGAAAATGAGTCAGAAAAAACAGGCTGCTTCATCAGCTAGGGTAGGGGGAATCACAGATGGTGTGATATGGGAGCAGCTGCTTGTCTTTTTCTTTCCGATTTTGTTCGGAGCATTTTTTCAACAGCTGTATAATACAGTTGACGCAGTTGTGGTGGGTCGTTTTACAGGTTCGCTTGAGCTGGCAGCCGTAGGCGGTTCTACTGGAACGATTATTAACCTTTTATTTGGTTTCTTTATTGGACTTTCTTCTGGTGCGACTGTTATCATTGCACAGTTTTACGGAGCAGGCGATAAGGAAATGGTAAGCCGAAGTGTCCATACGGCGATTGCGCTTTCCATTGCAGGCGGTGCGATTTTAAGTGCAATTGGATTTATTTTTGCAAGGACAGCACTTGAGTGGATGCAGACACCAGATACAGTGATTGATCTTGCAGAAACATATATCAAGATTTATTTTATCGGTATGATCCCGAATCTATATTACAATATATGTGCAGCAATCCTGCGAGCTGTCGGAGATTCCAAGCGACCACTCTATATTTTGATTTTCTCTTGTCTTGTAAATATTGTGCTTGACCTTGTATTTGTCGTAGTGTTTCGCATGTCTGTTCAGGGAGTAGGAATTGCAACGATTCTTTCCCAGTTTATCAGTGCAGTACTAATCACATTCTGTCTGATGAGAACCAATGAGTGCTATCGCCTGAAGTGGAGTAAGGTTCGCTTCCATAAGATGCTGCTCATTCGTATCATTCAGATCGGTGTACCAGCAGGTTTACAGTCAGTTATGTATAACATAGCTAATATCATCATTCAGTCCAACGTAAATCTGCTTGGAAGCAATACAATGGCGGCATACACAGCATATTCTAAGATCGATGCGGTATTCTGGATGATCATGAATGCATTTGGTGTATCAGTATCCACATTTGCCGGTCAAAACTTCGGTGCAGGAAAGTTAGACCGTGTTCGCAAGAGTATGAAGATTTGCTTATGTATGGCACTTGGCGCAAGCATCGGATTAAGTGTAATTCTTCATTTCTTTGGACGATACGTCTATATGCTATTCACAACAGATGCGCAGGTTATCGAGATTGGAATGCAGATTTTATATTTCTTAACACCAATTTACTTTACATATGTCACAATTGAGGTAGTTTCAGGAACAGTGCGTTCCATGGGCTTTGTATTCACACCAATGCTTATGACATGCGGCGGTGTATGTGTGCTTCGTCTTTTATGGCTGTTTATTGCAGTTCCGCAGAATCGAACAATCACAAATATTTTGTTCAGCTATCCGCTGTCATGGGTGGTAACGTCGGTACTGTTCATTATTTATTATATTTATTTAAATAAGACAGGAAAAATCGAGGCAGCAAGAGAACACAGTCTTGTATAAATGTTTATCAAACAAAAAATGAATTTAGGGCAGGCTGATTTATTTTACAGCCTGCCCTTTTGCCCCCTTCTTAAACAAAATTTAAAGATTTTCCCTGTTTATTCTTAAACTAAAAGATTGTATACTATGGACAGAAAAGAGAAAGGGCATTGAAAAAATGAGTATGAATAATAATGTTAATATAGATAAAAAAGAAACAGCAGCCTCTGCTGAAAAAATCGACAAGATCGTAATATGCGATGACGATAAGGATATTGTCAGGGCACTTCAGATTTACTTGTCGAACAGAAACTATGAGCTTCTATGCGCATATACGGGAAGAGAAGCACTTGATTTTGTAAAAAAAGGTGATGTATCGCTTGTTCTTCTTGATATTATGATGCCAGAGATGGATGGAATCACAGCGCTTCGCGCGATACGCGAAAAGAGTAATGTTCCAGTTATCTTAATAACTGCAAAAAGTGAAGACGCTGATAAGGTGCTAGGTCTTGATGTAGGTGCAGATGATTATATTACAAAACCATTTAATCCAATTGAGGTGTTGGCGAGAGTGCGTTCTCAGCTTCGCAGATACAATAAGTTGGGAGGCAGCGAAGACAGCAATAAAAAAGAAGTGCTTAGCTGTGGAGGCGTGACGCTTGATGATCGCACAAAGCAGGTCACAATGGACGGCGAAGAAGTATCACTCACTCCAACTGAATACGAAATCTTAAAATTTTTAATGTCTCATCCAAAGCAGGTCTTTTCACCAAGACAAATTTACAGCGAGGTTTGGAAGGATACGCCAATAGGAAGTGAGGGAACTGTAGCTGTACATATTCGCCACTTGCGGGAAAAGCTTGAGATAGAGCCATCAGATCCGAGACACTTTAAGGTTGTCTGGGGACAGGGATATAAGTTTGAGTAAATTTGGCAGGAAAGGAGTATTTATGGGAAAATTAAAAGAAAAATTAAAACCAGAAAAACTGTCTGCCACATTTCTAGCATACATACTAGCTTATTTTATGTGCATGATGACTGGCTTTTGTATGATCATGTTTTTTCGTGAGCTTATGTATCAGATTGGTATACTGAAGCGTTATGGTTTGGGAGAGATTGGAAATGTAGCATCAGCTTTATTGTTTGTTCTTGTATGTGCATTTTTCTTTTATCATGGTGCAAAGATTATTATTTGCCGTGCTCACAAAAAGGCCCAGAAAGAATTAAAGCATCCAAATGGGCTTTATGGCATGCCAATTGAATGCTGTACAGCTATTTATTTTGCAGCAGAAGTAATTCTTCTTTGCATGTCAATAAGTTCGGGAGAGTACACATATATTGGAATGCTCGGTTCAGCTGTGCTGATGCATTTTTGTGAAAATATTGTTCAAAGAAAGGACAGAGGACTTCTTGCAAGAGGTTCTCTATATGAAAAGATAAATAGTGCAGCACAAAGAGCAGGAATTGTGATTCCTTTTATGGTCAGCTGCAGCATTGTAAGTGTACTTTTGTTTTTATTTTTGGCAAGTCTTTTTGCCTGTGGACGCGATAATATTTTTTATAATGGAACAGTCGGTTCTACGCTTCGTTTTTTGTTTTGTGCTGTGCTTGTGATTTTGATTCCAAGTGCATTCTGGTATCTTTGCCTGTGCTTTTATAAGCTAAAGATTGCAGGTGAGGCGCTTAGGGACGGACAGGACGGCTACCGCGTAGATACAAGCCATATGTGTGGTTCTTTAAAGGAACACGGAGAAGATTTAAATCGAATCGGTGAGGGAGTTAACAAGGCTGTAGAGGAACGATTAAAAAGTGAACGTCTTCGCACGGAGCTAATCACAAATGTTTCACATGATATTAAAACACCTTTGACTTCTATTATAAACTATGCCGATTTAATCACTAAGGAAAAGACAGATAATCAAAATATACAAGAATATGCAGAGGTGCTTGGAAAGCAGTCGCAGAAATTGAAACGTCTTATTGAAAATCTGATTGAGGCATCAAAGGCATCTACAGGAAATATTCATGTTGAAATAAAGCCATGCAATTTAAATGTGCTTCTGGCGCAGATATCAGGTGAGTATGAGCAGCGCCTGGCTGAACAAAATTTGACACTTGTTGCCTCACCACTAACAGATGATATTTTTGTTCTGGCAGATGGAAGCCAGCTGTGGCGTGTTTTCGATAATTTGCTTGGCAATATTTGTAAATATGCACTTGAAAATACACGTGTCTACATGGACGTGGCTGTAAAAGAGCACGATCAGGTAGAGATTACGCTGAAAAATATTTCAAAAAATCAGCTCAATCTATCAGAAGATGAGTTGTTTGAGCGCTTTAAAAGAGGCGATAATTCCAGAAGCACAAGTGGAAATGGTCTTGGACTTTCAATTGCACAGAGCCTGATGAGACTGCAGAATGGATCACTTCATCTTGTAACGGACGGTGATCTTTTCAAGGCAGTAGTAGCGCTTAATAAAACAGAGCCTAGTTCGGATTTGTAAAAAAACGTGTCGCTATGTACCATAGTAATCTTCTTGGAAGATCAATAATTGTGCATACAAGGTAAATGCAAAGAGCGGCAATTATAACCCAGACAAAAAGCATAGGACCAGAAGGAAAATGGTCGATGGCAAAATAAAGCATCAGATGATTCCATATCAGAGGATGCACATGAATCAGATATACGCTAAGAGCAGAAGGGGCGAGAAATGAAGCTACGCGACTGCTCTTTTTGCTGCAGGGCATAAGAGAAAAAAGAAAGAATAAGGCACAAGAGCCAAGTAAAATAGTTGGCGAGGTGTAGCTGACATATTGGGGAAAGCCAAACATTTTTAAAAGAAAGCTTATAGTTGTGCAAAGCAGATAAAATAAAAATGGCAGAAAAAGACGATGACGAAAACAAAAATCTGGCAAGTGTGTCAGGCAAATTTCATGGTATTTTCCCCAGAAGCCTCCGCAAATATAGAGAAGCAAAAGCCAGACTGCGCTGTAGCCGCCTCCAAGACCGAAAACAGTTTCATTTAAAAGCGTGGGAATAAGCGAAAATACAACAAAAATAGCAAGACAAATCTTAAGAAGTTCTCTTCCAGAAAGATTGACAATTGCACGATTTAAAATTGGGATTAAAATAAATAATCCGGCGTATGCTGTCATATACCAATATTGCTTTTTCATGATAGGAAAGAATGCAGCAATCCATTGATCCTTTGTGACAGCTTCTGGCATAAATATGGCAAATAAAATAGTGATTCCAATCGTGTAAAAAAAGGTCTGAAACCAAAGGCGCATTCCCTTTTTATAGCGAAAATGTGAGTGATATCCAACATAGCCGCTGATTAGTGCAAAGCAGTCAACAGCGCCAAAAGCCGCTGTTTCTAAAAACCATGCAATGGAAAAACTAAGATCACCCTGTTTAAAAGAGCCTAAAATACCGCCTTGTCCCAGTGTATGAAGAACTGCCACCATATACATAGATAAAATGCGAAGCCATTCAATTCCATAATTTTTTTCATGTTTTTTCTCGTTCATAATATCACCTGCCGTTTAATTGATTTACAGGTGTATTGTATTGGAAAAATCTTTCATCGAAGGCGATAAAACTCTTTCAAAACTCTTTCATGATGTGATTGACGGCAGACATACTACGGCAATAAAGCAGTCATCCTCTATCACAATATGAAATTGACCGCCGCAGCTTTCTGTGTAAGTTTTCGCAATGGCAAGACCAAGACCACTTCCTTCTCCAGTTCTGGCTTTTTCACCGCGAACAAACCGTTTTGTAATTTCCTCAGGATCAAAATCAAGTGGAACACGCGATGTGTTTCGAATGCGAATTTCACAAAACTGATCACTGCGCTGACTGGCGTGAATGAAGATTCGTGTCTGTGGGCAGGCATATTTTAATGCATTATCAAATAAATTTTGAAAAACGCGGTGCATATGAAGACCATCACATAAGACATGCATACCAGTCAGAGGATAATCTTTTTTCAATTGAAAGCCAGATGCACAAAGCTCTTCGTCCATCTCACCAAGTGTTTGTTCCAAAAGACGTCCAATATCAATAGTTTCGCGTTTCATCGGCAAATGACCGCTTGAGGCTTTGGAAAGCTCAAAAACTTCCTCCACCATATCAAGAAGATATAAGCTTTTATGATTAAGCTTAGAAACAAGCGCATCTGCCTCTGGTGACAGCATCTGTCTGGAAAGCTGTTCACCATAGCCGATAATGGAAGTAAGCGGTGTCTTTAAGTCATGAGAAATGTTTGTTATTAAGTCAACCTTTAACCGTTCCTGTTCCAAAGTCGTGCGAATGCTTTTTTGGATAATTAAGTCCATATCTGCTGTCAGTGAGTGACGTCCTATTAAAAATAAAAAAAGAATGCTAATAAAGATAATCAGCGAAGCAAAAACGAAAAATGGTACAAAAAATTTTGAGGATTGAAAATGATAAAAATAAGTTCGGGCAATTCTAATGAGTACGGCGCAGGCAGCTGCAGATAAAATAAAAGATGTAAGAATAACATAGAAAATCTGAGATGAAAGCTTTTTTGCAGAGATTTTTTGAAAAAGCCATTCACCAAATAGGCTGCCATGAAAGCCTTTGTTGTTCCAACTCCATAAAAAGCAAAGCAGACTGACAGCACAGATTATGCCTAGAACAATGCAAAGAAATAGAAAAGGGCAAACAAGCTTACCAAAGTTTTGGTAAATCAAAACAGGAAGGCTGTCTCCTAGAAGCTGAAACAGACAAAAGAAAAATAAAAAAAGAAATACTTCCTGATAAAGTCTTGGATGAAAGCCGTTAAAAAAGAAGCCTCCAATTATGCATAGAAGAAAGCCAGCTATAGTCATATAGAATATAAAAGCTGTATAGCCTGTATAGTCAGAAGCTGTAGGCATAGTAACATTATCTGAGTAGGAGACAACGGTGTAGCTTGCAGAAATATCTTCTGTGGTATAAGCAGGTGTTGTAGGAGGCGTTAGCGAATACTGATTTGTATAGTCGATAGAATGACGGCAAAAATACCCATCTAAAGAATCAATAGAATATTGCCTGATTGCCGCAATGAAAAAGAAGGAACAAAAAAACACCCATATAATACATAAGATTTTATTATTTCTCAATTTTGTAACCAATTCCCCACACCACCTTTAAGTATTCCGGCTTTTTTGGATTCAGCTCAATTTTCTTGCGCAGCCGGTTGATATGTATCATAACAGTATTTTCGACTGAATAGCTGTCCTGTTCCCAGACACGCTCATAGATTTCCTCTGCGGGAAAAATGCGCCCCGGTCTGGATAATAAAAGAGACATAATTTTATACTCCGTGGCAGTCAGGCGCACCTCATCGCCGCGCACATATAATTTCTTCAGTTCCGTATTCAGCGTCAGCTCATAATATTGCAAAAGGTTGCCTGAATTGTCTGAGGCAGAGCCCAGTGACAAATAGCGGCGCAGCAGAGAATGGACGCGTGCAAGAAGCTCATCACGGAAAAATGGCTTTACAAGATAATCATCGGCTCCCATATTCAGCCCGATAACGCGGTCACTTTGTTCACCTTTTGCAGACAGCATTAAGATCGGTGCATTTGTCAGTCTGCGAATTTGCGTGGCAGCCTGAAGACCATTCATTTTTGGCATCATAATATCAAGAATCAGAAGCTGTACTGCATGTGTTTGAACAAGCATAACAGCCTGCTCACCGTCAGAAGCAGTAAGTGTCTGATAGCCATCTTCCTGAAGAATAGTTTCTATAATTGATAAAATATCACGGTCATCGTCTGCAATTAAAATGACAGGCGAGTTTGTGCTTTTCAGTTGATTCAAAAAAGTTTCCTCCAATAGTTGTTTCTGATTTGCATTGTATCACAAAAGAAATTGCTTGACAATGACCGAGCCACTTTACATAAAAATTGCTTTTTGGTATACTAAAGGCCAGAAAAAGAAAGAAGTTTCAGGAGGTTTTTATATATGAAGTATCGTCGCATTTTTACAATTGTGATTGATTCATTTGGAATCGGTGCCATGGATAACGCAGCTGAGTATGGAGATACAGGATGTGATACTTTTGGTCATATCGCAGATAAGGTGCCAGAGATTAAGATCCCGAATCTTATTCGTATGGGATTGACACAGCTTCATCCAGCCCCTGTTTTGACAAGCCCGCAGCCGTCAGACCGCATTGGAAAATATGCGAGATTAAATGAAAAAAGCAACGGCAAGGACACCATGACTGGTCACTGGGAGATGATGGGTCTTGAGATTAAGACACCATTTCAGACCTTTACCGATACTGGATTTCCTAAAGAATTAATTGAGGCACTGGAAAAGAAAACTGGTCATCGTGTGATTGGAAATAAGGCAGCTAGCGGAACAGAGATTTTAGATGAACTTGCAGAAGAAGAAATAAAGACAGGTGCCATGATCGTGTATACCTCATCTGATTCTGTTCTTCAGATTTGTGGAAATGAGGAGACATTTGGATTAGATGAGCTGTATCGCTGCTGTAAGATTGCCAGAGAGTTGACTATGAAGCCAGAGTGGAAGGTAGGACGTGTCATTGCAAGACCTTATGTGGGAAAGAAAAAGGGCGAGTTTAAAAGAACAGCAAATCGTCACGACTATGCGCTTAAGCCATATGGAAAAACAGCAATGGACGCATTAAAGGAAGCTGGCTTTGATGTTATCAGTATCGGAAAGATTCGCGATATATTTGATGGAGAGGGAATTACGCAGGCAATTCGCTCAAAGAGCAGTGTACAGGGAATGGAGCAGACTATTGAATGTCTTGATCAGGACTTTACAGGACTTTGCTTTACTAATCTTGTTGATTTTGATGCGCTTTGGGGACACAGAAGAAATCCGCAGGGCTATGCAGAGGAGCTTGAAAAGTTTGATGTACTGTTAGGACAGTTTTTAGAGAAGATGAAGGAAGATGATCTTGTTATTGTGACAGCAGATCATGGAAATGATCCGACCTTTAAGGGAACTGACCACACAAAGGAGCGCGTACCATTTTTAGCTTATTCACCATCCATGAAGACTAGTGGAAGAATCGACGATCAGAATTGTTTTGCTGTGATTGGAGCTACGATTGCAGATAACTTTGGTGCAGCTATGCCAAAGGGAACAATCGGCACATCCATTTTAGAACAGCTTGAGTAACTATTCAGAGCCATGCAAAATTGCTTTCTGTGAATGCTTGCATTCAGACAGAATAGCAATTTTATATGGCGAGGTAACCACATGAGCAAAATAGAAGCATCGAAGATGCGATTTTGCGAATGGGGTTCTGAATAGTTACAAGCTTGATTAATTAAAAAAGTAAGGAAAACATAGGAAAATATGGAAAATCAGTTTCGACAGTATCCGCTAGAGGAGGATATTTTAGGTGCACTTGATGCGCTTGGCTATACACAGCCGACAGAAATTCAGGCTGCTGTGATTCCGTCCATTTTAAATGGACGCGATATCATTGCAAAGTCAAAGACAGGAAGCGGAAAAACGGCAGCATTTGCGATTCCGATCTGCAATTTTGCCGATTGGGAGCAGAATACTGCGCAAGCACTTGTCTTAGAGCCGACAAGAGAGCTTGCCTTTCAGGTGAAGGACGAACTCTACGCTATTGGCCGTTTTAAGCGTCTGAAGGTTCCGGTGCTGTACGGCGGCTTCCCAATGGAAAAGCAGATTTTAACTCTAAAGCAAAAGACACATATCGTAGTTGGTACGCCGGGACGTGTGCTTGATCATTGTAAGAGAGGCACGCTTGATCTGTCGAAGGTGCGTTATGTCGTGATTGATGAGGCTGATTTGATGCTGGATATGGGCTTTATTGAAGATGTCAGAAATATTTTGATGCATCTTGAAGGAAAGCCAGTGTTTATGCTGTTTTCTGCAACTATGGGAGAACGTCTTGAAGCGCTTGCCGCGCAGTTTATGCATGAACCGCTTGAAGTTAAAATTGAAAATGATACAGAGACAGCAGATACAATTGAGCAGGTTGGCTATTTTGTTGATGAGGACGAGAAGAAGCTTCCTCTTTTTCTTGATATTCTTACTATGGAAAATCCAGACAATGCCATGGTTTTTTGCGGTACAAGAGAGATGGTCGAGGTACTATATTACCGTTTGAGAAAAGAAGGCATTGCATGTGGTATGCTTCATGGTATGATTGATCAGAAGGTGCGCACAAGAACAATTGAAGATTTTAGGGCACAGGGCTTTCGTATTCTTATCGCAACAGATGTGGCGGCAAGAGGTGTAGATTTTCAAAATATTACACATGTGTTTAATTACGATCTTCCGACTAACAAGGAAGTGTATGTTCATCGGATTGGCAGAACAGGCCGTGCAGGAGAGACAGGCCGTGCTGTAAGTCTGATCCGCGAAGACGAGCAAAAAATGCTTAACTCGATTGAGTCTTTTACTGGAGTAGGATTGGCAATTTTAAAGCCGCCGGCAGCTGAGGATGTTGAGAATGCCCGCAGTGCTTTTTTAAAGCGTCAGCGTCAGAAGCGTCCGCGCAAAAAGAAGAAGCAGGATGTGTTTGGCGGACAGATTATGAATCTTACAATTGGCGGTGGAAAAAAATCGAAGTTAAGAAGCGGTGATGTTGTTGGCGCGATAAGCAGCATTGATGGCGTAGACGGAAAGACTGATATTGGAGCGATTGACATTCGCGAGAGTATCACATATGTGGAGATTTTAAATGGAAAGGGTGCGCTTGTACTAGAGGAACTTCCTAAGCGCACCATGAAGGGAAAATACAGAAAGGTTCATCAGACAAGAGAAAGGATAGGTACGATAATAAAATGAGACATTCAATCGAGATGGAAAAATTGACGCTTGGTGTATGTTATTATCCGGAGCACTGGGATAAGTCCCTGTGGGAGGAGGATTTGCAGAGGATGCTGAAGGCAGGCATTACCGTAATCCGGATCGGCGAATTTGCCTGGAGTAAAATTGAGCTTACCGAAGGAAGCTTTGACTTTTCGTTCTTTGACGAATTTTTAGACCTATGTGAAAAGACCGGTATGAAGGTCA
>OLQV01002417.1_pt1 | contig 12339 bp, 19 predicted proteins | sample 1672371 | NCBI WGS metagenome assembly OLQV01 (sample SAMEA3136676, study PRJEB25190) | human gut metagenome
GGTGAGGTTTTTCTGATAGTTGTTGTATGGGGAATAAGCGCGGGACGCTACCGGGTATCCGTATACATCGAAGCCGCCCTGAACAGCGTTGGTTAGGGTGAGATAGCCCATCACCTCGTCTTCAAAGAACACGGCTTGACCGTACTTGAACAAGGTGAGTTCAAGGAAGCGAGGGTCAATAGTGTCGGGAAGACCTGTCCATTCGAACATAGCAATGGAGAGTTCAATGAGACGGTTGTAATATTGGATATAGGTAGCGTTGTTCATGACAGCGCTTTCCCAGAAATTTGTTTTACGTCTTGCCATGTTGTCCTCCTTATGTCGGACTATTGTCGAGGGAATAGTTGCAAACATTTTCGGGGTGTTTCCAGAAGGTTACGCCGTGGTCGAAGATGGAACAAATCAGCTTTTCATCCTGACAGGGGATAGAGCCGCCAATTTTGCATCCAACTGTCTGAACGTAATTCCATTGAGGGCGGGAGGAAATGTTGGGAGTTTTGATAAGCCTTGTTGCATAACCATAACGACTAAAATAATCGTCAATCATGTCAACATATTCAGGACGTATCATTTTTTGCTGGTGGCAAATAGTAAACCAACCAGCATTGAACATAGAGTCAGAACCTCCTGAAACACGTGACGCACCCATGCTCATAAAATTGTTCATCATCATTTGTGCAATGATAGCTTGGCTATTTGTAAGAGCGGGCGGTATACCGGGCGTTCCGGGTGTACCTTCTACGCCAGCTATTGGGGGTGTATATTCGGGTGGTCTAACCATAAGTGCAGTATTTGACAGCTGCGGCGCGTTACCAGCCCCAACATTTATAGGCGGTGTGGTTGGAACTACTTTACCAGATGTACCGGGAGTACCAGCTATTCCCGCAGTAAGACCTATCAGTGCCATACTGGATATTAACTGTGCGGACTTATTCAAAAAGTCACCGACAGCCCACGCACACATAGGAAAGTTCCCTAAAGTTATGCGTTCATCAGGATTTGGATTTACATTTCCCTTGTAATTCTTTGGCATGAATACAAAGGTAGGATTAGGAGAGGTATCCACAAAGCCATGAAACACTATGCGGCTAGGGATTTGTGCATCATCTGAGAACAGTTCATAGGCATATTGTTTAACCGTGCCTTGCATATTTGTTACTTCAAGATATGTGTATGGATATGTCATAAGTTTGTTGTTTTTAGGCGGGTTGCCGTTTGTTCTCTTTAGGGATGTTACCTTTGGTATCCAAAAATTATTGCTGTAATAAGTGTCCGATGGCGAAGATGTTTTGGCAGCAATCATAGCAGAGGGCATCATAAAGCAATTTAGAATAATGTTACTTCTATTCAGTAGGTCAATTGTATTCCAGTAAGCAGATAAGTTAGTTATTCCTTCTGCTGTTGCGGGGAAAACTTTATATTCAACTTGTGAATATAGTCTGCCATAAAACCCACCCGGATTTGTTACACCGCTTTCGTCAACTGCCGTAGCTACTACAATAACCCAATCTCTAAACGCTGGATAGGTGTCTAAACCTCCTTTAATTGGCTCAAGTCCAGTTCCTATGTACTCGCCGGTTGGGAGGTTTTCACCGGTGATATTGTCACCAATGCCATCTGTTACGCTATGTTCTCTCTCAACAAAGCACTGTTGCAAATCCATTTCAGTAATCCACGTTTGGATAACGTCAATGGTATAACTAATCTCACTGGTGATATTGCTCACATAGGTGACATCATCAATGAAAGCGTAGAACCATTTGTTTCCAAACGAACTGTTCTGGAAAGCAATATAGTTACAGTCGTACAGGTCTTCAACCTTATACGGTACTCTTACTCTACCGCGCTTTGCCCTTTGGTAACTCATGTTGTCCACACGATACTTAGCCTTTGTGAGGAAATAGGCGTGCTGCCCTTCCTTATTAGGCCAGTAAAGGGTGTGCTCATAGTCCGGGTCGCAAGGGCAACCGCTTATGATATACAGTTTTCCATCAGGAAATACTTTCATATCTTTTCCTCCTTGGAGAGGGAGAGGGCGTGAACCCTCTCCCTATTGGTTTAACCCTTGACCAGTTCCACCATGTCGCCCACGCTGGCAGCAGCGTAATCGAACACGGCAGCGGTGCTGTAAGTCGCGCCGCCCAGCTCGCACTCAATCTTGCAGTTCGCAGCGTTGGGAGAGAAGATGAACGCGCCGTAAGGATGAACGGCAATCTTCTGAGCAACCATGTCACCCGTCTGGATGAACTTATAGTTGTAGTTGTTGATAGCAGCGGTATCCAGAGCCGGGGTCATGGTGATGACCGTGCCTTCCTCGCTCTTGTCAATGCTCAGGATTTCAGCGTTGAACCTCGCGGGAGCCGCGATAGCAACAGCGTCATCAACGAACACGATAGCGTTGGAGAAGGGAGAACTGGAAACGGTCTTCCACACATTGTAAAAGTAGTTCCAATACTCGCCGGACGCGACGTACTTCTCGGCCATCTTGGCCTGATTGTCGTAGACCTGGAACCACTCGCGGTCAGCGATGACAGCCTTGACATTTGCCATCAGGGCCAGTTCATCAGTGGTAACAGGCTCAAGCTGGTCGCTGGCATCGACAATCACGGAGAACCGGTCATTGTCGAAGGTAGTCCAATCGTCAACCAGAATGAGGTGGCCGGTGAAGGTCGCTCTGTCCATGTTGAACGCAGCAGCCAGAACGCCCACGTCATAGGCCGCATTGAACTCGCTGTCCATGAAGATGAACTGGTCATCGCGGGGAGTGGTGGTATGAACACCGGAGTTGTTGTACTCAGTGCTCATAAAGGTCAGCTTGTTGCTCATGCCGCGGAACGCCTTGGCGGCATTCTTCATGTCAGCAGCGTCAAACGCCTTGGGATAAATCTTGCCGTGAGAGATAGCCTTGATAAGCAGATACTTGAACAGCAGATACTCGTCATACTCGGCGGCGGTGAACACGCTGTCCACGATGCGGGCAATCAGGTCGGTCACGCCCTCGGCAGACATGAAAGCCATGCGGAGGTCTTCGTCCTGAACGGTGATGGGATACTGGACGCGATAGTTCATCGCGTGGAAAGCGGTGCGGACATCGGGGAGAGAACGCTTCAGTTCACGGCTCTCAGCCTTCTCAGCAGAGAACTCACGAGCCTTGCAAATGTTGACGAACACTTCCTCAACAGTCTCGCCGAACTCGAGATAACCCTTCTTCAGCTGAGAATAGGCGTTGTTGAACACCGCGCTCTTGATACGCACCAGTGCGATACGGTTAACCAGAGAAGACAGGAACTGGTTAGCCAGAGCGGGGTAGCCATAGAGCACCTCGCCCACCTTGGGAATGTCGGTTTCTTTAGCAACAGCAGGAACACTGTCCTGATACTCTGCGCTTGCGTTGGCACGAATGGTATTCAGAATCTCAATCGTGCTGGCGTTCAGCGTAGAAACTGCGATACGTTTTGCCATTGTTAGTTTCCTCCTTGTTCAAAAAGTTTGTCAAATGTGAGCTTTTCAGCCGGTTCAGGCTGCGGCTCGGGGTCAGGGTCAGCGGGCTTATCAGGATTGAAAAATCTTTCCTTGTACCTTGCCCGCCACTCTGCGTCGTTCTGCTCGTACTTCTCCTTCCAATTTTCGTTGTCAGGAGAAGACAGAGAGTTCAGGGTGTCGTGGATATCTTCCACGAAGGAAAGGGCTTCATCAGAATTATCCTCTCCAATGCGGGCACGCACAGCCGCCATGATTTCATCGATTTTCTTAACTGCCATGAGTGTCCTCCTTCAAGAATAGTTTGTACCACGTTTGCTTGCCAGCAATGCCATCAACTAAGATGCTGCGGGACTTCTGGAAGTCTTTAACTGCCTGTTCCGTGTTGCGACCGAACTGACCGTCAGCTTTGGTGCGACCACAAGAGAACCCGTTGCCGATTAGCATTTTCTGCAAAATCAGTACATCCGGGCCTGTTGCCCCTCGTGCAATCTCTGCGACTTCGATACCGTACACAGTTTCCTCCTTCGGGTCACTATCCGGCTCAATGCCATGTGCAATATAGTCGAACGGGAAATTCTTTCCCGGACAAGCCGTTGCGTTTACGTCACAATGTTTCTGGACAACCTTGATTGTTTTGTACTGAGAGGTCAAGCTCTTTACCAGTGCGCGGCCAGCTGCTTCCTGCGCGTTCTGCATCACTTCATTTTCGAAGTTACCTTCGAAACAAATACCAATACTGTCGTAGTTGTAACCACCGGCATGAGCACCTATGCAGTCGATAGGTCGGCCACGGTAAATGTCACCATCCTTGGTGATGAAGAAGTGATAGCCAATGCCTACCCAGCCACGGGCTTTGTGCCAGCTATGCACCTGAACAGCGGAACAATGGGAAGCCGCTGCGTGGTGCAGGATGATGCGATAGATGGGCTGTGTTCGTTTGGTAAGTTCACCATTCCAAACATACTGGGGTTCGATGATTTTCATTTTACAGTTCCCCCTTATCCAGTTTATCCACAAGCTTCTGCATGACGATAGTGTTGTTGTTCAAAGCTTCGGACAGCTCATGCGTTTCCTCTTTGTGCGTTTCCTGCATCTTGTTGATGTACCAAAAGCAAATCAAACAGACAACGATAGGAAACCCAACAGAGGTAATGAGGGTGGTGATAGTGTTAGCGTCCATAACAATCTCCTTTCCGAAATTTTCTATAATAAATATAACATATCTATTGACATTTGTCAAGGGGTATGGTAAAATTTAGTGGGAGGGAATTTTATGAAACCTCAATATTACGATGGAACTAAGCTGCTGTCCCTAATGGACATCAATGGAAACAAGCCAGAAATTTACATTTGTACGACTAACAGAACGGGTGGTAAAACCACATACTTTGGTAGACTTTGCGTGAACAGGTGGAAGGATAAGCACGAGAAGTTTGCGCTGTTGTATCGGTATAAGTATGAAATGGATGATTGCGCTGAGAAATTCTTTAAGGATATTAGAACGTTGTTCTTTCCTGATATGGAAATGACAAGTAAGTCTAAGGCCGGAGGAATTTTCCATGAACTGTATCTGGACGGCGAAGGGTGTGGGTATGCACTTGCGCTGAATAGTGCCGACCAGATAAAGAAGTATAGTCATATATTCAGTGACGTAAAGCGGATACTGTTTGACGAGTTTCAGAGTGAAACTAATCACTACTGCCCTGATGAAATAAGAAAGTTCTTATCTGTGCATACAAGTATTGCCAGAGGTCAGGGCGAACAGACGAGATATGTTCCTGTCTTCATGCTTAGTAACCCGGTGAGCATCATCAATCCTTACTATACGGAGATGGGTATTTCCTCAAGGTTAAGAGATGATACTAAGTTCCTGCGTGGCGTTGGCTTTGTAATGGAACAGGGCTATGTGGATAGCGCAAGCAGAGCACAGAAGGAAAGTGGCTTCAATCAGGCGTTTGCTAAGAATGAGTATATGGCTTATTCGAGCGAGTGCGTGTACTTGAATGATAACAAAGCGTTCATTGAAAAACCTAAAGGTGCTGGTGAGTATCTCGCTACTATTAGGTATAAGAATACTGACTATGCTGTGAGACAGTATGCGGACGCTGGCGTGATTTACTGTGATGATAGGCCGGATAGTTCATTCCCTAGTAGAATTACAGTTACCACGGAAGACCACGATATCAACTATGTTATGCTGAAAAGGAATAGCTGGTTTCTTGACAGCATGAGATACTATTTTGAAAAGGGTTGCTTTAGGTTTAAGGACTTGAAGTGCAAGGAAGCAATCCTGAAAGCGTTATCTTATTGACGCTATCTGCTGTTGTCAGCTACATTGTGTACACCGGGAAGCACGGGTGGAATAGACCGCCGGTTGTGCAGTCGGACAGCTTACCGCTTTGTAGCATCAACAGTTACAGATAGAGAAAGACCGATAGGTTTCCCTCTCGGTCTTTCATTTTGCCACGGTATGAATGGTTGGCACGTTCCTCCTGTTCAAGTGGTGTTTGGTTTACTACTTGAGATAGTTGTGAAGTTATGGAACAGTCCGGCATTGGGCACTCGAAGCATGAGGTTGAGTATGGGCAGGTTTTTGTCTTACGGGCACGGCACATCTGTTCCCTCGTTAAGGCTGGATTTCTCATGTGTGGTTGAATTGCTGGCACTCACTGTCGGACATCATTTTGACGTAACGACCGCAGTTAGCGCAAATGAGGACACCGCAGCAATCAGGCCCGAAAGCGTAGCGAGATGGGTATGAGATAAGTTCAAAGGTTTGGTTGCAGCAGGAAGGGCAAGTGTAACCGTTGAATGGGCGGCCTGTTGCATTGCTTCTTGTGTAGTTGACCATCACTCTACCTCCTCTAGCCAGAACTCTTTACGGCACTCAGCGCAGTCCCTTAGGTCACAATCCATGTCTCGATACTCTTTGCTCACCGTACAGGGGGACACCGATATAACTCTGTTCCCGTCAAGGTATACATCAGGCCACTGCTCCATAAACACGCTCTGCCGTGTTTTGCGCGGGCGTGCAGAAGACCATTCTTTAACTAAATTGATTTGTTGTTCAGGAAATGTCCAATTTTCCATTGCAAACTTACAACTGTTACTACGGCCTAAATCATGCGCTGGGCAATCATAGCAGGAAACATTGGTTTTACACATTCTGTTTCGTTCTTTAAGGAATTCAATAGCGTCCATTACATTTTCTCCTTTCCAAAATAGCATTGACCAGTACAATTATGCAAATCTTTACAATGATAACAAGCGCAATCAGAGCAAGAAAAATAATGCTCACTTTCGTAAGGGTCAAGCTTTTCCATCATTTTAGGAGTTATGCAGCCTTTGCACATATCGCAAGGCGTATTAACCATATCCATCACATTTTCTCCTTTACCATACTTATTATCATGTCAATCGTTGAAATTGCTCCTTTGTAACACGATTGGCAATCAAGCATACAGTTGAAGCCGCAAAATCGATTGTCACCAAATGTCGTGACTACATCAAGTGTATCTTTACACCTTTCAAGCTGTTGTAATAGTTCTCGTTTATCGTTCTCATTCATTCCATCACCTCATTTTATAATCTGTATCTACCAGCAGCACGCCGCCGGGTATGCGCTTTGGCAGTAATTTTCCGGGAACACTAAGACCTATGTTAAAGTCTTCGATTGTTCGCCTGATTGGTTTAGTGTACTCTTTGTCCTCATATAAGAATTGCTTTTCTGGGTCTGTCATCGTTTCTTTTTCCTCGTCACTCCATCCCTCAATAGATTTAAGAAATAGTTTCTTACAGCTTTCAGGCATACCAGCACAGCGTATATTGTAATATGGGTTGTCTATTAGTTCGCAGTCTTCGTGAGTGACGTGTTCAATGTATGTCTTCTGACGGACAAACCATCCTGTGTCCCAACAGCTTTCCAGTTTCCAGCAACAGAAATTTTTGGGATGTACTGTTATTCCTTTTATTTCTTCTGGCGGAAGGTCACAGTGTATGCTGTCAGTATCAGCGTAAATGAAACCGGGTTTGTCTGGCCCGTAGTAATTGGCTTGTGCTGCGCGAATAGTAAAGTTACGGGCGTATGAAGTAATTGCAGAACCAACAGCTATGAAGCCGGGCAACTTGTCGTTTTCTGGCTGCGTGTAGAAACCCAAAACACCGTTGCCTTTATCGTATGCTACCTTGAAACTGGATGACGTGGATGACGCCATTTTGCCATATAGGTTGTTGAGAAACAGCTTTGCCAGTTCTCGTTGTGCTCCTTTGGAACGTAATTTAATTTCCTTGTACTTGTTGATGTACTCGTCAAATATTCCGAACGCTGCATTGAAGTAACAGCCATCCAGAATTTCAAAGTCTACCAACTCATAGTGCTCTTTGAATAGTTTGAAGTCTGTCATAGTCATTGTGAGAGTTACTGTTGTCGGTACGACTTCGTGATTGAGATTGATTATTTCCTTGCAGTATTCTCCGGTTTCTTCGTTGAGGACGTCACTCGTTTCAAGCATTTCAGTTGCTCGATATCTGAAAGTGTTTTTGATTTGTATGAAAGGTAATTTGTTTGGTCTGATATAAAAGCGCGTAGTGAAGCGAACAAAGTAATACTTACCTATTTCCATCGCTTCAAGTGGGATATAATCTCCCTTCCAAAACGTTGGCTCTTTGAACGGATACCAGTTTCCGCTTTCGCTGGACATCATTGATGGGTATAGGCTGTTTACATCTGCTGTGGTGCCATTGTGTTTTATTTGCTTCTCTTTACCTTTCACAAGGTAGCACCAACCTCCATGATAGGAATGCTTGATGTAGTCTCCTGCTGTTGGAGAGCCGTATAGGTCTTTGTCTATTGGTATTTCGTATAGGTTGGGAAACATTCCCTTGTATGTTTTTGTGCCTACGGATTTCTTGTACTCTGAAAGGCAGCAACTGCCTATGGTCAGCTTGTCGTGCCCCTCTGCAAACATAATTTCAAGTGCTTCTTTTACTACAAGAACGTCATTTGCTATGTACTGCTGTTCTTCTGGTGTGATGGGGCAACCGGCGTAACGCAAGCCGGTGTACTCCATGTCAAGTTTCTTATGCTTTGTGCCGAAGCTTTCACCTATTCGCTTTACGCTAAAGGGGAGAAGTTTAAGGCTGTCTCTTATTTCTATGATGTGGTCATGCGTTTTGATAAGGATACGATACCATTGCCCCATGGCTGATATTGCATAGGCTATCTCTCCGTTTCGCATATCTTTTGCTTGGTGCATTTTAACTGTATCGTCTGCAAGCTTCTCTGTTGACTGAGTAAATTTGCGGTCAAGTAATAGGTATGAAAGCCAGAAAGAGCCATCAAATTTTAGGTTATGATAATAGCATAGAATGTTACAATCAAGGGAGACAAAGTATTCAAATTGCTCGTGGATACTGTGAAAGATTTGCACATCTTCGGTGCCTATTTCTACACAAGCAGACGCCCAAACCTCAGTATTCACTTGTCCTTTGTATACCGTTGTTTCAAAGTCCCCTACAAATACTCGGTTGGTGCGTTTCTTCATGGTGATTAGGCTGGCATGAAGCTTTCGATTTGCTGCTCAAGGTCTATGCTCTCATGCGTGGAGAGGTTACGACCTAATATTATCTGAGCAAAGCCAGCAAGTTCACCTTGCATATAGTTAAAGTCTGTTCTGTCACCAGAGCCACCGTACAGGATTTGAGTAGCTAACATATTTGCCATCTCTGCGTTTGCTTCAAGACGTGCAGCTACGTTTTGTACTCCTTCCTGCGCAATAGCCATTTCAAGCATTGCTTTCAGTTTGTTCTTATCTCTTGTCTTTAGTTTTGTAAATGCGCTGTTCTCGTATGTCTCGCCTTTGGTGTTGGGATTTACCCACTCGGTGAGCGGTTGCCATTCGTCTATTTTTCGCTGAATTTCTGTGATAACTTTGCCTAAATCAGTTGGCAAGCCCTGAGTTGTTTCTGGTTCTGTAATTAGTGCTCTCCTGCGCCTGGTTTCTGCTGCTTTTCGTGCCGCTATGCTGCGCTCTTGGGCACGGCGCTCCACGCCGGTAATTGCGTGTGGCGTTGTGCTGGACTGGTCGATATAGAATGCAGCTTCATATAAGTTTGCGCCGGGTTTAGGTGCGTAACCTTTCGGGAACATATAACCTCGCTTTTGAAGTGCCTTGATTTGTCGGCGTAACTTCTCAGCTTCGTTACGTTTTGCCATCTCGTCATCCTCCTTCTTGATAAGAAAGGGAGCCTAATCACTTAGGCTCCCTTTTCTGTTGGTCTGAATGGATTAAAAATACTTGTCCATGCTGGTATCGCGGTAAACGTCCTTGCTCGGGGTGTAATCAGACACCCACAGAACAGGAACAGCTTTGACCTCACCAGTAACGACATCGGTGTAAGTCTCTTTGGAGATGTTGCACTGACCCTGCATGAGGTCAATGTTGGCGGGGCACTCAGGGGCGCCGCAAGCTTCGCGGAACTTGACCTTAATTGCCTTCTCGTCGCCGGGCATGGTGGTGAAATAGGTCTTGAACTTCTTACCGTCATTGGCGGTGCGCTGCTTGGAAAATACAGTGATGGTGATAGTCTTGCTCATTTTCTGTTCTCCTTTTTGTTGCTTTTCTTGTTAAATGATTTGATGGGGCAACGCTTATTGAGTAAAGCCTGTATACAGATTTCTCTGATAGGGCATTCGCGACAAGCCTTACTCATTCTCCTTGGCGGTGCGGGCGGGCAGAATGTCCGCGTTGGCAATGAAGTCGGTTTCCTTCATGCCGTACAAGGTTTCCTTGACCTCGTACGCTACGATATGGACGGCCTTGGTATCATCATTGTCGATGACGGCAGCCGCAGCCTTGAGCATAGCGGCGTTGTCCTTGTAGGTACGGGGCAGGGTCACAGTGGTGTTGAAGGGTTCGCCCTGCTTAATGTCCATGCACAGAACGTTTACCTCCGTGGTCTGAATGGTGCGAGTAATCATGGGGGTCTTAGCCATTTGTTTGTTCTCCTTTCGTTGTGTTGGTTTGATGAATTTTCGGGAACATGGGAGTTGCGCCCATGCGAGGGACGGCCTTCCCGGTGTGCCGGGCGGTTAAACCCGGCAAATGAGGGGAAATGAGATGACACACTAACCTTTCGGCAATGATATTGTATCATAGATTGGGGCTGGTGTCAATAGGGAATTTGGGAATTTGGGAAATTGTAACCGAGTGTGAAAATTTTAACAATGTGCAAATTTTATGTGTGTCTTTCCGGGTAATATTTTACATAAGTCCAGCGCTTACTTTCGGCAAGACTATTCGAAGCAAGGCATCCGCCACATTGCCAAAATTCTGCATCGTCAAGGCCTAAATGAAAAATCCGCAATTTGGCTAAACGATGCCACTGGCCGCAACGATAACATTGCACTTTAGTGACTACTTTCTGCTTCACTATAGGCCCTCCTTGCATAACTAAGACCGCCTTACTGCTTCGGCTAATGCTTCGCGTAGTTCTGGGCATGTGATTAGGCCAGGTACGGATACAAGCCCGTCACAGGAATACGGTGTTTCGACCGGGAACGGGCACTCTGTAAAGCGACCACATAGACCGCCTGTTTTGGCACAGATATATTCGTTTTTGTATAGCTTTGGTTCGCAAAACGGGCAGTCGATGGGTTCGTGTGGCATTTCGTCTACCAGATAACGCATTATTCACCCCTCCTTTTCAGTTCCTTGTGCGCGATAAGCCATAGGTCACGATAGTAGGTACAGAGATTACGCCACTGACAGCCAGCGCAGACTTTCCGGGATGAACAAAGGCGATGGAGGGCAGAACGCGAATTGTCGGTGAGTTCTTTGAGTTTGAGCAGTTCAGGTTCGGTAAAGCGTGTTACGTCTATCATGTTGTTTGTTTCTCCTTTTGTTGTATTTGGCATGGTGCCCGATGCGTAACCATCATTCGATGGTTACGCCTTGTTTTGATAGAAAATCGACTGCGTCACGAAACTCTGTTTCTTTGGTTAGAATGTTGACAAGTAGGCTCGCTACCTTTCCCATGCCTTCAATCAGTCTGTCAGGCTGTTTACCAGTGATTTTAGCGCGAAATACATCCAGTGCATACTCTTCCACAAGGCCGCTCCCCCATAGCCTTTACTACCTTGACGGCGTTTTCCAGATTAAAATCTAACTCTTTCATTTTGTTTTCTCCTTTGTTATTTAATTTTGGGTGTTGCCCAATGCCGCTCTTTAATGATTAAAGAGCGGTGAAGCTGGGTTAGCGGGGTTTAACAACCAGCGCATTTCCGGCGAAAGATTTACCGGCGCAAGGTAAATTGCTACCAGAATGCAGATTGCAAGAGCGAGTAAGGCTAGTAGCCACCAGAAAAGTGTGCTCCACTTCATTACTCTGCCCCCTTGGTGCGCGGCGGGAGGATGGTTGCGAGATTGATAAAAGTCTGCTCGTCCATGCCGTACAGACGGGTTTCCGTGGTGTGGTTGACAATAGCAACAAGCTTGAGTGTGTCGGTTTCGTGCTGTGCGCGAAGTTCTGCAAGGACTTTGGTGTCAGCGTAGTGCGTGCCGATGGTGTAGTCGATATCTCGGACTTCTGCGGTTTCCACGTTCAGGGTGCGGACGGTGTAAGTGTGCAGGTCGATTGTGCGTGTAATCATGCGTTTCATTTTTGTTTTCTCCTTTGTTGTTTGAAATTTTTGGGTGTTGCCCGATGCCCGACGGTCAAATAGCCGTCGGGGATATGTTGCGCCGCTTTAATTCGTGCATTATATAACTCATATGACAAATTCCTTTATCGTCTGAATAAGGGCATTCGTCACACGAAATAAAAGCGCATCCATACTCAAGGATATTCCTACGATAA
>OLQV01002422.1_pt1 | contig 12334 bp, 9 predicted proteins | sample 1672371 | NCBI WGS metagenome assembly OLQV01 (sample SAMEA3136676, study PRJEB25190) | human gut metagenome
GGATGCCCACATAATCATAGATGAACTTTTTGCCTTCCAGCTCCGGGCAGTTGCCTGCCAGAACCTCCGGGTAGTAGGCCACCACCGGGCAATTATAATGGTTGTCGCCCAAGCCCTCGTCCACGTTGTAGGTCAGGCAGGGGTAGAAGATGGCGTCCAGCTGCATCTGGCTCAGCGCCTTGATGTGGCCGTGGCTCAGCTTTGCCGGGAAGCAGGCGGTATCGCTGGGGATGGTGGCCTGTCCGGCCAGATACAACCCGCGGGTGGACACCGGGCTGGTGTGCACCGCAAAGCCAAGGCTCGTCCAGAAGGCGTACCAGAAGGGCAGCAGCTCGTAGAAGCCCAGACACAGCGGGATGCCGATAGAGCCGCGCTTGCCGGGCACAGGCTTGTAGCTGGCCAGCAGCTGCTGCTTGTAGGCGTACAGGTTCAGGCTGTTGTCCTCGCTTTTGCCGGTAACGGGCTTATCGCAGCGGTTGCCGGAGATGAACTTGCGGCCATCGGCAAAGGTGTTCACGGTGAGCTGGCAGTGGTTGCCGCAGCCGCCGCACTTGACGCTGACGACCTTCTGGTCGAAGCTCTTCAGCTCCTCCAGCGTCATCATGGAAGAAGTCTCTCTGTGGTTCCTGGCGTTCTGGCGCAGGCCGAACAGCGCTGCACCGTAAGCACCCATCAGGCCCGCGATGTCGGGGCGGATGACCTCGACGCCCATCTCCTTCTCGAAGGCGCGGAGCACGGCCTCGTTGTAGAAGGTACCGCCCTGCACGACGATCTTGCGGCCCAGCTCTTCGGGGCTGGATGCGCGGATGACCTTGTACAGTGCATTCTTGACGACGCTGATGGACAGACCGGCCGAGATGTTCTGGATGGATGCGCCGTCCTTCTGGGCCTGCTTCACCGAGCTGTTCATAAAGACGGTGCAGCGGCTGCCCAGGTCCACCGGGCGGTCGGCAAACAGGCCCAGCGCGGCGAACTCCTTGACATCATAGCCCAGCGCCTGCGCGAAGGTCTGCAAAAAGCTGCCGCAGCCGGAGGAGCAGGCTTCGTTCAGGAAGATGTTGCTGATGGCACCATCCTCGATCTTGAAGCACTTCATATCCTGGCCGCCGATGTCGATGATGAAGTCCACATCGGGCATAAAATATTTGGCGGCGGTGAAGTGCGCCACCGTCTCCACCAGACCGTAATCGCAGCGGAAGGCGTTCTTGACCAGCTCTTCGCCGTAGCCAGTGGTGGTCACGCTGGCCACGTGCAGGCCGGGGTGCTCCTGATAGATCTTGATGAGCTGTTCCTTGATGAGGGGCAGCGGGTTGCCGAGGTTCGGCTGATAGTTGGTGTACAGGATCTGGCTCTTCTCGTCCACGACCACCAGCTTGACGGTGGTGGAGCCGGAGTCGATGCCGATATGCACGGGGCCGCACTGTGCGCTGAAGGGCACATGCGGCACGCTGTGGGACATGTGGCGGGCATGGAAGGCCTCGTACTCCTCCTTGTTGGCGAAGAGCGGCGGCTCGCTGGCGTAGGTCGCCGTAGCGGCGTACTCATCCAGCGCCTCGGCCACCGCGGAGAGGTTGAACTCTTTGTCTGCATAGAGCGCCGCACCCAGTGCCACATACAGCAGGCTGTTCTCCGGGCAGGTGCCGGTAACGCCCAGCGCCTCGTCGAAGCTCTTGCGCAGCACGGTGCTGAAGGTCAGCGGGCCGCCGAGGTAGAGGATGTTGCCCTGGATGGGGCGGCCCTGTGCCAGACCGGCAATGGTCTGGTTGACGACCGCCTTGTAGATGCTGGCGGCGATGTCCTCGGTGCGGGCACCCTGATTGATGAGGGGCTGCACATCGCTCTTGGCGAACACGCCGCAGCGGGAAGCGATGGTGTAGGTGCGCTCAGCCTTTTCGGCGGCTTTGTTCATCTCGTCAGCGCTCATCTTCAGCAGGGTGGCCATCTGGTCGATGAACGCACCGGTGCCGCCGGCGCAGCTGCCGTTCATGCGGACTTCGGTGCCGTTGGTCAGGAACAGGATCTTCGCGTCCTCACCGCCCAGCTCGATGACGCAGTCCGTTGCGGGAACGAACCGCTTGACCGCCACGCGGGTGGAGAACACCTCCTGCACGAAGGGCACACCGCAGCTGTCTGCCAGGCCCATGCCCGCCGAGCCGGAAATGCTCAGCAGCGCCTTCTGACCGTGCAGCTGCTCGGCGTCGATCCGGCGCAGCAGCTCCTGCGCCTTTTCCAGGATATGGCTGTAATGACGTTCATATGTCGAATATAAAATCGAATCGTGTTCATCCAGCACCACGCACTTGATGGTGGTACTGCCGATGTCAAGACCTACTCTCACGTTTTTCTTTCCTCCTGAAGGAACTTCCTGCCAGTTTTCGGGCAGGGCCGCTCTGCCGTGCTCTGCCCGAAAAGTAGTTCGTTAGCGAATCATTTGCAGGACTCGCATACAGTTGTATTATACTCAAAACTGCGAAAACAATCAATTAGTGTTCTCCATTTTACACGCAAAAAATAGTATTTTCCGCTCATAAAGTTAAACATTTTGTTAATTTCACGGAACTTTCGGCCGTATTTTTCCATAAAACAGCTAAGATTCTTTACTGAGAGTGGATTTTGGGGCAAAAAACATCCGCCCCACTGGAAGCTCATGCTTCCAAAAGGGGCGGCGTATCCTTCTGCTTTACAGGTCCCGTTCTGTCCGGTTCCGCAAGCGGTCGGCCAACTGTGCCAACAGTGCAACATCTTTTTCATCCAGACCCGTCACATTCACCGTGCTGTGCTTTTCGACGCACAACAGATAATCCGTCGAGACGGAAAACAGCCGTGCCAAATCGACCAGACTGGGCGGAGATGGCATCGAAAGCCCCTGTTCCCATGAATTGATGCCATTTCGGGTCATATTCATCTTCCGTGCAAGTTCCGCCTGCGTCCATCCGCGCGCTTCCCGAAGGGCCTTGATACGGTCTGCTGTCATTGCCATCACCTCTTGTGTCAAGTATACTTAGCTTTTTAGGCGAATCTTTATCATTTTGGCTTTATTACTTGACATTAAAGTTCTAACGTATTACACTAACAGCAGCGATACTGGCATTTTTGCTCTAAAAGGAGTTTTTTTACATGAAACGTATTTTTGTTTTTTTCCTTTCGCTCCTGCTCTCCACAGCTCTGCTTTTTTCCGGATGCAGCGGAAACGCATCTTCCACTCCCGCAAGCTCTACGGCCTCCTCGGAAGCCGCATCGGATATTAGGTCCGACGCCTCCAACGCTGCTTCTGACGCAACAGCGGAGGAGCCAAAACAAGATGCTCCGTCGGAGTCGACTCCCGAACCGGAACCGACGCCCGAACCGGCGCCGGAACCGGAACCCACTTATAAAGTTCGTGTCAACAGCTGCCAGTTCAAACCAGGCTGCGGCCAAAAGACCAGTTCCAGCAACGTTACCATCAACGGAGAGGTCGTTGCTGGCAGTACGACGACCACTTATTTCTATGAGGCCGACGTCACTCTGACTGTCACAAACATCGGCAATCAGGACATTGTTTTTTCCACCAACAATTTCAGCCTGCTGTGGGACGGCCAGCCGCTCACTCTCGATGCGTTCAAATGGTTCCAGAAAACCACCGTTTCTCCGAACCAGACCATTACCATCACCCTGACTGCTCCCATTACAGAGGAACAGTACAATGATTGGGCACAAACGGAACACGTCATCCTTCTGCGCGGCCAGCTTGGCGAAACAGCACTCTCTTACAAATATCAGACCAAGAGCGATCGGATGATCGTCCTCGTCTGATTCCTATCGTTCAACAAAAAACCCGGCGGCATCTAACCGTCGGGTTTTTTGTTGATATCTTATGATTTTGCTTTACAAAACGATGTCTTTTCACATTGCAAGATATTCTTCTACCGCCTTGTCCAACAGCCGCCCCAGAACGGCTTTGGAATCTGCGGTCAATTCCCTGAGTGCCTGCGGGTGAACAGATACAGCTCGCGGCGGAGCTGATGCTGCAGCGCGGTGGTGCTGTGTTCGTCCGAGTGGGACGGCTGCGAGCGGAACTCGACCGTCGTTTCGATGGGGAACGGCCGGGTGGGCAGCGGCAGTGTCAGCTCTGCCCGGACGCCCTGCGGTGTGCGGGGCAGCAGGGCAAGCGCCCAACCCAGCTGGCGGCAATACCGGCGGCAGAGCAGCAGCCCCGCCTGCGCACCGCCCAGAAAGCGGCGGCGGTTTTCGAGCCAGCTCTCCCCTTCCGGCAGGCCGCAGCCATCGTCCTCGATGGTCAGGCGGATGTCCTGCCCGGTCTGCCGCAGGCACACCTGGATATTCCCGCCGGGTGCGGCGGCACGCAGGGCGTTCGAAAGCAGGTGAAAGCAGATCTGTTCGGCCATTTCCCGGTCGCCCCAGACAAGGCACTGCTCCAGCCCGCCGCAGTCTACGGTGAGCTTCGTGCTGCTCTGGGCGTCGATCTCGCCGCGCAGCCCTTCCAGCTGCGCCAGCAGGCGGCACAGGTCCACCGGCCGCTTCTGCACCGGTTTCTCCGGAGCCGAAAGCTCCATCAACTCCCGGAACGTCCGTTCCAGCCGGGCTGCTTCCTGCTCCATGTCCTCCAGCGCCTGGGCCGCGCGGGCATCCTTCAGCGGCTGCAAGTGCATCTGTAAATATTCCCGGTTCTGTTCCAGCAGGCGCAGTGAGTGCAGAAACGCTGTTTCCAACTGTTTTTGCGGAAATCCCGCTTCGTCCTGCCTGCACATATCCACCGTTCCTCCTTACCGCTGTTCCCGCACGATGATGCCGCGCCGCAGCACGGTCTGCTGCAGCGAGTAGACCAGCCTGCCGGTGGTGACTTTGAGCCCGGTCAGGCCGTTTTCCGCCTTGAAGTGCTCCCATTCCACCGGGTGCCGTGTCTCCAGCCCTTCGACCAGACGGCGCAGGCCGCTGTCCACAGCGGCCACCGTGATGTGATATTGTTCCGCGACGCCCTGCAAAATCTCTTTGCGAAGCGCCAGTTTTCCATCGGCTGAACAGGCGATCTGTACCGCCAGCGTGAGGTATTCGCAATTGGTGTCCGGCTGCGGAAGCTTCCACAGCTCGTACAGGTGGGTGCAGAACCGCTCGATCTGCATCGAGTTCCGGCCGGGGACGCCCAGCAGCCCCCGCAGAAGATCCCGCAGATGGTCGTGCCCGACGCCGTAAAAGCGGCTGCCCGGCTGCAGGTGGGCGGCGGTGATGTCGTCGGTCCAGCCGTCGCCCTGCAACAGGAGCGGCGGGTGGCTGGGCAGGCGGTTGAGCTTTTCGAGGAAGGTCAGGCTGTCCATATCCTCCAGCTGGCTGCTCAGCACCAGCACATCAAAGCACCGCTCCTGCCGCAGCGCCTGCAGGACCGGCTCCCCGCTCTGGAAGCAGGTGCATCGGATAATGGTGCTCTGCTCTTCCAGATAAAACTTCCGGATGCGGAGTTCCCGGTCGTCATAGCTCATCAGAGCGACGCGCAGGTTCTCCGCATCCCGCTCACCGGGCACCTGCGGCACCTCCGTTCTGCTCTGCTTCCAGCACCGGGAGCCAGTCTGCGATCACATCGCCCCAGATCTCTGGCTGCACGGCATTTTCACACAGATATTGCAGCAGCCGGTAGCCTGCCTCCGGATGCAGCGGAACAAACTCGCTGACCTGCTGTTCCCGCTCGCCCTTCCGGTCCAGCGTCAGGTGGCAGCCGCCTTCTGACGCATCCAGCGCGTAGACCAGCGTATACGCGGCCTGATAGCCCTTGATCGACGAGAACTGCCGGATCAGCGGGGCATACGTTCGTTCCATAAAAGACTCCTCCTTGCTGCTGTGGTTGCCATAATCTTCCGGTCTATGGCTTTTCATTCCTATTTTATAGAGCAGCACAGAGAGATGCAATCCCCTAAAAAGCGTCAAAATGTGTCGTTTTGGTGTTTGCTCTGCCTGGTTCACCTCGCGTTTTTCGCCAGAGAAAAGCCGATGGAAACTGCTTTTCTTTGTCAAGAATACCACCTTTTCCGCCCAAAAGCAAGGGACCGTAATTTTCTCTTATCTTCCAGAACTTCCCCTGTCGGGAGCCGTCGGGATGCCACGATTTGTTCACATTTTTCTGATAAAATAAAGTGATATTTTTGTTCCGGCGGCTTTGGCACTCCCCTCAGCCGTGTTTGCAGAAAGGCAGAATCCATGCTTCAACTCAAAAAGATCCACAAGCAGTACAAGACCGGCGACCTGGTCCAGACAGCCCTTGACAAGGTCAGCCTGAACCTCCGCGACTGCGAGTTCGTCGCCATCCTTGGCCCCAGCGGCTCCGGCAAGACCACCCTGCTGAACATCATCGGTGGTCTGGACCGGTACGACAGCGGCGACCTCATCATCAACGGCATCTCCACCAAAAAGTACACCGACCGCGACTGGGACTCCTACCGCAACCACACCATCGGCTTCGTGTTCCAGAGCTACAACCTCATCCCCCACCAGACCGTGCTGGCCAACGTGGAGCTGGCACTGACCATCTCCGGCGTATCGGGTGCCGAGCGCCGCCGCCGGGCCACCGAAGCACTGCAGAAAGTGGGTCTGGGCAACCAGCTGCACAAGCACCCCACCGAGATGTCCGGCGGCCAGATGCAGCGGGTGGCCATCGCCCGCGCCCTCGTCAACAACCCAGACATCCTGCTGGCCGACGAGCCCACCGGCGCACTGGACAGCGAGACCAGCATCCAGGTCATGGAGCTGCTGAAGGAAGTGGCCAAAGACCGCCTCGTCGTCATGGTCACCCACAACCCGGAGCTGGCCCACCAGTACGCCACCCGCATCGTCCAGCTGAAGGACGGCGTCATCCGCTCCGACACCGACCCCTTCGAGCCGGACACCGCCCAGCTTGCCCCGCCGGTGCACAAGAGCATGGGCCGCTCGTCCATGTCTCCCCTCACCTCGCTGAGCCTGAGCTTCAACAATCTGCTGACCAAAAAGGCCCGCACCCTGCTTACGGCCTTTGCCGGTTCCATCGGCATCATCGGCATCGCGCTCATCATCTCCCTGTCGGCAGGCGTCAACCAGTATATCGACGACACCGAACGCTCCACCCTGTCCGAATATCCGCTGCAAATTCTCAGCAGCGGCATGGACCTGACCTCGATGCTCACCTCCGGCTCGCCGGCGTCCGCTTCCGGCACGACCGCCGAGGAAGGGATGGTCCCGGTGCGGCAGCTCATCACCCAGATGGTAGCGGGCATCACCTCCAACGACCTGAAGTCCCTCAAGACCTATCTCGAAAGCGACGACTGCACCATTGCCGAGGATGCCACCTCCATCGAGTATTCTTACAATGTGCAGCCCCAGATCTACCGGGAAGACGCCGATGGCTCCATCCGTCAGGTGAACCCGGATTCCTCCCTCTCCAGCCTGGGCATCAGCTCCACAAGCTCCACCAACAGCATGATGTCCTCCATGATGAACACCAGCGTGTTCTATCAGCTGCCCGAAAGCGATGAACTCTACAACTCCCAGTACGAAGTCAAGGCGGGCCGCTGGCCGGAGAAGTACAACGAATGCGTTGCTGTGCTGGGTGCCGACGGCACCATCACCGACTATGCGCTGTACGCCCTCGGCCTGCGGGACAGCGCCGAGCTGGACAAGATGATCCAGCAGTTCGCCCAGAACCAGAACGTCGATGTTCCCACCGACTTCAAGACCTATCGGTACAGCGATTTCATCGGCATCCAGTTCAAACTGGTCAACGCGGCCGACCGCTATCTGCGCGACGACGACCACAACGCCTGGGTGGACAAGTCCGACGACAAGGACTTCATGAAGAACCTTGTCACATCCAGCGAGACCCTGACCGTGGTGGGCGTCGTGCAGCCCAAAGAGGATGCCTCTGCTTCCATGCTGTCCTCCGGCATCGCTTATCCGGCCGCCCTCACCCAGCACGTCATCGCCGCCGCAGCTGACTCGCAGATGGTCCAAGACCAGCTGGCCTCCCCTGCCATCAATGTGATGAACGGCGAACCCTTCGGCACCGAAGACGCTTCCGCCTTTGATATGAGCAGCCTGTTCCGCATCGACACCGACATGCTCAAGAGCGCCTTCCAGTTCGACACCAGCAAGCTGAATTTCGACCTCAGCGGTGCATTCGATTTGGACAACGGTTCGGTCGATCTCGGCTCGCTGCTCGACCCCGACGATTTCCAGCTGGATCTGGATCTGACCGAAACGCCTGATCTGGACATGAGCACCCTGACCGACCTCTTTGCCAACATGGACCTTTCCGTCTCCGAAGACAAGATGCAGGAGCTGGCCCAGAAGGTTCTGGTCGGCTACAAGGACTATGTCATCGGGAACGGCATCCTGAACCTGAACAAGATCAGCTTCTCCCAGTACCTCAAGAGTGATGCTTTCAAGACCCTGATGAACGACGCCATGGGCGAACTGTTTGACCAGGACGCCCTGCAGGCCCAGTTCTCGGAGGCCATGCAGACGGCGATGTCCACCCTCATGGAAAGCTACTCGTCGCAGATCTCCGAGACGCTGCAAACCCAGCTGGGCAGCGCAATGCAGACGGCCATGACCAAGCTGATGACCCAGATGAGCCAGAACATCCAGAGTCAGATGCAGCAGAGCTTCTCCCAGCTGGGCAGCCAGATGGAGAGCGCGCTGAAGATCGACGCCACAGCCTTCCAGAAGGCCATCCAGTTCAACATGAGCGAGGACGACCTGACCGACCTGATGAAGTCGGCCATGCTCTCCTCCACCGCCACCTATGACAGCAACCTGCAGACGCTGGGCTATGCCGACCTCGACGCCCCCAGCCAGATCAAGATCTATCCGCAGGACTTTGACCACAAGGCGTCCGTCGTGGCCAAGCTCGACGCCTACAACGACAACATGCGGTCCCAGGGCGCGGACGACAAGGTCATCCAGTACACCGACGTCGTCGGCACCCTGATGACCTCCGTGACCGAGATCATCAACATGATCTCCAACATGCTGGTCGCCTTCGTCTCCATCTCGCTGGTGGTCTCGTCCATCATGATCGGCGTCATCACCTATATCAGTGTGCTTGAACGCCGCAAGGAGATCGGCATCCTGCGTGCCATCGGCGCGTCCAAGCGGAACATCTCCGAGGTGTTCAACGCCGAGACCTTCATCATCGGCCTGTGCTCCGGCGTGATGGGCGTCGTGCTGAGCGAGATCCTGCTCATCCCCGGCAATATGCTCATCCAGAAGATCTCCAACGGCACCAACGTGGTCGCCCGCCTGCCGCTGAACGCAGCCCTTGTGCTGATCGTTCTGGCCACCGTGCTGACCATCCTCGGCGGCTTCATCCCCGCCAAGGGCGCTTCCCGTTCCGACCCCGTCAAGGCCCTGCGGTCGGAATAAGCCGCTGAAAAAGAAAGACCCTCTCCGTCATTGCTTCGCAATGCCACCTCTCCCGATGGGCGAGGTCTTGTGCTGTATTTTACGGCACAAGAAAAGCTCCCCCTTTCGGGGGAGCTGGTGAACGAAGTGAGACTGAGAGGGTTTTCTATTTTACCACTCGGTGTCGTCGGCCCCATCCGCACCCACGGTGGTGGCGACTTTGGCGCGACGGAACATGCTCTCCACCACAGCGCAATACTTATCGGCCAGGCAGACGATGATGGCTTCGCGGCAGGTGGGCACATGCCGGAAGGTCAGCGGCCACATGTGGCTCTGGATGATGTCCTGCTCCTTCTTCGTGATGTGGAAGTAGTGCTCCGCATTCACGCAGGCCGAACCGGGGTGCGAAAAGCCATGCATCTCAAACAGGCGGCGGATGCCATGGAAGCTGCTCGTCTTGTGCCAGTCGTACAGGTAGAAATCGTGCAGAAAGCCGCCCACCGCCAGCGCGGTCTCGTCGGCACCCAGATGGAAGCGGCGGTTGAGCCAGAAGCTGACCAGCACCACATTTTTGCAGTGCTGATAGGTGGTCACGTCGCCATGCTGGATGAACTCCCGCATCTCCTGCACTTTGGGATGGTGGTCGTACTGTTCCAGGATGGCGTAAAGCTGCTCACGTTCAGTCTGAGAAAGCTGCATCGCTTGGGGTCCCTTTCCTCTTAAAAATCAACATCAGGAGCGGAGCTGGACGGGGTTGGAATTGCCGAAATTCTCGGCGCTGCTGGGGTTCTCGCGCTTCAGGCTCATATCCACCAGATACTGCCGGCTGCCGTCGCCCATGGCGTCCAGCTCCGCGAGCTTGGCCTTGGCGGACTCCACATCCGGATACCACTGGATGAGGAAGAAGTTCTCTGCCTCGACGCCGTAATAGATCCACTGGCCGTCTGCCCGGAGCAGGTCGTCCAGATGGTCCACCTCTTCGCCGTCCGGCAGGCCGAGGCCCTCCTCGGCATAAAGGCTCTCCGGCTCCACCTGGAGCACCTCGATCACCTGAATGGCGCTCTGAAGATATTCATCCTGCGAGATGCTCTTGTCGGAGAGCTCCCAGCCCGTCAGGAATGCCTGCATCATCAGGTTCTTGACAGAAATTTCCGGCCGCATTGCCATAAATGTTCCCTCTTCCTTCCGGGCGGTGTGCCCGGCGTTTGTTTTCGCTGACCAGTATACGCTAAAATTTGTTGCAGGTCAACTATTTTTTCATGAATTTTTTGTAGAACTGTACAAATCCAGTTTATTCCAGATGGAAGTCGAAGGTGTCATTCAGCCATTCCACCGCCAGCTGCACCCAATGAGCGCGGTGGGCGCTGGCGGCATCCACCTCTGCGGTGGAGATGCTGGTGCCGTGGACCCCCTTCTCGAACAGATGCGCCTCACAGGGGACATGGTTCTTCCGCAGCGCTGCAAGGAGGAGCAGGGTGTTTTCCACCGGGACGGTGGCGTCCTCCATCGTGTGCCAGACGAAGACCGGCGGTGTATCCGGCGTGATCTTTCCTTCCAGCCCGAATCTCTGGTGCTCCGCCCGGTCTTCGCTGCCCGAAAGCTGCACGAAACTGCCCCGGTGGGCATACTCCCCCGCCGTGATGACCGGATAGGCCAGCAGCACGGCATCCGGCTTCCGGCTGCGGTCTGCCGCCTCGCCGGGGCAGTCGAGCACCGCACCGGACAGCGCCAGGTGCCCGCCCGCCGAAAAGCCGCAAACGGCAATCCGGTCCGGCAGGATGCCCCAGCGTTCTGCGTTCTGCCGCAACAGCCCGATGGCCGCGCGGAGCTGGCGCAGCGGCTGGTAATTCCGTGCCCCCTCGCCCACGCTGTAGGTCAGCACAGCAGTGTGATACCCTGCCGCTGCAAACTGCAGCGCCACCGGGTCGGCCTCGCGGGCACTGACGTGTTCGTACCCGCCGCCGGGCACCACCAGCACCAGCGGACGGCGCAGCGCGTTCGGCATGGCCGGGGCCGGGCTGCGCAGATAAAGTTCCAGCTTCCCTCCACCGGGAAGCGCACACATTTCAAACTGCATTGAAGTCATCCTTTCCGACTTTGTCGGGACTATTATAATGGGTTTGGAGCCGGAATGCAAAGAGAACCGCAAACATTTCTGAACTTTTTATGAAACCCCTTGATTTTTGATGCGAAGCGGTGTATATTAGCACTCGAAAGTTATGAGTGCTAAGCCGTCATCCTGAACTCCGGCTCTCTGGCACCGAATCTGAACAAAAGAGGTTTTGTATTATGGCGAAGAAAGAATTTCAGGCGGAAAGCAAAAAGCTGATGGACATGATGATCAACTCCATCTACACCAACAAGGAGATCTTCCTGCGTGAGCTGATCTCCAACGCTTCGGACGCCATCGACAAGCTGTATTATAAGAGCCTGACCGACACCTCCGTCGGCATGAACAAAGGCGATTTCCGCATCCTGCTCACCCGCGACAAGGACAGCCGCACCCTGACCGTCTCCGATAACGGCATCGGCATGACCAAGGAAGAGCTGGAGTCCAACCTCGGCACCATCGCCCACTCCGGCTCGCTCGACTTCAAGAAAGAGAACAAGGACGAGAACATCGACATCATCGGCCAGTTCGGCGTCGGTTTCTACTCGGCCTTCATGGTGGCCGACAAGGTCACTGTCATCTCCAAAGCTTACGGCGCAGACCAGGCCTGGCAGTGGGAATCCAGCGGTGCGGACGGCTACGAGATGAACCCGGCCGAAAAGGACACCGCGGGCACCGATATCATCCTGCACATCAAGCCCAGCACCGATACTGACAACTACGAGAACTTCCTCGATGAATATGGCATCGCGGCCATCGTCAAGAAGTACAGCGACTATGTGCGCTATCCCATCCAGATGGAGCGCGAGAAGAGCCGCCAGAAGCCGGAACCGGACCCCAAGCCCGAGGACTACAAGCCCGAGT
>OLQV01002434.1_pt1 | contig 12288 bp, 10 predicted proteins | sample 1672371 | NCBI WGS metagenome assembly OLQV01 (sample SAMEA3136676, study PRJEB25190) | human gut metagenome
GTTCTGAATCCATCACTCTTACCGATATGTTTGGCCAGAATGGTGCTTCTGCCCAGGAAACTCTGGAAAGTCAGGGATTAACGGTTCAGATTAACAAGATTTACCCGGATGAAAGCCAGTCTTCTATGGTAGACATTGGATGTGTTCTTGATACTGAGCCGGTGGCAGGAACTACTGTTAAGGCAGGCGACACAGTTACTCTTACCATCAGCCGTGGTATTAATTATGGTGACAGTGTACAGGTGCCAGATGTAACCGGAATGGCGAAGAATGATGCGATTGCCAAGCTTGGCAAATTCATTAATATTAATGTGGAAATGCAGATGAGCACAGACGTTGCAGAGGGAACTGTTATCTCTCAGGATCCTGTAGGATATACAGATGACAACCCGGTATATGCAGATCCGGATAACGATACGATCACTCTTATTGTAAGCAGTGGAAGTCAGGATACTTCTTCACAGAATACTGAGGATCCGAGTTCTTCTGATACTACTGCAGCAGCAGTAGCAAATGGCGAAGTATGGAAATGCACACAGAGACTGAATACGCCTACCGGATATAACGGAGGTCTGATCAGACTGGAGCTTGTTCAGAATGTAGGCGGCGCTCCAAAAGCAAGCTCTGTGGTAGAAGGACAGCAGCTTACTTTCCCATATCAGCTGGATATTACAGGTGCACCAGGAGTTGCTGAGGGTACTTTATATTTGTCTGAGCAGCAATCTGATGGAAGCTATCAGGAACTTGGTCATTATCCTCTTACTTTTGAGAAAGTTGAGTAATCCATGCAGGGAAAGATCATTAAAGGAATTGCAGGTTTCTATTATATCTATGCGGAAGACGGCAATGTTTACGAATGCAAGGCAAAAGGAATTTTTCGAAAGGATAATTTCAAGCCTCTGGTAGGTGATAATGTGGAGATTACCGTTTTGAATGAGGAGGAGAAGGAAGGTAGTGTAACTTCCATTCTTCCCCGCCGCAATTCGCTTATCCGTCCTGCTGTAGCCAATGTAGATCAGGCGTTTTTGATTTTTGCCATGGAGAATCCAAAGCCTAATTTCCTTCTTCTGGACCGCTTTCTGATCATGATGGAGCAGCAGAAAATTCCCGTGGTTATCTGCTTCAATAAGAAAGATGTGGGAGAGAAGAAAGAAATGGAAAAGCTTTACGAAATATACACTGGATGTGGATATTGTGTAGTGCTTTCCAGTACCTATGAGGGAGAGGGAATGGACGAGATCCGCGAGATACTGAAGGGAAAAACAACAGTAGTTGCAGGACCTTCCGGTGTGGGGAAATCTTCCATTACCAACTGTATGCAGGGTGAAGTGCAGATGGAGACTGGCGAGATCAGCAAAAAACTGAAGCGCGGCAAGCATACCACCAGACATTCCCAGGTAATCCCGGTGGAGAAGAATACTTTCCTGGTGGATACTCCGGGATTTTCTTCTTTGTATCTTACCGATATGAAGGAAGAGGAGCTTCGGGATTACTTCCCGGAATTTGTAATGTATGAGCCGCAATGCCGGTTTCAGGGGTGTATGCACATTCATGAACCGGGCTGTGCAGTGAAGAAAGCTCTGTCTGAAGGTAAAATTAGTCAGCAGCGGTATGACAACTATCTGGCTTTATATGAGGAATTAAAAGAGAAAAGGAGATACTAAAACTATGTATCAGCTATGCCCTTCCATTTTATCAGCGGATTTTAACCGTCTGGGCGAACAGATTAAAATTCTTGAAAACGAAGGAGTTGAATGGCTCCATATTGATGTTATGGATGGAGATTTTGTACCGAGCATTTCCTTTGGTATGCCGGTGATCAAATCCATCCGTAAAGAATCCAAGATGTTTTTTGATGTTCATCTTATGGTGACAGAGCCGGAAAGATACATTCAGGATTTTGTAAATTGTGGTGCGGATTCCATCACCGTTCATGCTGAGGCATGTGAGGATCTGGAACGTACTATAGAGCGTATCAAGGATGCAGGAGTGAAAGTTGGTGTTTCCATCAAGCCTGCAACTCCGGTAAATGATATCAGCCATATGCTTGAGGATGTGGATATGGTTTTGGTAATGACTGTTCAGCCTGGCTTTGGCGGACAGAAATATATGGACGAGTGTACAGAGAAGATTCAGGAACTGAGAGAACTGATCGACAAAGAGAATCTGAATGTGGATATTGAGGTTGACGGTGGAATCAATGAAGGTACCATAGAGACTGTTATGAAAGCTGGTGCCAATATCTTTGTTGCCGGATCCTGGGTATTCGGCGGTGATATTGCCCAGAATGTCCGCCATATTCAGAAACAGATCGAAGAGATTGGTGACAGGATTGAGTGAGAGATAGAATGATAGATACAGTAATCGTAAGCGGGGGCATGATCCAGAAAGATTTTGCCCTCGATTTTATAAGAAAAATAGAAGAAGAGCGAAAAGGAAAGAAGCTGCTTTTGCTGGCGGCTGACAGAGGACTGGATTTCTTTCTGGAAACAGGTCTTGTCCCGGATATTGTGGACGGTGATTTTGACAGTTTATCAGGTGCTGGAAAGGCATATCTGGAGAGTCTTGACCATACAGAAATTGTCAGACTGAATCCTGAAAAGGATGATACAGATACCCAGTCTACTTTAAATCTGGCAATAAGAAGAGGGGCAAAGAATATTCTTATTCTTGGCGCAACTGGTGGAAGACTGGATCATTTTATTGGAAACATGGGACTTTTGGGATATGGCAGACAAAAGGGTGTCAATGTGATCCTGGCAGATGCTCAGAATTACATCTGTCTTGTGGAAAATGGCCATATTATTCGAAAAGACAGTCAATTCGGAAAATATGTTTCCTTTTTCGCAGCCGGTGAAACGGTTGAAGGTCTTACTTTGAAGGGGTTTAAATACCCATTGGATCATTACCGCCTTACTACAGATAACTGCGGCCGCACCGTTAGCAACGAGATTCAGGAAGAAAAGGCCAAGATACTCTACGAAAAAGGCAGTCTTCTTATGATCATGTCCAGAGATTTGAAATAAATGATGTATTACGAAAGAGAAACACTTCATATTCAATTGGAAATATGAGGTGTTTTTTCAAATTTATCAGATTGTCCAGAGCTTTTGTCTTGATGGAAAGAGTTGGGTATGCTAAAATAAAAAGATGTATAGAGAAGACAATATGGGGCCGGAAATATATCATATTTTTATTGTTTGTGGTATAATAGCAAAAGAATGGCGTAAAGAAATGTCAAACGCCCCTAAAAATAAGGAGATATAGGATAAAATGAAATTAGGTATCGTTGGACTTCCAAATGTAGGAAAAAGTACACTTTTTAATTCCCTGACAAAGGCAGGTGCAGAATCTGCGAACTATCCCTTCTGTACCATTGACCCGAATGTGGGAGTTGTTACTGTGCCGGATGAAAGACTTGCACTGCTTGGTGATTTTTATCATTCCAAGAAAGTGACACCGGCTGTTATAGAATTTGTTGACATTGCAGGACTTGTAAAGGGCGCTTCTAAGGGAGAGGGTCTTGGAAACCAGTTCCTTGCAAACATCCGTGAAGTAGATGCAATCGTTCATGTAGTACGCTGCTTTGAGGATACCAATGTAATCCACGTAGATGGAAGCATCGATCCGATCCGTGATATTGAGACTATTAACCTGGAGCTTATTTTCTCTGATCTTGAGATCCTGGAGAGAAGAATTGCAAAGGTTACCAAGACTGCCCGTATGGACAAAGAAGCTGCTAAAGAGCTTGATTTCCTTCAGAAGATCAAGAAATGGCTGGAAGACGGCAAGATGGCAATCACTATGGAACTGGAGAATGAGGATGAGGAAGCATGGATGGGAACATACAATCTGCTCACTCAGAAACCGGTAATTTACGCTGCAAATGTGGCAGAGGACGATCTTGCAAATGATGGTGCTGACAATGCGCATGTACAGGCTGTAAGAAAATATGCTGCGGAGCAGAACAGTGAAATTTTCGTAATCTGTGCTCAGATCGAGGAAGAGATTTCCGAGCTGGATGAGGATGAGAGAAAAATGTTCCTGGAGGATCTTGGACTCAAGGAATCAGGACTTGAGAAGCTGGTTAAGGCAAGTTATCATCTTCTTGGACTTATGAGCTTCCTGACCTCCGGAGAAGATGAGACCAGAGCATGGACCATAAAGATTGGAACCAAGGCTCCGCAGGCTGCAGGTAAGATTCATTCTGATTTTGAACGTGGATTCATTAAAGCTGAGGTAGTAAACTATCAGGATCTTCTTGACTGTGGCTCCTATGCAGGTGCAAGAGAAAAAGGTCTTGTAAGAATGGAAGGTAAGGATTACGTAGTACAGGATGGCGATGTGATCTTATTCCGTTTCAATGTCTGATAAGTAATAGAAACAGAGGGATAGCATAAATGTCAATTCAGTTTCCGAATCTGGGAATAAACCTGGATTATGTGGGGAAATCCATTCAAATATTTGGATTTGAGATTACATTTTTTGGCCTTGTAATAGCTCTGGGAATGCTTCTGGGAATGGGATTTGTGATTCTGGAAGCGAAGCGCTGCGGCGAGAATAAAGACGATTATCTGGAAATGATGATCATATCCCTGCTTCTGGGTGTGGTCGGATCCAGAATGCTTTATGTTTTATGTTCCTGGAATCTTTATAAGGGCAATATTATTGAGATCTTTAATGTGAGAAATGGCGGACTTACATTCTACGGCGGTCTGTTTGGAGGAATGCTGGGAGCTGCCATTTACTGCGGCGTGCGCAGAAAATCTTTTATGCAGATGGCAGATACTGCCAGCATGGGAATCGTTATTGCGCAGATAATAGGAAGGTGGGGAGATTTCTTTAACAGGGAATCTTTCGGTGAGTATACCAACAGCATATTTGCAATGCAGCTCCCTTTATCTGCTGTGCGTTCCAGCGAAGTGACATCTGCAATGAGGGAAAACCTGGAGACAATAGGTGGAACTTCTTATATTCAAGTACATCCGGTTTTCTTATACGAGAGTCTTTGGTGTCTGCTTTTGTTTCTCCTGATGCTTGTGTGGAAGCGCAAAAAACATTTCCACGGAGAAGTATTTCTGAAATATCTGGCAGGATATGGTCTCGGACGATTTTGCATAGAACTTCTTCGAACAGACAAGCTTATGATTCCGGGAACTTCTGTTGGAATTTCCCAGCTGATCTCAGCAGCACTGTTTGTAATCTGTGCTATGATCGCAGTTGTGGAAGAAACCATGGCGAAAAAGAGGGCGGCAAGGCGCAGACGCAGGAGAGAACAGGACTATGAAGCGCAGGAAAGAGCAGCCAGAGAAGCTGAAGCAGAAGAATACAGAGACCGGCTCAGACTGGAGAGAGCTTTTGCAGATGGAGATGCCGCAGGTGTTCCGGAAGTCTATAACGGAACAGCATCTGCTTATGAACATGATTCCGAAGAATCAGAAGAAACTTCGTCTGTGGAAGAAGAGCATCCGGAAGAAGATCCTCAGGATGAAAAGAACACAGAGAAAATCGTGGAAGAGGAAAATTCAGTTGCTGAGGATTTCTATGAGAAGGACTCAGAGAAAGATACAGAAGAAATTTCTGAGGAGGAAGCTTTGCCAGAAGCTTCCGGTACAGAAAATTATGTGGAAGAAAATGCCGGGATTTCTGAAGAAGAAACTGTTGCTGCGAAGGGTCCGACAGCTTCAGAAGAAGATGAATGGTTGTATAGCCAGCCGCGCAGATTTGCGAAAAAACCTGCCCATGAGCAGAAAGATTGATCATATGATTGTCAGATACCTGAATCTGGACTAAACAAAACGTTATTTTGGTGGGAGCGAATCCCACTGAAGTGGCGTTTTTTTGTGTGTAACCGGAAATTCCGCTGGAATTTCCGGTGATATAAAAAGTCCTGCAGGGCAGGATTTATTTGTATATAAAAATTTTTTGACTGCATTTTCGCTGTTTGTAAGGACTTTGTAACAGAATTATGTAATAGATTTCATAATTTCCCACTTGTAATTTAGGGGCAAATGGGTTAGAATGGGTTCATAAGTGGTAGGAAGTGGAGAAAAGTGGTGACAAATGGGGACGAAGTGGCAGAACTTCCATTTGTTTCCCGTCATGAGATACGAGGGGGAGACTCGTATTTCACGAGAGTAGGTGAGTTTTTATGTTCATGGGCGAGTACAATCACACAATCGACGCGAAGGGGCGTTTGATCATCCCGGCGAAATTTCGGGAACCTTTAGGTGAGGAATTTGTTCTTACCAGAGGACTTGATGGTTGTCTTTATATTTATCCTATGGATGAATGGGAAGCCTTTGAAGAGAAACTCCGTGCATTACCACTTACAAATAAAGACGCTAGAGCCTTTTCGCGCTTCTTTGTTGCAGGTGCAACAACATGTGAACTGGACAAGCAGGGGAGAATTCTCGTACCACAGACGTTACGTGAGTTCGCTGGTCTGGAGAAAGATGTTATTCTGGCTGGAAACTTAAGCAGAGTAGAAGTCTGGAGCAAGGAGAAATGGAGCGAGAATTGCAATTATGACGATATGGACAGCATTGCTGCCGACATGGAGAACATGGGAATCGTCATCTGAGCATAAAATAAGCGAGAAATCCAACAGGAGACGGAAATGGAATTTAAACACAAATCTGTATTACTGGACGAGACCGTTGGCGGGCTGAATATTAAGCCGGATGGAATCTATGTGGATGGCACTTTGGGCGGCGCAGGACATGCCATTGAGGTATGCAGGAAACTTTCTGCCAAGGGGAGATTTATTGGTATAGATCAAGACCAGGATGCGATAATTGCTGCGAGTGAACGGCTTGCCGCCTTTGACCAGGTGACAATCATTCGCAGCAATTATTGTTACATGGTACAGGAGCTTGCCGCAAGGGGAATTCACAAGGTTGATGGTATTGTTCTGGATTTGGGAGTATCCTCCTATCAGCTGGACAATGAGGAACGTGGATTTACCTATCGGGTAGATGCACCTCTTGACATGCGCATGGATCAGAGACAGACACAGACTGCCAGTGACATTGTTAACGGTTATGAAGAAAGAGAACTGTATCGCATTATCCGCGATTACGGTGAAGATAAATTTGCGAAAAATATCGCGAAACATATAGTAGCAGCAAGACAGCAGAGCCCCATTATGACAACGGGCCAGCTTACACAGATCATCCGGGAATCCATACCTATGAAGATACAGGCAGCAGGAGGCCATCCGGCTAAGCGTACGTTCCAGGCAATCAGAATTGAGCTGAATAAGGAACTGGATGTTCTTCGTGATTCACTTGATGGGATGATTGATCTTCTGGATGATGGCGGAAGGCTTTGCATTATTACGTTCCATTCACTGGAAGACAGAATTGTAAAAACAATTTTTCGAAAAAATGAGAACCCGTGTACCTGTCCACCGGATTTTCCGGTATGTGTGTGCGGAAAGAAATCCAAGGGGAGAGTTATCACAAGGAAGCCAATTCTTCCAAGTGATGAAGAAATGGAAGAAAACCCGCGTTCTAAGAGTGCTAAGCTTAGAATTTTTGAAAAAAAAGTTTAAAAGAAGGGTAAAAAATGGCGGAGACAGGCAGACATACGAATACTGTGTCAGGTAAAAGACGTCCACAAAATGTGTATGTTGATGGCAACACTGTCCGAAAAGTCCAGGAAGTTCCTGAGCGGAGAGAGTACCGTCAGCCAGAGCATTCTGTTCGTAAAAATAAGGCAAAACCAGAGCTGACCACACCAGAGCAGCAGGTCCGGGGGAACAAGCCGCTTAGTAAGGCAGCCAGGAGAAACCGTGCGAAAGCCAATAATATGAACCGTAATTTTGCCATATTTCTGGCTGCACTTGGTATCCTTATTGTGTTTTGCAGTATTAATTATCTGAAATTGAAAACAGAATGCACCAGTAAAAGAAGCCAGCTGGCCACTCTTGAATCCCAACTGGCCGAGCTGAAAGAAGACAACGATGCATATGAGAGCCAGGTGACTTCAAGTGTTGACCTTGAAAGAATCCGGAAAATCGCCATCGGACGTCTGGGCATGAAATATCCAAGCAACCAGCAGACAGAAACCTATGCGACTGAAGGCGGCAGCTACGTAAGACAGTATCAGGACGTGACCGGGAAGTAATGGGAATGAAGGCAGGTGTTTGATTGACTACTCTGAGAAGAAAAACAAAAAGAAAACCTATAAAAAAAATAAATCACAGTATGAAAAAAAAGCTGTCAATACTGCTCTTTTGCGTATTGGGAGCTTTAATCGTTTTATTGGGAGTTATCACTTATATTAATTTTCAAAGTGGTGACAAGTATAAGAAACAGGTGCTGAGTCAGGCTCAGCAAAAATACCAGAATCGCACAATGCCAGCGAAACGAGGGACAATCTATGATCGAAATGGCAACATTCTGGCAACGAGCAACAAGGTGTATAATGTTGTACTGGACTGTAAAGCTGTAAATTCAGATGAGGATTATCTGGATCCTACGGTGAATGCTCTGGTTACCATATTTGGCCTTGATGAAGGAGAACTCCGTACCAGGCTTACTTCTGATAAGACCAGGGAGAGTCAGTATCAGATCGTGAAAAAGCAGGTCTCCATGGATGATAAGAAAGCATTCGAGGATTACTGCAGCATACCAGATGATACGGAAATGACCAGGGAAGAAATTCAGGAGAAAAACAATATCCAGGGTGTATGGTTTGAAGAAGATTACCTGAGAGTCTATCCATATAATGAGCTGGCCTGTGATACGTTGGGATTTACTTTTTCCCGAGATACTGCGGACTATGGAATTGAGGGCTACTACAATAGCAGCCTGACAGGAATTGATGGCCGACAGTACGGATATTTCAGTGATGATTCTAATGTGGAGCAAACCATTATCGAAGCTTCTGACGGAAACAGTCTGGAGCTTAGCCTTGATCTTGGAACACAGCAGATTGTGGAAAAATGGGTAAATGCCTTTAAGAAATCTACTGGCGCCAAAAATATAGGAGTGATCGTGGAAGACCCTTCAAGTGGTGAAATCCTTGCCATGGATGGGGGCGACCGATATGATCTTAATGATCCACGTAATCTGTCTTCCTTATATTCAGCAGATGAGATTGCTGCTATGAATGACAGTGAGACCATGGATGCTCTAAGCGCCATGTGGAATAACTTTTGTGTAACCGACATTTACGAACCTGGTTCTGTTGTGAAGCCCATTGTTATGGCAGCTGCTCTGGAACAGGGAAAAATATCCACCAGTGATACCTTCTATTGTGATGGTTACCAGAATTTTGGTGTGCCAGGAAATATGACCACCATCAAATGTGCAAATATTTACGGACACGGAATGGAAACCCTTGCGGAAGTAATCGCAAATTCCTGTAACGATGCCATGATGCAGATTGGTGCAAAGATGGGAGTTGAAAATTTTCTGAAAGCACAGAGTACTTTCAATTTCGGAAGCCGGACAGGAATCGATCTTCCAAATGAGGGATATGGTATTATGCATACTGTTGATACCATGCATGAGACAGAGCTTGCGTGTTCTGCATTTGGTCAGGGATTCAGCTGTACTATGATCCAGGAAATCAATGCAATGTGTTCGGTCATCAATGGCGGCTACTATTATCAGCCACATCTTGTGACAAAAGTCAAAGACGCCAGCGGTGCAACTGTGAAGACAATCAGCCCGCTTCTTCAGAAGCAGACCATTTCTTCCAGCATTTCCGCTGATATCAGAAGCTATATGCAGGCCAGTGTAGAGCAGGGTACCAGTATGACGTCAAAGGTACAGGGTTACAGCTCAGGTGGTAAAACAGGAACTGCTGAGAAATTCCCCCGTGGAAACGGTAAATACGTGGTTTCCTTTATCGGATTTGCCCCGGTTGATGACCCGCAGGTTCTGATCTATGTGGTAATTGACGAGCCAAATGTAGAGGATCAGGCCAGCAGTATTTATCCACAGTATGTGGCACAGGCAATCCTTTCCGAGCTTCTGCCATACATGAATATTCAGCCCGATCAGTCCACAGACGGAACTGTTCCGGAGACAGAGCTTTGGGAGAAATTTAATGGTCATGTAAATACTATATCTGACAGTCAGATTGATGAAAATGGAAATCTGGTGGATGAAGAGGGCAACCTCATTGACTGGGATGGCAATCGCATTGACGAAAATGGCTACCTTCTGAATAGCGACGGAAGTTATCAGATCGATGCAAACGGAGAGTATATAAAATCTGCTAACCTTGATGGAATCAGCGATTCCTATACTGGTTCAGCCGGGGAAACCCTGCCGGAGGCTGTTTCTGATACCAATGTTCCGGGACCTCCGGAGGATAACACGGATCCCATTGAGGATAACAATATGGAGAGTGAGGGCCTGACTAATGAGGAAGCCGGACTGGATTAGAGATACTGTCCATAGGGAGTATAGTATTGGCTGGAAATAAAAAAACGGACCGTTCACCATAATACAACACATACCTCCATCTGAAATTATCATATATTAGTTATGATGATTTCAGATGGGGATTTTTTTATGAAAAAAACCATGACCTTTCACAGGAAAAAAATATGGATGGTTTTTCTTGTATGTGCACTTATGCTTCTGGGACTTGTGGGAAGGCTTGTTTACCTGATGGGGGTTCGGTCGGATTACTATTACCAGAAAGCGGAAGAACTTCATGAAAGAGAACGAGTCATTAAGGCTGCAAGAGGACAGATACTGGATGCAAAAGGGAGGATTCTGGCAGATAATAAAACTGTATGTACTATTTCCGTTATTCACAGTCAGATTAAGGACCCACAGAAGGTTATTGAGGTCTTGTCAAAAGAGTTGGAAATAGATACTGACACAGTGCGTAAAAAAGTTGAAAAAATATCTTCAATTGAACGAATTAAGACAAATGTGGAAAAATCTGTGGGAGATGTGATACGTGGGTATGAACTGGATGGTGTGAAAGTGGATGAGGATTATAAGCGGTATTATCCTTACGGATCTCTGGCTTCCAAGGTTCTGGGATTTACAGGCGGTGACAATCAGGGGATAATTGGCCTGGAAGTGAAATATGAGGAAATTTTAAAGGGACAGGCGGGAAAAATCCTGACCACAACAGATGCCAGAGGCGTGGAAATCGACCAGATCGGAGAAAGCAGGGAAGATCCGGTGGCAGGGGAAAACCTGAAAATCAGTCTGGATGTGGATCTGCAGCAGTATGCGCAGCAGGCGGCTCTGAAAGTAATGGAAGAAAAACAGACTGCGCGTGTTTCCATACTTCTTATGAATCCGCAGAACGGAGAAATTTATGTATGTGTTAATGTGCCGGAATTTGATCTGAACGATCCTTTTATATTGAATACGGACGTGGACACTTCAGGACTGAATGAACAGGAAAAACAGGATCTTCTGAACCAGATGTGGAGAAATCCCTGCCTGAACGATACATATGAGCCCGGTTCTACCTTTAAGATCATTACCATGTCTGCAGGTCTGGAGGCTGGCGTGGTTTCCGTAAATGACAGATTTTTCTGTCCGGGGTATAAGCTGGTGGATGACAGGCGGATTCACTGTGCAAGGAGAACAGGACACGGTTCCCAGAGCTTTGTGGAAGGTGCCCAGAATTCCTGCAATCCGGTTTTTATTGAAGTGGGTCTGAGACTTGGAGTGGAAAACTATTATCATTATTTTAAGAAATTTGGACTTTTAAAGAAGACAGGTGTAGATCTGCCGGGAGAGGCTGGAACGATCATGCATAAAATGGAAAATATGGGGAATGTGGAGCTGGCAACAGTTGCTTTTGGCCAGTCTTTTCAGATTACGCCAATTCAGCTGGCGACCACAGTCAGTTCTCTGCTCAATGGTGGGAGGCGGATCACACCTCATTTTGGAGTATCCATTCTGAGCTCAGATGGTACCAGCGGAAGAAAACTGGAATATCCGGTGGAAACGGGGATTATTTCGGAAAAAACATCAGAGACAGTAAGAGGAATTCTGGAGAAAGTAGTATCAGAAGGTTCCGGAAGAAATGCCCGGATTGAGGGATGCACAGTAGGGGGCAAGACAGCTACTTCCCAGACTTTGCCAAGAAGTGCCAACCGGTATATTTCTTCCTTTCTTGGTTTTATGCCTGCGGAAGATCCACAGATCCTGGGGCTTTGCATTATACATGACCCGCAGGGCGTGTATTACGGAGGAACCATTGCGGCACCTGTGATAAAGAATATTTTTGAGGCGGTGCTAGAGCGTGTTTGAAAAATCATTCCCGTAATCTGCACGCCCCACTTTGTGGGAGATT
>OLQV01002436.1_pt1 | contig 12286 bp, 8 predicted proteins | sample 1672371 | NCBI WGS metagenome assembly OLQV01 (sample SAMEA3136676, study PRJEB25190) | human gut metagenome
TGGTGGGAAGGCAGCAGAAAAATGTGCTGTCAGAAATATACTGACCGGAAGTTTTACTGTAACTTCTCCTTCAGCAGACAACCATGGTCCGGTTCGTGTTGCAGGTACCTATTATCTTGCCTATGAGGATGGAACACCCTATCACTGCATTGGAACTACCTGTTATGTATGGAATCTGCAGAACGAAGAATTGCAGAAGCAGACACTGAAAACTCTGGAAGAAAATGCTTTTAATAAGATCCGCTTCTGTATTTTTCCCAAGCACTATGACTACAACCTTCATGAGCCAATTACCTATCCTTATGAGGGAACACCCTGCGATAGCTCTGTGTTAAATGAGAATAATTTCGCGGAATATAATGGCTGTGCTCCGGGCAATGACTGGGACTTTACCAGATTCAATCCAGCCCATTTCCAGCATATTGAAAAGTGTATTCAGGCACTTATGAATCTGGGAATTGAGGCTGATCTGATTGTTATGCATCCATACGACAGATGGGGATTCTCCATGATGAAAGCAGAGGATGATGACCGTTACTGGAAGTATGTGCTGGCACGTTTTTCCGCATACCGAAATGTATGGTGGTCCCTGGCTAATGAGTATGATCTGATGCATGAGAAGACTCTTTCTGATTGGGAAAGATATGCCGGCATTATCTGTGAGAAGGATCCTTACCATCATCTCAGATCCATTCATAACTGTAAGGCATATTACGATTATAACCTGCCTTGGATTACCCACTGCAGCATCCAGAGAACAGAGACATACCGTTCCTCCGAGCTGGTAAATGAGTGGCGTGAGAAATATCATAAGCCTGTAATTCTGGATGAAATCTGCTATGAGGGCAACATTCAGTTTGGCTGGGGAAATATCAGCGGTGAGGAAATGACAAGAAGATTCTGGGAGGCATTCTGCCGCGGAGGATATCCGGGACACGGTGAAACCTATCTCAGCCCGGATCGTATTCTCTGGTGGTCTCATGGCGGCGTTCTTCACGGAACCTCACCGGATCGTATTAGATTTCTTGCAAAAATCATGGAAGAAACACCGGGACTTGGTGTGGAACCAATGCCTTGTAAATGGGATGAGGTTGCCTGCCGTGCTACCGGTTTCCCGGCGAGGAAAGATTATTTTATTTACTATTATTCCTTCATGCGGCCGGGCTTTCGTGACTTCTACTTTGATGATACTACAGAGTATCAGGTGGAAATTATCGATACCTGGGAAATGACTATTACAAATGGAGGTATCCACAAAGGTAAATTCCGCGTGCAGCTGCCGGGGAAAGAGTATATGGCAGTGCGCCTACAGATAGCGAAATAATAACCATATTCATACAAAAATCCCAGTTGTGTATGCAGCTGGGCTTTTTGAGCATAAATATCTTGAATCGTTTTTCAGAATTTGTTATGATTCATAGCAGAATTTAAATGAAATAAACAGAATTATTTTAACGCAAGGGAGGAGATTTTTTGGAAGAAACAAACATCAGTCAGGAGCAAAATCCATTGGGAACGGCTCCGGTAGGTGGTTTGATCGGGAAATTTGCAATTCCGGCTATTATCAGCATGCTGGTCAGTGCTTTGTACAATATAGTGGACCAGATTTTTATTGGCCAGGGCGTGGGGATGCTGGGAAATGCGGCTACCAATGTTGCATTTCCTGTAACAACTATTGCAACGGCGTTGGCACTGCTTCTGGGAATTGGAGGTGCGTCTAACTATAACCTGGAAATGGGTGCCGGAAGAGAGAAGAAGGCAAGCTCCATAGCCGGAACTGCACTTTCCACACTGGTGATTACCGGTGTGATTCTGGCAGTGGCAGTACTTCTGTTTTTGCGTCCGCTTCTAAGCTTATTTGGTGCAACGACAGATGTTATGCCCTATGCGGTGGATTATCTTGGGATTACAGCAGTGGGACTCCCTTTTTATGCATTATCCATTGGAGGCAATCATATTGTCCGCGCAGACAGAAGTCCCACATATTCTATGACCTGTGTTCTTACAGGTGCCATCATCAACACAATTCTGGATCCCCTTTTCATCTTTGGGTTTGGTTGGGGAATCAAGGGTGCTGCCTGGGCAACGGTGATCGGACAGGTTGTTTCCGGAATTTTGGTGATTATTTATTTTGGAAAATTTCGTAAAATGTATCTGGAGATGAGCATGTTAAAGCCTTCTTCAGAGTGCCTGAAAGCTATTATTTCTCTCGGAATGGCGTCCTGTATTAATCAGATCGCTATGGCGGTTGTTCAGATTGTACTGAATAATATTTTACGTTATTATGGCGGTTTATCTGTCTATGGAAGTGATATTCCAATCGCCTGTGTAGGAGTTATTTCAAAAGTAAATCAGGTGTTTATGGCGATTTGTATTGGAATTTCCCAGGGCTGTCAGCCAATCTGGGGCTTTAATTATGGAGCAAAAAAATACGACAGAGTAAGGCTTGCATACCGTTATTCTGTGACTGCATGTACGGTGATTGCCACCATATTTTTCCTTTGTTTCCAGCTATTTCCCCATCAGATTGTGAGCATTTTCGGAACAGGAAGTGACCTTTATTTCCAGTTCGCAGAACGCTATCTGAAGATTTTTATGTTTATGACATTTGCAAATGGGATTCAGCCAATGTCCTCAGGATTTTTTACATCTATCGGAAAAGCAAAGCTTGGAATCGTCATGTCCCTGACCAGACAGGTGCTGTTTCTTATGCCTCTGATCGTTGTTTTCTCATTGATAATGGGAATTGACGGAGTTATGTATGCAGGACCGATCGCAGATGCAGCTGCATTTGCACTGGCAATATTGTTCGCAAGAAGAGAGCTTGGAGCTATGAAGGAATAAAGGTGTTTTACAATGAAAGTCCCGGATAGCAGCCATGAATGGGCCATGTTTGCATGAGCAAATTCATGGCTCATCTATGGCTGTCGTCCTGGTTGGAGCGTGTTTAAAAAATCATTTCCGTAAGCTGCACGCTCCACTTTTGGGGATATTTTACCCGATTAATTGCTCAAATTTTGCCATTTCCATGGGCTTATAATAATAATAGCCCTGTAGTTCATCGCATCCCTCAACTACCAGGAAGTCTACCATTTCTTTGGTTTCTACCCCTTCACATACAATAAACTTATTAGTCCTTTTCAGCAGATGAAAAATCTCCTGCAGCACGATTTTTCCATTCTCTGTGAGCCTATCTGAAAGGAATTTCTTGTCGATTTTTACCTCGTCAAACAGGATATCCTTTAATGTATTTAAGGAAGAATATCCAGAGCCGAAATCATCCATAGAGATTCGAATGTTTTTTTCATGGAAGAAGCGGATCATGTGATTAACCGCTTCAATATTATGAATATAAGTAGTTTCCGTAATCTCAAAAATTAAATATTGAGAGGGAATTTCATATTTCTGGATTAAATGCGAAACCTTTTCTGTGAATGTGTGGATTTTCCGAAAATGAACCGGAGATACATTCAGGGACAGAGACAACAGCTTAAGCCCTTTTTCCCGTCTGTCTGCCAGCCATTGAAATGCTGTTTCATAAACATAATAATCCAGAGCTTCAATCTCCCCGGTTTCTTCCAAAATAGGAAGAAAACTGTCTGGAAACCACAGGTCTCCATTTGCTCTCTGCCAACGGACAAGTACTTCTGCACTGGCAATTTTCTGCTCCCTTCCGCTGATTTTTGGTTGGAAATAAATTTGAAATTCTTTCTTCCCAAGTGCTTCCTTAAAGGAGTGAATAGTGTCTGCACGTTTCTGTTCAGCAAGAGCAATTTCTCTTGTATATTCGCACACACCGCAAAGCTTATCCTTCGCCTTTATGCGTACAATGTTGGAGTGAGAAATAATTTCTTCGCCTGGAATTTCCATGTTTTCCAGATAATAAATACCAGTGTTCAGGGAAAGATAATTTACAGGATAAGCAGCCAGAACTTCTTTTGTAGTCTGCTTGTTAGACTCAATAATTCGGTTTTTAACAGCTGTATGCTCCTCTCCGGTAATGTCAATAACAGCTACAAAGATATCTGAATGATACCTGTTTACAAACAAGGTTTGTGGAAAAAGTTCCATCTTTTTCAGAATAAAATTCAGAATATTAGTCCCGGTTTCATACCCCCAATAGTCATTAATAAGGTGAAAATTGCTTACATCTGTCATTAGAAAAGCATACTTTTTTTCACCGTTGCTATTATTTAAAATAGTAAAAAGTTTCTCTTTCAAAGACTCTGTAGAGATACTTTCTGTCAGTCGATTCCGGCAAAACTCCTGTGGCTTTTTTGCCATTTGTTCCTTTTTATAACGCTTGTCCTGATACATTTTCTGATCGGCAATCTGTAGAAGATCCATGATCAGGTAGTAGTGATTTTTGCAGCTGATATCGTATCCGACTGCATAGCTGATAGGATGGTCAGCTGTTTGATTATACACATCCAGCATGGATTGGAGCTGAATATTCATCTGCTCCAGCTGAGACCAGGTGGCGTGATTTTGCACGATCACGAACTCATCGCCTCCGAATCTGGCGAGAAAACTATCCTCAGTGAGTATCCGTGTCAGGTAAGAAGCAAAGGTCTGAATAAACACATCCCCCTGTTCATGACCATATGTATCGTTGATCTTTTTCAGATTGTTCAGGTCGAACATCATGACACCTACATTCAAGGTGTCGTCTGCATTCTGAAGCTGCTGCAGCTTCTTTTCCAAGGATTTTTTATCGTGGACACCTGCTACGTCAAAGCCGGAACTTCGGATCATATTTCTGATATAATCCCCTAAAGTAAGGGAAACAGCACATCCTACAAGGGATAAAATAATCAGAAAAGCAAAGGTTTTCTGACTTATTCCGCGTCTGTGACGGGTAATTAATGCAGTCAAAAATACAATATAAAATGCTGTCTGCAGGTAGCAGAGTTTCATAATTGTTTTGTTTCTTTCCATACATTTCTCCAGTATATAGTGCCTGATATTTCACTTGTAACTATTTGGAAGACAGCATTTTGCGGAGGGCGTAACTGTGAAGATACTGAACAGTTACTCTCTGTTTTTTAATTAGCCTGCGTATACAATAATTTTCTTGGCAAGCTCCTTATCCAGGCCGATTTTGCTGCCCTTTACCATAACCACATAATACCCGTGTAATTCTGATAAAATCGTAACCTGCGTTCCTGGGACAAAGCCTAGGGATTCCAGATAATGCCGCTGTTTTTCCAGTCCGCACACCTTATTAATGATATAAAAATGGTTAAACTCAGTTAAACTTAAAGGCATTGTGACGACCTCCTTTAAATAACGTTAGCAAAGACTAACATAGTATAACACGCATTTCATACAGATGGTATAGAAAATACATTTTTGAGAAATTTTTTCAGTTGATATCTACAGAAAAAGGAGTGAGTAATACTGGAAATAAGTATTTTCAGAAGTAAGGAAAATCAGACGTTTATTTTACGTGAGTCATCAATCATTGGTTCTGTTCTGATCTTTGCGGGATTGGTAGTCTCACAGAAGAAGACGAGGGAGAAGATGCAGACTGTGGGAACACCACAGGCGCGGAACAGCTGATTTCCATATATGGCAATGTCACCGGTAGGCGACATATCCGCTTGGTGAACCAAGCTCACAAAAAAGACTGATATAAACAATACTGTACTTCAGGAGGTTGTTGTTGGAGTCCGGTATGTTATATCAGTCTTTTTTTATAAATACAGCCGATTAACCGCTTAGGTTAAATCTGTGTCTGCGATTAATGGCAGGAATGGCTTCCACAGCCATGATCGCCGCAGCTGTGTCCCTCTCCATGATGGTCGTGATGATCACAATGCACATCAGGATCATAGCCAAGATTTCCTGCAAGCAGTGCGTTTACAGCTTCGTCTGCATTTCCTGAGACTCCGCCGAAAAGACGGATTCCAGCCTGGGCAAGTGCATTCTGGGCACCGCCGCCAATACCGCCGCAGATCAGGGTATCTACGCCATGTGCAACCAGGAATCCAGCCAGTGCGCCGTGACCGCTTCCATTGGTATCGACTACTTCGGCACTTACAACCTTGTCATCTGCAATGTCATAGATCTTGAATGCTTCTGTGTGTCCAAAGTGCTGAAAAATTTCTCCATTTTCATAAGTAACTGCAATCTTCATAATGATATCTCCTTCATTTTGTAAATTTGATTTGGGAAGTGAACTATTAAATCGGTCAGCGGCTGGCAGTTCCTGTGAAAGGTCTAAGCTGGTAAGCAGAGTCTGTTTAGATTCCTTTCGGCAGCAGCATTTCCCGCAGCGCGTATGCTCCCGTCCTTCGCAGAGCCGGTAATTTCCCCCGGCTATGACAAGGCGCTGTCCAAGGACGATACATCGGGCAATTTTTCCCCGGGCAGTTTCATAAATTTCTGTGACAGTTGTCCGGGAAATATCCATCTGGGCAGCACATTGCTCGTGAGTTTTCTTCTCCAGATCTACCAGACGGATGACTTCATATTCATCCAGAGTCAGAGTGACAGCTTCCGACTCTCTGGGACATTCTTCCGGAGAAAAAGATTCATATTGGGGTGCCTGGCAGATTCTGCGGCATCTGGGCGGTCTTGGCATATACGTCACCTCCTTGTTTTCGACATATGTCGATTATAAACCAGAAGAAGAGAAAATTCAATACTAGTTGACAATTTTTTTTATTTGGAGTACAGTCCAAGAAGAGATAAAATCGTTATTGCTCAAAAGTAATGTTTTTCTGGAATTTCGGGCACAATTGGAGCAGTAATGTAAAATTAACAGAAGAGGTACGAATATGCTGAAAGTAAAGAACCTGACTTTTGAAGTGAATGAAGAAGGGAAAAAGCGCTGTCTGGTAAATCACATCAGTTTTGATGTTCAGGATGGGGAAATGCTGGTAATCACTGGACCAAATGGTGGTGGAAAATCCACCCTGGCCAAGGTACTGGCTGGCCTTGAGAAAGCAAACAGCGGAGAAATTTATCTAGATGATGAGAACATTACAGGATACGATATTGATCATCGTGCAAATGCGGGAATTGGCTATGCATTTCAGCAGCCACCCCGCTTTAAAGGTATGACCGTGGCAAGAATGTTATCTCTTGCAGCAGGAAAGAATTTAACGGAAAAAGAGAGCTGTGACCTTCTCTCAGCTGTAGGACTTTGTTCCGAAGATTACCTGAACCGTCAGCTGGATGGAACCCTTTCCGGCGGTGAAATGAAGCGAATTGAGATTGCCACAGTTTTGGCGAAGTCTCATAAAGTAAGCATTTTTGATGAACCTGAAGCAGGAATCGACCTGTGGAGCTTTTCCATGCTGATCAAGCGCTTTGAGGAGATTCATCGTGAGAAAAAGGAGTGCCTGATCCTGATTTCCCATCAGGAAAAAATCATCAATATGGCAGATAAGATCATGGTAATTGAAGACGGTGAAGTAAAGAAATATGGTACGAAAGAAGACGTTTTCCCAACCTTATTTCAGCAGGAAAAATGTCAGAAATGTCTGAATGAAGGAGGAAAATGTTGATGGTTAAAGTAGAAGAAACAACCCAGGGTGTGCTTGATAAGATCAGCGAAGGCTTTGCACAGAAAGGTGCTTTTAATCTCCGTCAGAATGGTATTTCCATCTGTCACGGTGACAGCGAACATATCAAAATAAAGAAAAAAGAGGACAAGCCGGGAATCGATATTTTCATTGACGGGGAGACAAAGGGAGAGAAGGTTTTCATCCCGGTAGTGGTAAGTGTATCTGGAATGACCGATCTGGTTTACAATGATTTTTATGTGGCAGACGGTGCAGATGTTGACATTGTTGCAGGCTGCGGAATCCACAATAGTGGCTGTAATGACAGTCGTCACGATGGTATTCATACCTTCCATGTGGGTAAAAATGCCAATGTACATTATGAGGAAAAACACTACGGAGAGGGGAATGGAACCGGAAGCAGAGTGCTGAATCCGGTAACCAATATTGAGCTTGGAGAGAACTCCGTATTTACGCTGGATACCGTTCAGATCAAAGGTGTTGATTCCACAGTCCGTACCACAAATGTGTCAATGGATGCAGATTCCAAGTTGTTTGTTCTGGAACGTCTGATGACAGATGGGGAGCAGAAAGCGGAGTCTGATATTGAAGTCTGTATGAACGGAGCGGGATCTTCTGCACAGATTATTTCCCGTTCTGTTGGAAAGGGAAATTCTTCCCAGGTTTTCCATCCGAAGGCTGTTGGAAAGAACAAATGTCACGCACATATCCAGTGTGATTCCATTATTATGGATCATGCAGAGGTGGGTTCTATCCCGGAAATCCAGGCGAAGCATGTGGATGCTGCAATTGTTCATGAGGCCGCTATTGGAAGAATTAACGATGAGCAGCTTCTGAAGCTAAGAACTCTTGGAATGACGGAAGCTGAGGCGGAAAATGTGATCATTGAGAATTTCCTGAGTTGAGAAAAACTTAAACAGAAAAATAACCATTCAGTAGGTATGTACTATTTCGCGGAGGGTGTAACTGTGAAGGTGCTGAATAGTTATACAGAGAATATAGAATCTTCTGGTTGGTTTGGAAGATTTATGAAAAATGCCAGGCTGCATCGTTCAAAGACGCTGACCTGGCATTTGACATTATTTGATTTTTACGGATTTTTTGGAACTCCATTTGGAATAATATTTTTTGCCGCTTACAACTTTGTAGGTGCGGATCCGTACATAATATTTTTTCTTTGAAACCAGTTTCTTTAAGGTTGCGCGTGTAGCAGAACCTTTTACGGTAAGGGCTTTCGCCTTTTTCATGCTGCTGTTCTGGTTGCCTTTATCGGAATCGTTTTTACCGGAGTCATCTTTACCAGAATCATCTTTACCAGGATTATCTTTTCCTGCGTCCGAGTCATCCTTGCCAGGAGCAGCTGTGATCGTAAAGGTTGTGTTAATAATGCCGGTGTAATTTCCGGCTCCTGTAATAGTTACAGTAGCAGTACCTTCCTTCACATTATCTTTATAAGAAACTGTGAAATCAGTGCCTGCCGCAAGTGTCTTGTCTCCGTATGTAACGGTAACATCCGGGCATTTCTCTGTTCCGTCACTGGTGTAGGAATACTGGGAAAGAGAAGCGGAATAGCGGCTGATATCCAATGGTTTAATGGTAAAGTCTTTCGTAACGGAACCAGTATAATTTCCGGTTCCAGTGAGGATTGCAGAAGCAGTACCTGCATTCACGTTGTTTGCATAAGTGACTGTGAAATCGGTATCTTCGCTAAGCCAGCGGGTTCCTGAATAAAGACGGACATACCGTTGTTCTTTGGCAGTTCCATCGTAATCAAAGGAATCATTGTATAATGTAACTTCATAATTACTGATATCAGCGGGAATAATCTGGAAATCTTTTGTAACAGAACCAGTGTAATTTCCACTGCCGTTTACGATAACAGAAGCAGTACCTGCATTCCAGTTGTTTCGGTAGGAAACGTAATAATCCTGGTTCAGGGTTAATTCCTTGTCCCCGCTTTTTACTGTGGCGGTTGGGCGTAAAGAGGAGCCTGTGTAGGTAAGGCTTTCATCGGAAAGCGTAACCGTGCAGCTGCTGATGTCAGCTCTGTTTATAGTAAAGGATTTGGTTACATACCCCTGGTAATTTCCAATTCCGTCAATTCCAACCCAGGGAGAATTGTAATAGCTGCTTGGTTCAATGTTGTTGTGGTATGTTACGATGAAATCCCTGTCTTTTACCAGGGTTTTACCGCTGTGGGTAACTGTCACTTCAGGAGTTACCTCGGAACCAGTGTAGTATGCAGGGGCAACGGAGAAGCTGGCATTGGACATACTGAGCTTCTGGATGTTATAAGTGGTTTCCACAGAACCTGTATAAGCACCAATTCCGGTAACCGTGAGTTTTACAGTGCCGGCATTGATAAGATCGCCATCATAGGTGATCTCGTAATCAGTACCTTCTGTAAGCAGTTTATTGTTTACTTTCAAATGAACAGATGGTTTATGTTCCGTTCCGTCGAATACAAAATAACTGGAAGGAAGGTACCAGCTGGCTGTATCATCACTGATCATATTTACATAAACCTTGGTAGTAAATACAGCGGATGGATTGGTCTTCTCCTGGATGGTAAAGGTGGCAAATCCTGGTTTTAATGCTGTAATGGTACACGTATTCTTGCCGGTTTGTTCTACTGAGACAATGCTTTCATCTGAACTGCTAATCTTCCAGTTGGTGATTTGGTCATAGTCCTTATTTGCGCTGGCAAAATAGGAATACCAGAGAATATCAGCAGTTCCGCCAGGCTCCATCTGATAGATTTCTTTCATTTCCTGATAGAAAGTATTGGAGGCGTCCTTTTTCTGAACGTCTAATTCAACTGGGACAGAGAACTGCTTCTGATAACCACAGACGCGGCATGTTCCAGTGAGCAGTGCATTTTCAGCTTTGTCAGCGTAATTATATTTATGTCCATTTTCAATTCTGGCTGCATGGTTGCTGGAAAGATCATTCAGGCTGATTTCGTAGAAGGTATTAAACTGATTTTTCCAGGTGTACCAGATTGCTTTGCCGTTGCTGACAATTGGAGCACAATCAGAAAGGTTTCCAGCCATTTTGTGGGTTGTACCAACCTGCTGGCCAGTTCCATCTACAGCTGTGTAATAAACATAACCCTGGTTTGACCACAGCAGGATGAAACTGTTGTTTCCGGTTTTGACTAGGTGTGGTGTAAGCGCGCTGTCATCGGTGCCCGCGTAATTGGAATAAAAGTGCGTGAAGGTTTCCCCGCTGGATTTATCCATAGAAGTAATGAAAACATCTCTGGTGGTGGCGGTACTGTCCGTGTCTTTGGTGCCTGCAATTAAGTAGGCAGAATCGGAGTATTCGAAAGCACCCAGGGAAGCTCCTGTGTAATTGTAGTGAATACTGGTGTCGTTTACCAGAGACATAAAAGTAAGGCTTTTACATGGAGTGGCAATTCCGGACTGGAAGTTACCGCTGCTGATATCAGATACATATTTGGAAAGAACCAATGCAGTTGGGTAACCTTCTCCATGATCCACGCCAAGGAGAGTTCCATTGTCTACCTGTATAAACTGATTGAAAGAATGGCTTACATAACCATTGGAGGTATTCCATACACCAGTGAATTTGTCAACAATATTCATGCTTGACGTATCTACTGAAAATGTAACATTTGCCTGGTGTCCATTGTACATTTTGTGGCAGGTTCTTACAAAAAGGTAATTTCCGTTTATAACCATCCGCGCGGAACCGGCATCAAAGGGATAAGCTGTGTTGGCACCAAAAAGACCACAGGATCCAAGTGCTTTCCAGTCCTTCGTATATTTTGTTACATGATAAACCTCTACAGAATCATCGTGGTCCGTATTATTTTGTCCGGACAGAACATAGTAATTATCAGCGCTTTCATAGAATGCTCCAAAAACTGGTAGTGACAGTGGCACAGTCACTGTACGCTGATAATTATAGGATGAATCATAATATTCAACTAAAAGAGTTCCGTCCAGAGCTCCGGCTTGAACTCGCATCAAACCGCCATCCGGGCTTGTAGTTAAATAAGAGCTGACAGTGGAAGACCAGACCGTATAGTTCTGATATTCCAGGTTACGTCCTGAGTAGGAGTTGCATGTTGCAGTAATAGATGGATCAATTTCAATATCTGCTTCTACAATAGAAGCTCTGGGGGCTGCATTCGCATAGTCAATAATGGAAGTCTCGTCCGCTATCTCTGTATCCGCAATTTCTTCCTCCGACACCTCCCCATCTGAAAATCCCTGCTCATTGATATCGGATTCATCAGATGCAAAATCACTTGTGGTTTCCGCCTCTGCATTGGAAAAGAAGCTGCTGTCTTCGTTGGCAGAATCCGGATCTTCTATCTGGAAGCTGTCTTGTGAAGTATCGTCTGAAGAAACGGATACTTCTGGGTCTGCTTCATCTGATGCGACTAAATTGTCGGAGAAATCTGAGAAATCCTCGCCATAAACAGGAGCGGTTCCCAACATGGACAGAGAAAGCAGGATAGACAAAAGCTTTGCTTTTTTGTTTTTCATACATTTCCTCCTTAAAGTGTGACCTATTTCTGGAATAATTTTACTATAAAGACATAGCGATTTCTATATGAAAATATTACGGAAATCCATTTATTCCGTGCTGAAAAATATAAGTCTGGCATTTACCAGGATCTACAATGCAATCACTGGAAATGCAGATGCAGTAGAGGAAAATGGCGAGGCAGTCCGTCTGTACCAGAATTTCTGGAGCTCCACAAGGGAAAATGTGAAAAGGGG
>OLQV01002445.1_pt1 | contig 12269 bp, 10 predicted proteins | sample 1672371 | NCBI WGS metagenome assembly OLQV01 (sample SAMEA3136676, study PRJEB25190) | human gut metagenome
TCCTGCCAGGCCGGCGGCGTGTTCGTCAAGGTCGGCGCATAACTCTTCTTAGCATTTCTTCTCTTTCCATATTTCAAATTAGAAAAGCAGCTCCAAATGCTTTTCATTCCCTCAAATACAACAGCAAGACAGTTTTTAAAGTGACCTCTAAAAGTCAGACAAAAATTGTTCAAGCAACCGAAAGGGATTGCTGCCTGTGAATTACAGGCGGCAGGCCCTTTCGCTTTTCCTTTACTCTACACCTTCATCCTATATACAATTCGTTATATTTCATCCATATATAACAAAAGAGTGCTGTTCCCTCAACAGCACTCTTTCCCTTAATACTGATACTTTTTCCGTCCCTTGACGAGAAAAAACACCGAAACCATCACGCCGAGCGCCTCTGCTACCGGAACAGCCAGCCAGATGCCGGTTTCCTGCAAAATCAGCGGCAGGAGCAGCAGCATCGCCACGAGAAACACAAGCGTGCGCGAAAACGAGATGATCGCAGACACAAGACCATCCGAGAGCGCGGTAAACAGCGAGGACGCGAAAATACTCGTGCCCATGAGCAGGAAGCTGACCGCATAAATCGGAAAGCCGTGCATGGCAATCTCGTACACACTGCTGCCGCGCGGCGTAAACAGGGTCAGAGCTGGCTCGAGCGTCAGCCACGAGAGCACATATGTGCCGAGCGAGCACGCCAGCACGAACGTCATGCAGATGCGAAAGATATGCCTCAGCTGCGGGATATTTTTCTCGCCGAATTTGTAGCTGATAACCGGTGCAACGCCCATTGAGAAGCCAAAATACACCGCCGTAAACACGAACTGGAAGTACATTGCAATCGTGATGGCGGCTACACCGTCCTCGCCGCGGTAGCGCATGAACAACGTATTGAACACGAACGTGGTGATGGCGTTCGCAATGTTGCTGACCATCTCAGATGAGCCGTTGCCGCACGCGGCGGCCAGTGTTGCGCCGTCAAATTTGAAGGGCACAAAGTACAAACTTCCGGTGCGGTTTTTGGTGAAATACACCAGACCAACGATGGACGGCACGCAGTAGCCGAGGCAGGTGGCAATCGCCGCACCGGCAACGCCCATGTTCATCGGGCCCATGAACAGCCAGTCAAGCACCACGTTTGTGATGCCGCCGCCCACCGAGGTCAGCAGACCCAAGCCCGGCTTGCCTGCGGTGACGAACAATGTCTGGAAGGCAGTCTGCAGAAACAGCATGGGTGCAAACACCAGCTGAATGCGTGTGTAAATGCGGCAGTCTGCCCACTGCAGCTCACTCGTGCCGAGCAGACGCAGGATGGGGTTCAGAAACAGATTGCCAAACACGGCGAAAATCAGGCCGATGCCCAACGCAACCGCAATCAGCATGGTGAAGTTGCGGCGCGCCTCGTCTGTGCGTCCCTCTCCCTGCCGGCGGGCGATAATAGCGCTGCCGCCCGTGCCGAGCATAATGCCGGTAGCCATCTGCAGGCAGTTGAGCGGATACGACATATTGATTGCGGAAAGCGCGGTTGTTCCGGCAAACCGCGAAATAAACATGCCGTCCACGATGGTGTACATCGAGAGCAGCATCATCATTGCAATGTTCGGCAGTGCGAATCGGAGCAGCGATGCGGCGTTGAATTTGCGCGCAAGTGCGTTATTCTGCTCCATTGCGAATCTCCTTTTCAAAAGAATCGGTAAATTTTCGGGTCATTTCCACCATCATGGCGAACTGCTCAGTGCCCATGGCAGCGGCGGCGCGTTCCTCTGCGCGATACAGACCGCCCAGTTTATCCGCTGTGTAGCGTTTGCCGGATTCGGTCAGGCGCAGCGGCTTTTCCTTGCGGCCGGATACGCTCACCTTTTCCAGATAACCGGCCTGTTCCAGCTCCTGCACCACCGTGTGAATTGTCTGCTTGGGCAGCAGATATATTTTCGATATCCAACCCTGTGTGCAGGTTTCAAACTGGTCGAGCAGATACAGCACGGCTACCATGCTCGGTTTCATCCTATTCTGTTTTGCCCAGATGTCATACAGCTCATTCTGCCGGTAGATCTGCGCAAAAAAGTCGTTCATTTGTCTGCGGAAATCCATAATGCACCTCAATAGTCCTAAATCGTATCACGCTATTATAGTATGATTTAGGACTATTGTCAAGTAAAAGAAAAGCAGACCCGTAAAAGAGTCTGCTTTAAATTTACCCCATCAACATAGTCCAGAGTGCGCTGAACGGCATAACGAGTATCAGCGCGGGCATGAGATCGACCAGCGGCACGGATTTGATCTTGGAGACACGAAAACCGGCCGACATAGTCAGCACGCCGCCGCACGCGGACAAATCCGCGAACATTTCCGGTGTGAGCGCACCGGACAGCAGCCGTCCTGCGGTAAACACGCACAGGAGAATCACGCACTGCGGCAGCGGGATGGCGCAGATGGCCTTGCCGAGCGTAGACGCGAAGATCATTGCAGTGAACAAGTCCAGCACGGACTTTGCAAACAGCAGATTCGGATCGCCCGCGATGCCCTCGGTCAGCGTGCTGTACCAGCCGAAGCCCGAGCAGCAGAACAGCGCAACCGCCGTGATGTAAAACTCCATATCAATATTATCCCCGCCGAGGTGCATGGTTTTGACCAGCCGATGAAAAAACCGGCTTGCCCAATCCTCAAGGTGCAGCAGGTGCCCGATGGTAAACCCCACCAGAATCGCCAGCACGACCGCTGTCATGCTGATCGCCTTGATAATGGAATTGATGCCGATAGCGATCGAACACATGCCGAACAGCGTCGGCAGATGCTCTTTCAGGCTGTTCGGCAAAACGTGCCCCAGTGCAGAACCGATCACGCCGCCGGCCAGCACCGAGATACAGTTGACAATTACTCCGATTGGCATAGGATTTCCTTCTTTCTCTTTCCCCTTCTCCTCTGTTTTCTATTTTACCGTAGAAAAGCGTCTTTGGCAAGCAAAAGAAAACCGCACAGCCGAAGCTGTGCGGTTTAGGAAGGTTTTGCTTACTTTACGTTCTCGCAGAAGCGCATGAGCATTGCCGCTACCTCAGCGCGGGTAGCATTGCCCTTCGGGTCCAGCTTGCTGCCGGACTTGCCGGTAACAACGCCTGCGCCGCACGCCCACTGGATTGCAGGAATCGCGTAGGAGCTTATGCTCTGTGCATCGTCGTAGGAGAGAATGTTGGTGTCCTCACCCACAGAAACGTCGTACTTCTTGTACTGCGCGTAGCGGTACAGGATAGCCGCAAGCTGCTCGCGGGTAACCTTGTCATTCGGGCCGAACTTGCCGCTGCCGTAGCCGGAAACGATGCCGTTAGCATTCGCCCAGGCAACCGCATTTGCGTAGTACGCGCCGGAAGCCACATCCGTGAAGGAAGCCGCCGAGGTGCTCGGCTGGTTCTCCAGGCGGTACAGCACGGTAACGACCATGCCGCGGGTGGTGTTCGCCTTCGGGGAGAAGGTGTTGTCGGCGGTGCCGTTCATCATGCCCTTGCCGGTTACATAATCAACCGCGGAAGCGAACCAGTCGTTCGCGGAAACGTCGTTAAACTTGGTCTCGGACGGGGTTTCGGTGGCCTTAACATAGCTTACGCCAACCTTCACTGCGGAAGCAGGCATGGTGAAGGTGTAAACCGTGTCGCTCTTCTTAACGGTGGAGACCGTCTTGCCAGAGCCGTCGGTAACGGTCAGCTTGTCCAGCTTGTAGCCCTTGTCCGGGGACAGGGTAATGGTGATGGTCGCGCCCTTTTCTGCGGAGGACGGAGAAGCGTTTACGCCGCCGTTGTTGACCGCCGAGGTGGTTACCTTGTAGGTCGTCTTGCCGGAGGAGCTGCCGCCGGAGGAGCCGCCGGAGGACGGCTTGGTGTAGGTGAAGGTTGCGTCCTTAGACGGCTCAATCGTCTTGGATTCACCGTTTACTGTAACCTTAATGTTTTTATCCGTCAGGCTGTTCTTAACCTTAATCGTCTTGGAAGAACCGCTGATAGTAGCAGTGTAGTCCTTATTGCCGCCAACGATTTCAATCGTGCCATTATTCTCAACTGCGTTTACAGCATCCTGGAAGGTGGTGTACTTATTATTACCAACCTTGGCAACGCTCTGAGAAGTCTTGCTGATAGTAAACTCAGAGAAGCCATTCGGGTTGGTGAAGGTTGCAGTGTAAACATCACCGCTTTTATTTACCTTCGGGTCGTACTCGTGTCCCTTATGCTGTACATACAGCTTAGTATTTTTATCCTGAACAAAACCCGTCGGGAGCTGAATAGAAACCTGAACTTTATCGCCATTCTTTACCAACAGCTTTTGTCCTTCTACGACCTTCTTCTCAACCTTTTCATTTTCGGTATTTGTACCAACAACTACTACATCATACTTCGGGGTAATATCAAGCGTGTAGGCAGATTTTTCATTATACGCCTTCGGCTCTACATCCAGATAAGTACGAACTTCGATTTTTTCCTGATTCGGAACTTCGTTCTTTGCTGCGTCCTGATACTGCTTATCCAGTGTGTTACTATTATCGCTGATATTAGCTGCTACTTCCTGTGCTGCCTTAGAAATTTCCGGTGCAGAAACTGCCTTTGCAGCATCAACAATATTGTCCACATTGCCAGACGGAATATCCTTGTTATTTTCAAGTTCTTCCTTGTTCGGTGCAGCCGTTGCGCCAGCAACCGAAACTACCTGCAGATCATTTTCATCTGCCAGTTCAACATGGAACTTGTAATCGCCGGTAACTGCCTTAGCAATGTACTTCTTGTTTTTCACGGCAGAAGTTGCAAGGTACTTGGTCGGGTCAACGGTGAAGTAACCGCCGGAGATAGTAATAGTACCATTAGTACCATCAAACGAACCGTTATAATAACCTTCCTTAATTGTTGCTGTACCTGTAGAGGTAACGGCATGAAAACCGCTCTTAGTTACCTCAACCGTACCGTTCATTTCAGCCGTTCCTGCCACAGAAATGCCGTTACAATGCCCTGTAGTAATAGTAACCTTTTCGCCAATAGCCAACGCGCCGCCCTCTGCCACATCAATTACAGAAGAAGACGAACCATTCTTGATTGAGGCACCCATAGTAACAACACCCGTACCTGTCAGCATCAGTTTACCACTGTTGGCTACTGTAAATACCCGGCAGCCCGATGATGTACCGCTTTTGCCCGTAAGGGTAAAACCATTCAGGTCAATTGAGAAATCTTTGTTTACCTCAATCGTTTTAGATACCTGAATATTTTTCAGCAGCTTGATGGTTTCACCAGTCTGTACTGCTGCAATCGCCTGTTCCAAAGTAGGATAAATTCTTTCGCCAATCTGTGCTGCTTCGTCATAAACATGAACTTTGCAGGTAGCAGGAGTTGCACCGGCAGCATTAGGTGTCGCAGTAATTGTCACATCGCCAATCGCAATGCCTTTAACAGTGCCATTGTTTTTGTTTACGGTAGCAATCTTTCCCTTAGAGCTTTCTTTCCACTCTACACTCTTAAGTTCGGCATCTTCGGGTGTTAAAGTTGCTTCCAGTTTAAAGCTTTCACCAACCTTAATGGTTTTTTCGCTTTCGCTTAAAGTAACTCCAGTAGCACCGGTAGTTAATTCGTACATACCCGTAGTAGTATTTTTCTTGCAAACAAAACCATCTTTTAAATAGTCGCTTTTCACTGATTTGTTGAAACTTCCGCCGGAAACTTCGAAGTTGTCGGAGGTTGCTTTGAGCATGGGATGGAAAATCTTTGCATTGCTACTGCTATGTGCATTATTGAACACGCCGCCAGTAATCTTCGTGTGCGGAGTAGGAGCATCTACTTTATCCTTAGCCGTCACAACAACCGTCGGATAAGCCTTAGCAGGATCCTTTGCATTCTGATTGAAGGTACCACCAGTGATTGTCAAATCACCATAGCTTAAAACAACGCCAGTGAAGCTCCATGCCACAGCATGGTTTAATGCAAATGTACCGTCAGTAATCAGCAATGTAGCCCCTGGTTCGCTCTTGACCACGTCCAGGCCGCCACGATAATCGCCACCCTCGATGGTCAGCGTACCCCAGTTATCAATCATCGAACTTCCGGTATTGCCTGCAGTTGCGGTGACATTTTCCAGAGTCAGGCTGCCACCTTTTGTAACCTCAATGTTATAATAGCTGATGCCGCCAATAATAGTACCGTTCTTGACCGTTGCATTGCCAGCAACAGACAGTGTAGCCTTACCTCTTCCAGTATTCGTTAGTGTATGACCATCCAAATCTAACGTAACTGTTTTACCCGCCGGAACAGTAATATCTGCGGTATAATTATCATTTAAAGTAGTATCTTGCTCGATAGTAGACGGCAACGCATTTTCTGCGGTACCATTACCATCCGCCGCAAATGCCACCGGCGCCATGGTCAGCACCATCATCACAGCGAGAAAAGCCGATAACAATCTTCTTTTCATGTTTATCCTCCTCAAAATTATTTTTTCCGGCAAAAGCGGTGCCGTTTCGCCTTTCCTTCGCAAAATTTGTACTTAGGAAGGTTTTGTGTCTGAGGGCGAGTACCTCAGACACAAGGGTACCCTTGTGCCACTTTATTTGCCTACATCATATCACTGTTTTACATTTTTTGCAATGATATTTATCACAAATTTTTGTCGATTTGGTGTCGGTTTTGTGTATTTATAACTTTTTCATTGCTTTTGCACAATTGGAACCGACAGTATTTGTACATATCTTCACCGCTTGTGTTTTGCGCCCGGTTATGCTATGGTAAAAGCAGTAATTTGGAAAATTTGTGTTCAACCGCTTCTGAGTCCGTTTTATCGGACACCCGATATGCGATACTCAAAGCATGAAAGGGAGGCATGGCATATGAAAAACGACGATTACGGCTTCTACGGCAAGGGACTTGACGGCTATGTGCACTACCGGCAGGGCATGCAGGAAGCGGCGCGCAATGCACCGAATGCGTCCGGCGGCCGCCGGCCTGTCTCCGCAGAGCAGAAAACAACCGAGCCTGCACCGAAATCCGACGAATCCGGTCAGATCAGCAAGTGGATCCTGCAGCATCCGCTGCATACGGCGTGCATGATCAGCTTGTTTATTGCGCTGACCTGCGTGATTATTGAAAGCCTGGGCGAACCGTCCATCCAGTTTATGGCGGCAACGGCTGTCATCTGCGTGGTTGCCCTGATTTTCCTCGGCATAGAGGTTATCAACTTTATCATCTGGTTTTTCAAAAACTGCTGAGCACCAAAAAACGAGCCGACAGCATGGCTTTCGGCTCGTTTTCTCTTTGTTGCTATACCTGCGAGAAACGCATATCAGTATCCTTCCGACCGGTTTACGACATTTTTCAGCGGGTTTCCGGTCAAATACCGCTCCAGATTGTCCATGCAGATATGCCAGATCGTGTTCTGCACGTCCGCGCTGCCGCCGAAGCTCGGGCCTGCGATATGCGGCGTGAGCAGCACGTTCTCCATGTCCCACAGCGGACAGTCCGCCGGAAGCGGTTCGGTCTCAACACATCGAGTGCGGCGCCGCCGATGTGGCCGTCCTGCAAAACCGACACCAGATCGTCCGTCCCCGCCAGACTGCCGCGTCCGACATTGACCAGCACCGCGCCTGCTTTCATCGCGTGCAGACGCTCGGCCGTCAGCAGACCCGCGGTCTCGCGCGTGTTTGGAAGGCAGCCAATGACGATGTCCGCCCGCGGGAGCAGAGCGTCTAACGCATTGAGTGTATGCGCTTCGTCGAAGTCTGCCGGTACAGCCGAAACCGCTGTGCGCTTCACGCCAAGCACAGTTGCGCCGAAGATTTTCAATCGGCGGGCTACATTCGCGCCGATGTCGCCCATGCCGAGTACAAGTGCGGTCTTGCCGGAAATCGTCTCCGCATGGTCGTATTTTTGCCAGATATGCGCCTGTTTATTGCTCCAATATCGTCCAAACGAGCGGTACAGCGCCACCAGACTGCCAATCGCGTACTCCGCGATGATCGTGCCGAACGCACCGGACGCATTCGCCAGCACCACGCTCTGCGGCAGGTTTTCCATGCGCGTGTACTTGTCCGCGCCCGCCCAGGTCAGCTGCAGCAGACGCAGGTTTTCGGTCTGCGTCAGCTGGGCTTCACTCGGTTCGCCGAAAATAACCGCAGCCGCGCGAAGCTGCTCTGCGGTCGGGTGTTCGCCGTTCTCCGCGAACGTGAACGCGCACTGCGTGCCGAATCGGGTATTTAACGTCTCGCGCATGGTCAAATCGCACTGCGCGAGCACCAAAACGGATGTTTTTTCGTTCTGCATTGTGTTTTCTCCGTTATCTGTCAGGATATTTACAATTATATAGTAAGGATTTTCGGTTTTCAACAATGGGATAATAAAAAGCATCTGCATGAGCAGACACCTTTCAAATTATTTTTATAATTTCATTTCGCGGTTCTTTCTACGCAGATGGGTCGCCAGCGCATACATAACGGCGATATCCTCCTCGTCCAGACCTGTTAAATCCAGCGTCTGCGTTTTTGCAACACACAGCAGATAGTCCGTCGAAACCTTGAAAATCTCGGATAATTCGATAATATACTGCGTACTCGGTACATTCAGGCCCAATTCCCACGCATTTACGCTCGACCGTGTGATGCCCAGCCGCTTTGCCAGCGCGGCCTGTGAGAGGTTGTGACTCTCCCGCAGCATTTTAATTCGTTCCCCTATAATCAGCATACTATCACCTTATTATAGGGTATGCCAATCACGATGATATTACGATATCATTATGATATTTATAATTGACATACATATTTCTTCCAGCTATACTAAAGAAGATAACAGGAGGACTGTACATGGTAATCTTACGAACGCTCTTAGTATGTCTAATCATAGCTCTCATACTCTGGGGAATCTATGCTGCCCTTCGTTCCATGCTATCCAATAAGTGGCTTCATGACGAGGCACGACAGGATGTTGTGCATCTGTTTAATCAAGACTTACCGAAATGGTTGGAAGCAGCTTATACCGCCTTAAACCAGTATTTGCAGACACAGTGCAGCAAATATGACTGGAGCATAGAAATTACATGCCCCTCCCATGCTGTTATTGATCGATGCCGTATCAACTTTTCCGGTTCGCAAGGTATTATTCTGGACAGTGCCAATCAGCAATTATTCTATTATAAAACAAAGGATTTGCCGGAATTACATGCCCTTCAATGCACAAATGCCCATCCGTTAGAAGCATTTGAGTGTTTTTCTCTTCCCTACTCCGATATTCTCCAGGCACAGCTTATTACTTCAAAGCACGCCTATACGCAAATGAAAACGAAAGGCGACATTTCTCAAGATGCCGCCGAACAGCATGCCGCCGGGCAAACGGTCTATGACAAATTAGCAATCGCTATTCAAAGCAAGAATCCCTATCACCCATATATAGAATTAGACTTTTCTAATCATACCGCGGTATCTGAAATGTGGAAAAGCCTTCAGACCTCCAGTATATTAGGAAATATCTTTGAAACCGAGACTAAATTCAGCATTTCATATGCAGGCTGCAATACCGATATCAAAATTCAGAAGCGTTTCTCCGCTATTCCATCGCTTCCATTCGCTCTGACGTCGATCGGACCGGCACAGCTGAATATGTTAAATCAAACCCTGCTCCATCTGGAAGCGATTGCACAAGCTGATTCGTCCAATTCCGCACCTGTTTCATGATTTTCATAATAAAAAAGCGTCTGCTCACGCAGACGCTTTTTCCATATTCACTTACGCATCATTCGACAGATGGAACTTATCGAACGCATAGAACACAAGGCTCATGATCATGCCGACGATAGCGGCGAGGGTCATGCCGGCGAGCGAAACATCGCCCAGCGCCAGCGTCACGCCGGACAGGCCGGTAACAAAGATAACCGAGGTCAGGATCATATTGCGGTTCTTGCTGTAATCCACATGGTTGTCAACCAGGATACGCAGACCGGAGGTGCCGATCATGCCGTACAGCAGGAACGAGATACCACCGATAACTGGACCCGGAATCGTCTGGATAAGCGCCGCCAGCGGGCCGACAAACGAGCAGATGATGCTCAGCACAGCCGCGCCGCCGATAACGCGCACGGAATACACCTTGGTGATCGCCATAACGCCGATGTTCTCGCCGTAGGTGGTGGTCGGCACCGAACCGATAAAGCCGGAAATCATGGTCGAGAAATTATCCGCGAACAGCGAACGGTGCAGACCGGGGTCTTTCAGCAGATCGCGGCCGATGACCTTGCCGGTAACCAGCTGATGACCGATATGCTCGTTTGCGATAACCAGAAGGACCGGAAGAATGATCAAAATCGCGTTGATGTCAAACTTCGGGGTCTGGAAATTCGGAATGGAGATAAAGCTGGTGTGCAGCGCATCAATGATGGTCTGGGTTTCGATAACACCGGTGAGCACACCCGCGATGTAGCCGCAGATAATGGCGATCAAAATCGGGATAGTCGAGAAGAAGCCGCGGAACAGCACGCTGCCGAATACCGCAACGGCCAGCGTTACGAGGAACGTGATGACCGTGCCTCTCGTTACGCCATTACCGATAATACAGCCGGTTTCAGCCGCCGAGCCTGCCAGCTCAAGGCCGATCAGCGCAACGACCGGGCCCATGGCTGCGGGCGGCAGAACGACGTTGATCCAGTCCGTGCCGCACTTATAGATAATGAACGCGAGCACACAGCCGCACGCACCTACAACAACAAAGCCGCCAAGTGCATACTGATAACCCCAGTTTTTGATAACGATGGTCGCCGGAGCGATAAACGCGAACGACGAGCCGAGATATGCGGGCGCCTTGCCCTTGGTGATGAGGATGAACAGCAGCGTGCCGATACCGTTCATGAACAGCACGATCGCCGGGTTCATCTTGAAGATGAACGGCACGAGCACGGACGCGCCGAACATCGCAAACATATGCTGGATGGACAGCGGCACGAGCAGGCGCGGCGGCACCTTTTCCTCTACCTGAATGATTCTGTTGCTTTGCATCGTTTTTTCATTCCCCCTAAAATATTTCTCTTTTACCAAAACCCGTCATCGGAACAGATTTTTGATCTGCTCCATCCGGGCACACGTCATATTATACCCCATTTCATAGCCCCATTCCAGCTTTTTCACGTCTTTTTCAAAGCTGTTCAGCGATTTTTCCGGCTGAAGGAGCACGGTGTCCTGCGGTTTGTTCTCCGCAAGACGGTGACAGAAGCAAACTGTCTCGTTGTAGTGCTTGGCACGCTCAAGCAGCACCTTGGGCATTGCCGGATATTTGCGTTTCAGCCACTTTGCGGTGAACTGCACGCCGCGTCCAAGCGTTTTGCGGTAGCTTTCCGGCTGCGTGAGCACGATCAGATTGCGCTCGTTGCCGTCATGCAGGCTGCGCAGAATCGGGATTGGGTCGGCCAGACCGCCGTCGTAATAGGTCTCGCCGTCCATCTGCACCGGCGGAAAGTAGATCGGGATAGCGCAGGTCGCTCGCAGCATCGTGCACGGACGATCCATGCGCATGCCGTCGAGGTATTCGGCCTTACCGGTCTTTGCATTGGTAACACCCACCAAACATTTACCCTGATATTTGTGAAATTCGTCCCAGTCAAACGGCACAAGCTGGTTCGGGATAGTATCGAACACGAAATCCGTACCAAAAATGGAGTGGTCGTGCAGCAGGTTGCGCGCGCCGAAATAGCGCTTGTCGCCACGATACTGCCGCAGTATGTTAATGTTGCGCTCGCGCTGCCGTGAGAGATACGACGCCGCATAGGTGATGCCGGCGGAAACGCCGATGACGTAATCGAACATGATGTCATTATCGAGCAGCGCGTCCATCACGCCGCAGGAGAATACCGGGCGGAAGGTTCCGCCTTCTAAGACTAAACCGGGCATAATTAACCTGCCTTTCCTGCTATTTTTCTGAAATCGAGAGAGTTTTCGTATTGTTCGGCACACGCTGTCTGGTGCAGTGAAAATCCACGCTATTTTACAAAAAGACAGACCAACAATCGAAATCATCGGTCTGTCTTTCTGACTCTCAGCGGAAAACCGCCGAGTAAAATGCTATTGAATTAGCCGATCATCTTTGCGGTGCTTACCTTGATGCCGGGGCCCATGGTAGAAGCAATAACGCAGGAACGAACGTACTGACCCTTTGCAGCAGCCGGCTTAGCCTTGATGATAGCACCCATCAGAGCGTCGAAGTTGTCCTGCAGCTTCTCAGCGCCGAAGGAAGCCTTGCCGATCGGGCAGTGGATGATGTTGGTCTTGTCGAGACGGTACTCGATCT
>OLQV01002453.1_pt1 | contig 12242 bp, 8 predicted proteins | sample 1672371 | NCBI WGS metagenome assembly OLQV01 (sample SAMEA3136676, study PRJEB25190) | human gut metagenome
CAGCCGCCGGAGCGGTGCTTGAGCCGTTAGGCGGGAATTGTGCGGTATTGCCCTAGATTCCCCGTTGTGTTTTGTATCGAAATGGGGTGGATTGCAATGACGAACGAACTGTACGAAAAGCATTGTTGGGCATTGGTTGATCTGGATGCTATGCAGAGCAACCTGGCACTGATCAAAAAGACGGTGGGCGCGCCGGTGTGCTGCGTTGTCAAGGCGGACGCTTACGGCCACGGCGCCGCTGTGGCCGGGCCCTGGCTGGAAGAAAACGGTGCAGCCGCTTTTGCGGTCAGCTGCCTGGCCGAAGCGCGGCACCTGCGCCGCCACGGGATCAGTAAACCCATCTTGATCCTGGGCTACACCGACCCGCTGCAGGTGGATCAGCTGGCGTTCAACTGCATTACCCAGACCGTCTATTCCGAAGAGTATGCCAAGGCGCTTTCCGCTGCCGCCCAAAACGCCGGCGTGGAGGTATACTGCCACTTTAAGGTTGATACCGGTATGGGACGCATTGGGTTCAGCGTGCGTTCTGACTTTGAGGCGGCAATCGCTGCCATGGAGCGCTGCGCCGCCCTGCCCAAGCTGCACTTCAGCGGTATTTTCCAGCATTTTGCCGTGGCAGACAGTACCACGCCGGAAAACGAAGCCTACACCCAAGCCCAGCACGCCCTGTTTGAGCGCACCGTGCAGCGGCTGCAGGCGGACGGCGTTGCCCTGCACACCATCCACTGCGCCAACTCTGCCGCACAAATGCGCCACCCGGAATGGCACCACAGCCTGACCCGCGCAGGCATTATCCTGTATGGGCTGGACCCCAGCCCGGAAGTGCATTTTGACGGCCTGCGCCCCACCATGACGCTGAAAAGTGTTGTGGAATTTGTAAAGGACCTTTTACCCGGTGAGAGCGTGAGCTATGGCCGCACCTACACAGCCAACACGCCCCGCAAGGTTGCCACCGTATGCGTTGGTTATGCGGACGGCTACCCCCGCGCGCTTTCCGGCAGCAATGGCAACCCCAATGCGGGGGTTATGAGCATCCGCGGAAAGCCCGCCCCGATAATCGGCCGGGTGTGCATGGATCAGACCCTGGTGGATGTGACCGACATCCCCGATGTTAAAATGAATGATGAAGTAACGGTATTCGGCCCTGAAAACGCTGCGATCGGCGCAGATACCGCCGACAGCATTGCAGCTAAGACCGGCACCATCAACTATGAAATTATCTGCGGCATCAGCCGCCGGGTTCCCCGTGTTTACCTGCGGGACGGCGCGCCGGTGCGTATCTGGAACGATTTGGAGGAAACCTGATGGCACGCGACAATATTCGCAACTTTTGTATCATTGCCCACATTGACCACGGCAAGTCCACACTGTCGGACCGTATTCTGGAGCTGACCGACAGCGTGGACAAGCGCACCATGGAAGACCAGATTCTGGACGACATGGAGCTGGAACGCGAGCGCGGCATTACCATCAAAGCCCGCGCCGTTACCATGCACTACCACGCCGATGACGGCAAGGAATACGAGTTCAACCTGATCGACACGCCGGGCCACGTTGACTTTCAGTACGAAGTCAGCCGCAGCCTGGCTGCCTGTGAGGGTGCCATCCTGGTGGTGGATGCCAGCCAGGGCGTGGAAGCCCAGACGCTGGCCAACTGCTACCTGGCCATTGACCACAACCTGGAAGTTGTGCCCATCCTGAATAAGATTGACCTGCCCAGCGCTGACCCGGATGCCGCCGCCAAGGAGGTGGAGGATGTCATCGGTCTGCCCTGCATGGATGCCCCGCGCGTGAGCGCCAAGATGGGCATCAATATCCGCGAAGTGCTGGAACGCGTGGTGCAGGATGTTCCCGCCCCGCAGGGCGACCCCGATGCCCCGCTGAAAGCCCTGATCTTTGACTCCATTTACGACAGCTACAAGGGCGTTATCGTCTATGTGCGCGTGTTTGAAGGCACCGTGCGCCCCGGCGATACCATCAAGCTGATGAACACCGGCGCAACCTTCCAGCTGGTGGAAGTGGGCCACATGGGTGCTACTGCCCTGGCCCCCTGCGATAAGCTGGAGGCCGGTGAAGTCGGCTACCTGACGGCCTCCATCAAGACCGTGCGCGATACCCGCGTGGGCGATACCATCACCCTGGCCGAAGCCCCCACGGCGGAAGCTCTGCCCGGTTTCCGCCAGGTAACGCCGATGGTGTTCTGCGGCATTTACCCCGCCGATGGCGCCGACTACCCTGATTTGAAAGATGCGCTGGAAAAGCTGCAGCTGAACGATGCCGCCTTGAGCTTTGAGCCGGAAACCAGTGCGGCCCTGGGCTTCGGCTTCCGCTGCGGGTTCCTTGGGCTGCTGCACATGGAAATCATTACCGAGCGGTTGGAGCGCGAGTTTGACCTTGACCTGATCACCACCACCCCCGGTGTTCAGTACCGGCTGACCTTGACGGACGGCACGGTGGAAGTGATCGATAACCCCTCCGCCTATCCCGACCCGGCCCGCATTGCCAAGGCGGAAGAACCATTTGTGGATGCCCACATTTACACCCCCAACGATTATGTTGGCCCGCTGATGGACCTGTGCCAGCAAAAGCGCGGCACCCTGATTGCGATGGATTACCTGGATGAGACTCGCGTGGACCTGCATTACCAGATTCCGCTGGGCGAGATTGTTTATGACTTCTTTGACGCCATCAAGAGCCGCAGCCGCGGTTACGCCAGCTATGACTATGCGTGGGAGGGCTGGCACCAGTCCGAGCTGGTCAAGCTAGACTTCCTGCTGAACGGCGAGATCGTGGATGCGCTTTCGATGATCGTATTTGCGGATAACGCTTACGCCAAGGGGCGCCGCATCTGCGAAAAGCTGAAGGAGAACATCCCGCGCGCTTTGTTTGAAATTCCCATTCAGGCGGCCGTGGGCGGCAAGATCATTGCCCGCGAAACAGTCAAGGCCGTGCGCAAGGATGTTTTGGCCAAGTGCTACGGCGGCGATATCTCCCGTAAAAAGAAGCTGCTGGAAAAGCAGAAGGAAGGCAAAAAGAAGATGCGTCAGCTGGGCAGCGTTTCCCTGCCCAGCGAGGCCTTTACCGCCGTGCTCAAGCTGGACAGCGACGACGATTGATCTGCAAATATACAAAAGGGATGCTGCGTGCGCGGCATCCCTTTTTTGATGGGAACTCCCAAATGTGAAATCCGCCCATGGCAGAGATGCTCTCTTTGCTTTTCCTACTAAATATGTTATAATTTATTTATATATCAGTTTTTGTATCCGTTTTTGGAAAGATGGGCTGCGGCCTTGTGCTGCGCCCTTCTCTATGCAACGTTCCCCGGCAGAAAGGATGTGGCCTTTATCAAAGCAAAACACGGAAAAGGCGCAGCGCAAAACAGCAGACATACACACAGTGGCGGCGCACAGAGGGCAACGCCCCCCTGGAAGCAGGTGCTGCTGACGCTGCTGATTCTTGTTGCTCTGCTCGCTCTGCTGGGCGGGGCGCTGTGGCAGAATATCTGCTATAACCGCACCCACTATACGGCAGAGTTCTATCAGATCCATTCCCGCAAGCTGACCCAGAGCTGCCGGGTCGTTTTTCTCACCGATTTACATCTGCGGGAGTACGGAGCAGATAACTGTGAGCTGGTGCAGGATGTCCGCAGCCTTGCCCCGGATCTGATCCTGCTGGGCGGCGACTTTGTGACCTACGGCGAAGGCACCAATTATGATAATATGCTTTCCCTGTTCCGTCAGCTGAGCGAGATTGCCCCGGTATGCGGAGTGCTGGGCAACCACGAGGACGAGCTGTATTTTCTGGACAACGACCGGGAACTGGTGGAAAAGTTCACCGCCGCCGGGGTGACCGTCCTGCGCAATGAAGAGGCGCGCTATACCGTCCACGACAATGTCATCAGCATTCTGGGCGTGGAGGGCAGCCCGGCGGATTTTTCCAACTACGGTGCCAGCACCTTTATGGACAGCGTGGAGCCGCAGACAGACTACGACCTGCGCATCTGTCTGGCACACGTTCCCACCTACTTTCCCGAGCATCTGGAAAATTATTCCTTTGAGCTGGGTCTTGCCGGGCACACCCACGGCGGCATCGTGCGTCTGCCGAAGATCGGTCCGCTTTATACCGCCGAGGAGGGCTTTCTGCCCGACTATGCCGGGGGCAGCTATACACTTGCCAACAACGCCACCCTCATCGTAAGCCGGGGACTGGGCGATTCCAGCCGGGCGCCCCGCATCAATAACGTGCCGGAGCTTTCGGTCATTGACATCGACTAAGCAGCCTGCGCTGCGCGTGCAGGCCGCTGCAAAAGGGTAGAATGCCATGGATGACATCAAAGAAAAAATCAAACAGGCGCTGCGTCATATCTGGACAAATAAATACCGCCTGTTTCTCTGCCTGCTGACCTTGTGCTGTCTGTTCGGGCTGGTTCACTATTTCAAAAGTGCGGACAGCGCCACTGCCAGCATCTCCTTCAATTACTCCGAGGCGGCGCTTGGCATGAACCCCAACAAGACCCGCTTCAACGCCTACGAGATCGTGTCGGACGAGGTGATGGAGCGCGCCATCCGGCGGGTGGGCTTGCAGGACAGCCTGACTGCCTCCCAGCTGGCAGAGTGCCTTTACCTGAGCCCGGACGGCACCGGCAGCGCCAACGGCAGCGAGTATATCAGCACCAACTACTATCTCTCCATCAACACCCGCAAGCTGAACCTGGGCAACCGCAAGCCCACAGATCTTTTGCAGAGCGTGTGCGAATCCTACCGGGAGATCTTTCTGAGCAACTACTGCGATAACCAGAGCATCCTCAAGGAAAAGCTGGAAGTGACCACCGCGTGCGAGCCTTACCTGCGACTGAACGAGCTGGAGGTGCGCGCCGCTGCGCTGAACCGCTATCTGAACGCCCGTCTGGGGGAGAACAAGAGCTTTACGGACGAGGCAAACCCCGACCCTTCCACCAACAACTTTACCACACTGGGCAAAATGATCAACAATCTGGTGGATTACGACCTGCCCAACGCCATGGCCTTTGTCATTGAGGGCGGCGTTGCCCGCGACCCGGCCATGCTGACCAGCATTCTGGAATACAAGAACAAGATCGATGATATTGACATGCGCACCCAGCAGGCCTACTATGACGCCGACAAAAAGGGCATTTCCATCTACGAAAAATCCATGACCTCCATCATGATGATCCCCACCGTGGATGAAGCGAGCGAATACTATATGTCCCGCACCAAGACCGCCATGGATGCGCTGGCGCGGGCGGCAGACGCTTCTCTGGCCGATGCCACCGACTACCAGTCCGAGATCGTGAGCACGAATTATGTGATCCAGAAGATCCGGGAGCTGGATGCCGGCCAGCCGCGTCTGGCCGAGGCGCAGGCCATGGTGGACAAGCTGGAGACCGCCATCAACGAGATCTCGGAGCAGCTGTTTGTACTGGACAAGGCGTATATCAAGTACAAATCCCAGAATTATATCACCTTTACCTACGGCTCGGCCTCCTTCCTGCAGCGCCTGAGCCTGAAAAAGACCCTGATGGAGTCCGTTGCCGTGATGCTGGGCAGCGCATGGCTGCTCCACGAACGTAAACGCAGAAAGGCAAGGCACCGCAGATGAAAAAGTTTGAGATCCTGCGCTATCTGAAGCGTTTCAGCCTGCTGATCTTTCTGGTGTCGCTGGCAGGTGCGGCCGCCATCTACCTGTATGCAGACGGTCGGCAGAAGTACACTGCATCGGTCATTATCCGCTATACCAACGACGGCATCTCGGACGGCTACACCCCGGACGGCAGCGAGCTGGACGTCAACGAGATTTACTCCTCCACCGTCATCTCGCAGGCCATGGATGCACTGGGTGCTTCCGGGCGGCTGAGCACCATCCGTTCCAACATCTCGGTGACCCCGGTAATCTCGGAAGATCAGCAGACCATCAACGACGCCCTGCTGCAAAAGGGCGAAGAGGTGACCTATTTCCCGGATACCTACAAGGTGAGCCTTGTGGTGGATGGAGAGCAGGGCGCGGGTTATGCCCGCAATATGCTGGATGCCATCATCCAGAGCTACTGCACCTATTATACGGAAAAATATGTGGAGCAGAAACTCTCGCTCAACCCCTCGTCCGGTCTGCTGGACAACGGCTACGATTACTACGAGTGCATCCGCATTCTGGAAAACGATACCAACGAGATGCAGGACTATCTGCTGAGCAAGCGGGAGCACTACCCGAATTTTCGCTCCTCCCGCACCGGCTACACCTATGCAGACCTGTGCGATATCTATTCCGACTTCAAAAAATACACCATCCCGGCGCTGTACGCCTATGTGCTCAACGGCCCGCAGGTGCGGGACGGCACGGTGCTGCAGGAGTATCTGGCCAACACCATCGAAACTGCAAAGCAGAACGAACAGATCACCACCGAGCAGCGGGACAGTCTGTGGAGCCTGACCGACCAGTATGTGTACAAGAACGCCGACCTGCTGAAAAACTACTTTACCGACCGGGGCGAGGTGGTGTCCGCAGAATACATCCTGAACAACATCGAGCTGGAGGGCGCAGGCGAAAAGGCGCAGACCACCTATGATGGTCTGGTGCTGAAGCTGGTGTCGCTGGAACAGCAGGTGGTTGCCAGCCAGATCGACCGGCAGTTCCAGGAGGAGATCCTGCAAAGCTTCCGCAATATGGATTTTGGCGGCACGGACGAGCAGCACGCCAAGATGGAAAGCCTGATCAATGATTACGAGACAGAGCTGAAAAAATACTACGAGATCATCAATACCAGCAGCAAGGAACTGAACCTGTACATCAGCGCGGATTATCTGAAGATGATCAGCTCGGTGCAGGTGGCTGCCGCTATCAACGTCAAGCTGTATCTGATGCTGGCGCTGGTGCTGTTCTTCGTCATCGGCTGCTGCGGTGCCGTTCTGCTGGGCCGTATCTCCGATATTGTGGATTACCTGCTGTATGTGGACAAAAAGACCGGGCTGCCCAACCGCGAAAAGCTCAATGTTTATATCAGCAGTATGGCAGACCGCATCCTGCCGGAAGATTATACCTGCTTTGCTTTGCAGCTGGATAATCTGTCCGATATGAGCCGCCGCTTCGGCTACCATGTAGGCGATGGCATCCTGAAGGATTTTTCCGGTCTGCTGCAGCTGATGGGTGATACCGACGGCGTGGTTGGCTACAACGGCGTGGGCAAGTTCCTTGCCTTCTTTGGTGAGTGCAGCAGCCGGAAGGCAGAGGTCATGATCCGCATCCTGCAAAGTCAGGTGGACGAGTACAACAAGCTGAACCCGGAGTACCCCATCCTGTTCACCGCCGCATGGGCGACCTCCTCGGAGGATGATATCTATAATGTGCGGGATCTGGTGCGCACGGCGCAGAAAAAGATGTCCCTGATCGCAGAGGAGGGCGGCTCTGCCCTTGCCGGGATCGAAAGAGGTGGCGTATGATCCGCAACCGACGCGCTTACCAGTTGATCCAATGCCGCACCCACAGCCGTCTGCTGGCGGGTGCTGCCGCCGTGTGCGCCGCCGCCTGCGGCCACGCAGACCTTGCGTTGTACCATCTGCTGCACCGGGGCGGTGCACCGCTGCCGGACAGCACACAGGCCGACCGTGCTGCGCTGACAGCATTGTGTCCGAAGCCCGCAGCGGAGGGGGAATGCCCGCCGCTGCCGCCGCAGGACCCGGCGGTGACGCTTTCGGTCATCGTGCCGGTGTATAACGGCGAAGCCACCATTGCTGCTTGTCTGGACAGCATTTTGCAGCAGGATACCGACTGCACCGTGCAGCTGATCGTGGTGGACAGCGATTCCACCGACGGTACAGCCGCTGTGCTGGAACGCTACCGGGCACAGCCCGGGGTGGTGCTGTGCAATTGCATCGCACCCCGCAGCGCTGCTGCCGCCCGCAACGAAGGGCTGCGCCATGCCGTGGGGCGCTGGCTGATGTTCGTGGACAGCGATGATCTGTTATTGCCCGGTGCAATCCGTACCCTGCTGGAGGCCGCACAGCGCCTTGATGCCGATGTGGTGCAGGGCGGCTGGCAGTACCTGTACACGGATGGCAGCTACGGTCCGGTGCAGTGCTACCCGGCGGCGGTCTACATCGGTAACGCTGCGCCGGAGCGATTTGAGCTGCCCGGAATGCCATGGGGTAAAATCTACCGGCGGGAGCTGTTTGCACAGGTGCGCTTTCCGGCTTACTATACCTGCTTTGAGGATACCATCATCCATTTTCTGGTGTTCCGTCAGGCAAAAGCAGTGGTCTCTGTGCCGGAGGTCGTCTACCTGTGGCGCAAAAACCCCAAGGGACTTACCGCCACCAGCCAGCACCGCCCTGCAGCCGTGCAGAGCTACTGGATCATGGAGCAGCTGCTGGCGCAGGATGCCGCGCTGGGCTTGCCCCACGATGCTCTGTACCGCTGCAGCCTGACGCTGCAGCTTTCGGCTTTTTGCTATGCCACCATATCTGGATTGCCGCAGGAAACGCAGCAGGCCGTTTTCCGGCTGTGCTGCGCACTGTATGCCAAGGCGCTGCCGCAGGAGAGCGCACTGCCCCGCCGTGCTCGCTGGGGTGCCCGTGCGCTGCGGCAGCAGGACTTTGGGCTGTGGTGCCGCTACGGCAGAAGATTTCAGTTGTTATAATGTGAGGAGTACCCCATGATACGAGTGCTGCATTCGGTCAGCAATATGGACCGCGGCGGGATCGAGACCATGCTGATGAACTACTACCGGCATATCGACCGCGAAAAGGTCCAGTTTGATTTTATCGTCAACAAGCAAAAGCCCGGCGATTACGACGACGAGATCCGCCGTCTGGGCGGGCATATCTACCAGAGTCCGGGATTAAACCCGCTGCACTACCCGGCGTATCTGCGCTTTGTGCAGCAGACCGTGGCCACAGACCCCCGCATCCGCATCCTGCACGCCCACAACGAGGCGATGGGGCTTTATGCCCTGAAGGGTGCGGAGAAGGCCGGGCTGCAAGTGCGCATTGCCCACGCCCATAATATCTGGATCGTCCGGGACTACAAGTGGCCGCTGAAGATGTTCTGTAAGCAGCTGCTGCCCGGCGCCGCCACCCACCTGTGGGCCTGCGGCCGGGATGCGGGCATCTACTACTTTGGCAAAGCGGACTGGGAGCGCCGGGGACAGATCATTCCCAACGCCATCGAGCCGGAAACCTTCCGCTTCTCCCCCGCCGTCCGCGCCGAAATGCGGGCGCGCTACGGGCTGGAGGACCGGGTGGTGCTGGGTCATGTAGGCCGCTTTGATGTCCGCAAGAACCACGAGCGTCTATTGGAGATCTTTGCCGCCTTTTTGCAGCTGGAACCCCGGGCGATGCTGGTGCTCATTGGTACCGGCAGGCTGGAGCAGGCTGTCCGCGCACAGGCGCAGACACTGGGCATCACAGACCATATCCTGTTTGCCGGGTTGCAAAGCAATGTGGCCGACTGGTACCAGATGATGGATCTCTTCGTCATGCCCTCCCGCTTTGAGGGTCTGCCGGTGGTGGGGATCGAGGCGCAAGCCGCTGGGCTGGGGTGCGTATTTTCGGACGCAGTGCCGGCGGAGGTGCTGCTTTCTTCCCATGCCATCCAGATCCCGCTTTCCGCCAGCAATACAGACTGGGCAGCAGGCTTGCAGCGGATGCTCCATCAGTCCTGTGACCGCTCTGCTGGTGCAGAACTGATCCGACAGGCTGGCTACGATATCAACATCGCCGCCGCCCGCTTACAGCAGCAGTACCTGCAACTGGGAGGGCAGGCGTAGCCCCCCGGCGGCTGCGGGAACACCCACAATAAAAGGAGAGCCCTTTTCATGCGCACATTGGATCAGATCCTGACCAAAAAGGATTACAGCCGGAAAACTCCGGCCTCTTTGTTTTATAAGGACAGCCCGCTGTGGCAAAAACTGCTGACCATCGGTTGCGTGATCTTTTTGGCCGGTGCCGGGCTGGGAGAGTGGAAGCCAATCAACAGCGCAGTGGGCGGCCTTCCCAAAGCCATCTCTCTGGGGGTGATCGGGCTGGCAATGCTGTACACCCTGTTTTACCCGGACGAAAAGCGTCTCCGGGAGTTATGGAAGCCTACCCTGCTTTATATGTCCCTGATGGCGGCGCTGTTTTTCTGGTCGATGGTCATCTGGATCGAAAGCTTTGCCGCAGTGTCTTCCATGATCCGAAGCTGCTCCAAGATCGTGTTCCAGAGTATTGCCATCCTCACTGCTGTGGCGCTGGTCTATCTGTTCCGGGAAAAAGCCATCGAGCTGTTTACCATCAGCATCTGCATTGCCAACACGGCCATCATGCTGCTGAGCATTCCTGGCTACGGTTTTGCAGCCAGCATCCAGTCTCTCGTTACCTGTCTGATCACCTTCGGTGATGCGGATGGCTATGCGCTGCAGCTGGAGATTCACGACCTGACCTTTGTGTTCGGGCAGATGATCTTGTACTACGCCGTTTTTGCTCCTCGTACTACCCGGCAAGAAAAGCGCAAGCGCTGGCTGTATCTGCTGCTCTGCTGCTGGTTTTTTCTGGTCGGCATGAAGCGCATCGCCATCCCGGCGGTGGTTCTGTTCGTCCTGATCGCTCTGCTTCTCCGCAAGCGCAAAGTCCCCGGCTGGTTTTACCCGGCAGTGGGCGTCTGCTGTATCCTGTTTTTTCTGGCATTCCTCTACTGTGTGCGCTACGGTGTTATTTCAAGGTTGCTGAACAGTTTTGGCATTGACATGATGGGTCGGGACTACCTGTGGAGCATGGCGAACCCCTACTATGAATTTTCTATCACCTATATCGGCCGCGGTTTTGAATATGTGGACACCATCATCGCCCAGTGGTATAATGACGGACTCATCAACCAGCCTTACCCCTTCCACAACGACATCCTGAAGGTCTTTGTAGAGGTAGGCTTTCCGGGTTTTCTGCTCTGGTCCAGCATCCAGTATGTTCTGACTCCGCTGTTCTGGCAGCGCTATGCAGACCAAGAGACCACGTTGCTGTATCTGTCCGAGCTAGGCTATATGACGGTGACCTACCTGACCGATAATACCGCCTTTTATTTCTGGAGCACGATGGCGCTGCGTCTGGTGACGCTTGCCTACGCCATGGAGCGCAAAAAGCCCCCGGAACCCAAGGTGTGGATGCCGGACAGTCGGCAGGAGATGCAGGACCGCATCCATATTCTGATGAAGGAAGTGTGACGGCAAGGAGTGAAAACAATGCCCTGTATCTCGTTTATAGTGCCTGTTTATAATATGGAGCGCCTGCTGCCCCGGGCGCTGCGCTCACTGCGGGCGCAGACTTTGACCGACTTCGAGGCCATCCTCATCAACGATGGCTCTAAGGACGGCAGCGCCGCGCTGTGTGCACAGGCTGTTGCCGAGGATGCGCGCTTTCGCTTCATCGACCAGCCCAACGGCGGCGTAGCCGCTGCCCGCAACGCGGGTCTGAATGCTGCCCGGGGAGAGTATATCTTCTTTCTGGACCCGGACGACTGGGTAGAGCCGGATGCGGCAGAAGTGCTGTATCATGCCGCCCGGAATGCTGATGCGGACTGCGTGGAGTTTGGGCTGTATCTGGACAGCTATGATGAAAACGACCGGCTGCTGCACACGCAGACCAGCGGCAGCACCCTCTCCGGCGTGTACCGGGGCGCGCCCTTCAAGGAACATTTCGACGAGACGGCTTCCTCGTATCTGGTCACCAATAAGCTGTTCCGCCGGGCGTTTCTGGAGCAGCATCGGCTGCGTTTCTCCTGCCATCAGCTGGGGGAGGACGGGCTGTTCTTTGTAGCCTTTTATCGTCAAAATCCCGGCTGTCTGGTGGTGCTGGAAAAGCCGCTGTACCACTACACCGCTGCCCGGCGGGGCAGCCTGTCCAACAGCTACCACCCGGAGCGTCTGGAGGATAACTTTTATCTCAGCGATGCAGTGTGGGACACCGTTGCCGCGTGGGGCTTACAGGACAGCCCCATGCACCGCGCAAAGGCGAGCTACTGCACGATCCGCGACCTGATGATGGGAATCAAGAATCTTGGATGCAGCCCGCTTTCCCTTTCCGAGCAGACTGCTTGGCTGCGCAGTACCCTGCAAAAGCCCCGGGTGCGCACGGCGGTGCGCAGCACCCCGCTGCACGCCATGCAGAGCCGGAACGACCAGGTCAAGCTGTTGCTGCTCAAGCTGCGGCTATGCCGCGCGGTGCTGCTGCTCTCGGGCGCAAATCAGCGTAAGAATACCT